>Ga0307505_10000969_pt1 | contig 26375 bp, 23 predicted proteins | sample 23_S_MG_FD_202183 | JGI IMG/M metagenome (GOLD analysis project Ga0307505, IMG submission 202183) | Soil microbial communities from Populus trichocarpa stands in riparian zone in the Pacific Northwest, United States - 23_S | ecosystem: Environmental > Terrestrial > Soil > Riparian zone > Trees... | reverse complement strand
TTCGGCTGACCCCCCCCGTTGCGAACCTAAGGTTCTGGGTACCATATCCGGGACGAATCCGCTGATGTTCGTGGGTCCCGCTTGTCCGTGCCTCTCCAAGATCAGCGGTTTGGTGCCATATCCGGGTCCCAGAACCTTAGGTTCGGCTTATCGCGGGATGGTTCAGGTGGTGCGGGTCACTTTGGAGAGGCCGCGAGGGTGGTCCGGGTCGTTGCCCTGGGTGACGGTGAGCCAGTAGGTGAACAGCTGGGCGAGGACGATGGCGGGGATGGGGGAGAGCCACTCCTCGACGTCGGGAAATTCGAGCAGCGGTCCGGGTAGACCAGCGAGGTTGGTCAGGGTGAGGGTCGGGGCACCTCTCGACCTGCTCCGCTCGAGGGCGCCGACGACGTCGTCAGCAGCGGGCCCGTCCGCCACGATCGCCAGCACTGGATAGCCGCGGTCGACGACAGCGATAGGGCCGTGGAGGAAGTCGGCTGTCGAGAACGGCTGGGCGACGACATAGCTGAGCTCCTGCATCTTCAATGCCCACTCGAAGGCGGTGGCGAGATTGAATCCCCTGCCGAGCACGGCTGCATGTTCGAATCCACCCATCGCCTCGGCTGCGCTGCGGGCGGAGTCCGAGCCGTCCAACACCCTCGCCACTACGTCTGTCAGCTCCCCAATGGCAGGAGCCCGGCCGGCCATGGCCTCCGAGAGGGCGGCCACCACCGCCAACTGAGAGGTGTAGGTCTTGGTGGCGGCCACCGCGGTCTCCGCCCCGGCATGCAGCGGCACCACGACATCGCCCGCTCCGGCGAGCGGCGACCCGGTGTCGTTGGTGATGGCCACCACAGGCCGCCCCTGGGCCCGGCCCTCGTCGAGGACGGAGACGATGTCCGGCGACTGGCCGCTCTGGGAGATGCCGACCACGAGGGCGCCATCGAGTCTCGGGGGTCGCTGGTAGACGGAGAACAGTGAAGGCGCGGCCAGCGAGACCGTCATCCGGTTGCGCAGCCCCCACACATACTGGGCGTAGCGTGCCGCATTGTCGGACGTGCCCCGGGCTGCGATCACGACGTGCGTGCAGTGCGCGGCCAGCGCGGCAACTTCGTCGAAGACACCGAGATTTTCTTCCAGGGCCCGGGCGATGCTCGTCGGCTGCTCTTCGATCTCCGACAACAGGCTCAAGAAGTCGCTCCATGCCCGATGGGGTAGAGCTCCGGGATCGACACCGGGAGCCTCCCGCCGAACTCGGTGAGGCCGAACATGGCATCGACCGCTGCCTTCAAAGAGGACGCGTGACCGCTGTAGGTGCAGATGTGGGTGCCCACACTGGGATAAGTCGGCAGGTCCTGGGGCTCGCGCATCGCGATGGTCACAAGGGGCCTAGCGAGACCGGCGACGGCGGTCACGAGGTCTGACTGGCCCTGAGTTGCGTTCACCGTCCCCACGATGACCAGGTCGGCTTCCTCGGCGAGTGCCATCAGGCCGGCGATGTCGGAGATCGTGGGCTCGTGGCGGAAGACGACACCGGTCACGTCGCCATGGCGTTTGCGCACCCCCGCCGCGAGTGAAGGCGGGTAGAGGGCGGTGGTGTCGGCGGGAGTGACATTGCTGGGCTCCGGCTCGAGAACCAACACCCGGTGGGCAGGTTCCAGACGGAGAGGGAGGTTGCCGCCATCATCACGGACCAGGGTGACAGAGGATCGGGCCAACTCGTCTGCGAGTTTCGTGTGGCTGCCCACGACACCAGGGTCATGAGCAGTCCTGGGGAGACTGCGTCGTATCGCTTCGACCCGGCGCGCCGACGTCTCCAACGTCTCCACAGAGATCAGCCCGCGGGCCACCCCACGCTCCACGGCGAGTCGGGCCCGAGCTCGCAGATCCTCGTCGGGCATGACCAGGAGGAGGTCGGTCCCGCCACGAAGCGAGGCGATGATGTCGACCACCTGCCCGGCTCCCTGGTCGAGAGCGCCCATGTCGAGTGCATCGGTGATCACCACCCCTTCGAACCCCAAGGCCGCCCTGATGAACCCGTCGATCGCTTGCTCGCTCATGGAGACCGGGGTCTCATCCGACCCGGTGAGGGCGGGGACCCCGTAGTGGCCGGTCATCAGGAGGTTTGCCCCGGCGGCAATGCCCGAGACGAATGGGGCGAGCTCGACCGTCTCGAGACGCTCCAGGTCGAGATCCATCCGCGGCAGCTCGTAGTGGGGGTCGACCACGGCCTCGCCTTTGCCCGGGAAGTGCTTCAGGGTGCAAAGCACCCCGCCGGAGCGGAAGCCCTCCACGGCAGCCGCCACATGTGCGGCGACACGGGCTGGGTCCTCCCCGAAGCTGCGCACACCCAGTGACGGGTTGCGAGGGCGGGTGGCGATGTCGGCCACGGGTGCGTAGTTGAGGTTGATCCCCACAGAAGCCAGTTCGTGGCCCATTGCCTGGGCGACCCGACGGGTGAGGGCGACATCGTCGGCCGCGCCCAGGGCCATGTTCCCGGCGAAAGGCGTCGAGCCCACGAGACCCTGCAGTTGGCCACCCTCCTGGTCGATTGCGATCAGGAGCGGGTTTTCGGCTGTGTTCTTGGCCTGGAGTCTCTCGACCAACTCGGCGGTCTGTCCGGGCGACTCCAGGTTGAGCTCCCTGAAGAGGGTGACACCGGCCATGGGGGTTTCGGTGAGCACATCGTCAAGCAATGGCGGCACACCCGCCCCGTCGAAGGCCAGCATCAGATGGCGGTACGGGTTCACCCCTTCACCGAGCCGGAGAGGAGTCCTCTCACGAAATAGCGCTGCAACGCGAGGAAGACGATCAGTGGAATCACCATCGATACGAAGGCCGCTGCGGTGAGCAGGTGGTACGCCTCGCCCCGTGACCCGACTATCGATGCCAGCTCGATGGGGAGCACCGCGACTTCAGACGACGTGCCGAGGAAAACCAGCGCCACCAGGAAGTCGTTCCAGACCCAGAGGAACTGGAAGATCGCGAACGACGCCAGCGCCGGTATTGACAGGGGGAGGACGAGTTTTGTGAAGGCGGTGTAGGGCGAAGCCCCGTCGATGTATGCCGACTCGAAGATGTCCTGGGGAAGCTGGGAGATGAACCCGTAGAGCAAGAACACAGCAAGGGGAAGACCGAACCCGGTATGGGCAAGCCAGATCCCCACGAAGCTTCCCGTGAGGCCGGTCCCCTGGTAGATCTGCAGGAGTGGCACGAGGGAGAGCTGTAGGGGGACCACCAACAGCCCGACCAGAACGCCGAACAGCAGTCCGCGACCGCGGAAGCGCAACCAGGCGAACCCGAAGGCGGCGAATGCGGCGAGGGTGATCGGGATCACGGTCGCCGGGATGGCCACGATCAGACTGTTGATGAGGGCGTCGAACATGCCGCCCGAGGTGAGGACGTTCACGTAGTTGGAGAGTGTCCAGTCGGTCGAGAACGGGTCGAGCAGCGATGTCCACCACCCGGTCGAGCTGCTGTCCACCGATGGGCGGAAGGAGTTCACGAGCAGGCCGAGAGTGGGCAGAGTCCACATCAGGACGATGATGAGGACGGCGATCCGCACGAGCCAGCCCGCCTTCTCCGTGCCGTCCCGACGGCGCCTCATCTGCTTCGTCTTCGGCGTTGGTTCGAGGGTGCTGACTTTTTCCGTGACGACGGTCATGCGCCGATTCCCTGTCGGCGGAGACTCCTGATGTTGATGATCATGATCGGGATCACGGCAACGAGGAGGATCACCGCCATCGTCGTGGCGGCGCCGAAGTTCCGGAACCGGAACATCTCCTGGTACATGCGCACTGCAACCACCGAGGTGTCGAGATTGCCCCCGGTGGTGACATAGATGAGGTCGAATACCTTGAGGACCGCGATGGCAATCGTGGTGTAGACCACGAGGAGTGCTCCCCTGATGGAGGGGATGGTGATCTTGAAGAAGATCTGCCGTTCGCTCGCACCGTCGATGCGAGCCGCCTCGGTCATCTCCGTCGGGACTCCTTTGATGGCGGCCGACAGGACCACCATCGCAAAACCGACCTGTAGCCAGACCATGATGGCGATGAGGGCGAGAGTGTTCACCGGGATCACCTGGAGCCAGGGGATCGGCTCGATCTCGGTCAGGATCCCCATCCCGACGAGGATCTCTCCTGCTCCCACCCAAAAGGCGTTGAGGGTGCCGATCTGAGGTTGCCCTGGCGGCTTCCATGCGTAGACGAACTGCCAGATCACCGCCGCCCCGACGAACGAGATGGCCAGGGGCATGAACACGAAGGACTTGGCGAGAGATTCCAGTCTGATCCGGTCGACCAAGGCAGCAAACCCGAGCCCGATGAACACAGAAGCGGCTGGTGCTATCAGCAGCCAGATCGTGTTGTTGCGCAGGTTGAGCAGGACTTCGGGGTCGGTGAAGGCGTCGGCGTAGTTGTAGAAGAAGCTCTCTCCCTCGGGGACGTCGGTGACGCTCGTCACGATCGTTCCCACGGTGGGGTAGATGAGGTAGAGGCCGACCACAGCCACGGCCGGCAAGACGAAGAGATAAGGGCGCAGGGCGTCTCTCACCTTGGCCGGGAACGACTCGAGCATGGTGTTCCCCGCATAGAAGAGCGCCCAGATTCCGGCGACGCCGAGGACTATCGCGATCAGCGCCTGGACCAGCTTCGAGGCGTTGGGTGGCAAACCTTCGAGAACGGTGTCCTGGCTGAGGAACTGGAGACCGAGCCACAGCGCGGCGACGGTGATGACGGACACCACGACGGCCCGGGTGATGCTTGCCCAGCGCTCGTTTGAAGTCGTGGCCTGCACGGCACGGTTCATCCTCGTCGATCTCCTGATGGAGTGTGTCGATGAGAGGGGGTTTCCGGGCCGGATCGCCCCGGAAACCCCCTCTCTCTAATGCGGCCTTATCCGGGCCAGCTGTCTTCGATCGATTGGAACACCTCTTCGGTGCCGTCGCCGTTTGCTGCGACCCAATCCACCATGCCGCTCCAGAAGGAGCCGACACCCACTTCGGCAGGCATCAGGTCAGATGCGTCGAACCCGACTGTGGTCGCGTTGAGCACCATCTCTGACAACCCGTCGTTCGGGTAGGTGTACCACTCGGCGGGCACAGTGTTGAGCGGTGACAGGAAGCCACCGGCTGCGATCCAGCCTTCTGCCGCCTCAGGAGTGGCGAGCCACTCGAGGAGGGCGCGAACTTCCGGACGATCCTCGAACATGACGAACATGTCCGCTGCACCGAGGACCGGTGTGCCGAACTCTTCCTCGATCATCGGGAAGTAGAAGAAGTCCACGTCCTCACCGGGGACGTTGGGCCACTCGGACTGCGGCGCCTCCGGGTTCTCCGCGATGAAGTCGCGGTTCTCGCCCCAGAAGCCACCGATCCAAGCTGCCTGCTTCTGCATCCAGCACTGCGGTCCGCCTTCGGCGAACATCGGGTCCTGGGTCTCACCGATCCAGGTGGCGTTGATGTAGGTGTTGCCGCCGTAGGCGTAGTCCTCGGCGAACCAGATGTCCGACATGTAGTCGGCCGCCTCCAGCACCTCGGGGTGGTTGAAGGGGATCTCATGGGTGATCCACTGGTTGTAGATCTCCTCCGGCGCGGTGCGCAGCAGGATGTCCTCCATCCAGTCGGTGGCCACCCAACCGTCGGCCTCCTGGCTCTCGATCGAGATGCACCAAGGGTTGCCGTTGCCATCGGCGACGATCTGGTCGCTCAGGGCGACCAACTCATCCCACGTGGTCGGTGCCTCATACCCGTTGTCCGCGAACGCCTGCACCGGGTACCACACGATCGACTTCACATCGGACTTGTAGTAGATGCCGTACAGGGTGTCGTTGTAATGGCCCAGGTCGTAGAACGCAGGGACCATCTCCGCTTCCAGTTTCTCGCTGTTGAAGAAGTCCAGTGCCACCAGAGCGCCGGCGTCGGCGTACTGGTGCATCTTGCCCGGCTGGGCGATCTGGGCGAGGTCGGGGGCGTTGCCGCCATCGACCGCCACCTGGAGCGCCGTCTCGTAGTCGGGCGTTGCCTGGAAATTGACTTCGATGCCGGTCTGCTCAGTGAATGGCGCCAGCGTGGCAATGAAGTTGGCCTCTTCGACCGACTCGGGCAGCCATTGTGCCCAGACGTCGACGGTGGTTCCTTCGAACTCGCCGGCGAGGGCTTGATCGAGCTCGGTGTATCCCGTGCTGTCGGCCGGGGCCGTGGTGGTCCCGGTGTCCCCTCCCTCCGTGGTCGTGGTTCCTTCGTCGGGTGCTGCCTCAGTCGTGCCCGGTGCCGCATCGGCCTCGGTGGTAGTGGACTCACCGCCGTCGCCGCCACAGGCGGCGAGGACGAGGCCCAGCACCAGTAACAGAGCCAACCATTTGCGGTTGCTCATAGATACCTTCCTCCTAGTTGCTTTCTCTCTTGCCTTGCTTGTCTTTTTTTCATGCGGGCGACTCCCGCTCTTCCGGAATCTCCATGGCTGCCAGCAAGGCGGCGCCACGTGGCCCCGGGGGATCGAAAACGTCGGCGAGGATCACCTGATCGGGTTGCAGTCGACGTGCCGCCAACTCGGATGTGGCGGCTCTTCGGACGATCTGGTCGTGGATGACTGAGAGGAAGGCGTCGCCCACCGATGACACGCCACCGGCCAGCACGATGACCTCGGTGTCGTAGGTCGCGGCCAGCCACGTGAGTGCGGTCGTGAGGTGCCCCGTGATCCTGTCCGCTACGTGGCGGGCCTCGAGATCACCCGCCGCCGCAGCTTGGAACAGCGCTGTGGCGGGGGTGTTGGCATCCCCTTTCGGCCATGCCTTCCCGATCGCCGGCCCGGCGGCTACTGCCTCGAGACAGCCCCGCTGTCCGCACGGGCAGACCGGGCCTTCCGGATCCACGACCACATGCCCGACCTCCCCCGCCATGCCCCGGGATCCGCGGAGCATCGATCCATCGACCACGACCCCCGCCGATATTCCTGTGCCGATGCTCACCACCGCGAGACTGTCCGGCGGTGTTCTGGTGAATCCCAGTGTCTCATGGGCTCCGAGTGCCGCTGCCCTGACGTCGTTTTCTAAGACCACCGGTAGCCCGATCTCACTCGCGATCTGATCGCCGAGCCGGTAGGCGCTCTCGATGCCGAGGTTCACTGCCAGAGACACCTGTCCGGTGGCCGGGTCGACATGACCGGGAATGCCGACACCGACTGCCACGGCGTCCCACCGCTCCAGAGCCCGCCATGCCTCCACGGCAGCGGTCACCACCTGGTCGCCACCGTCGAGCAAGATCGTCGAGTCGTGTCGGGCCACGATCTCGCCGGAGAGCTCGCGCGCCACGGCCTTCACCGAAGACCCGCCGATGTCGATGCCGATCGTGGTCACCATCACCACACCACACCGAGCTCGCTGGATAGGACGAGGGCGGCCGCCCCTCTGATCACTGCGTCGCCGCCGGCGGTGGCGAAACGGACCTGGATCTGGTCGGTATTGACCGGAAGGACCCGGCCCCTGATCTCGCTCTGGACCAGATCGCGATAGGAGTCGTCGAGAGATGTGACCTCACCCCAGAGCACGATCTCGCGATTGGCGAGGAGGGCCACCATCGGGGCGAGGCCGCGGCCCAGTGCGATGGCGGCGGCCTCGATGGCGGGGCGCGCTGCGGGGTCGGCGACGACCTCGGCGATGCGTTCGTGGGTCAGGCTCTGATCGCCCCCTACGGCGTGGAGAAGGGCGGACATCGAGGCCTGAGTCTCCAGGCAACCGGTGTTGCCACATGAACAGCGCCGGCCCCCGTCGTCGAGCCGGACGTGGCCGATCTCACCCGTGGTCTTGTTCTCGCCGTGGAACAGGTGCCCATCGAGGACATGACCGGTGCCGATGCCCCGACCCACCTGGACGAGGGCGAGGCTGTTCACCTCTGGGGCGTGGACGCTGTACTCGTGGAGGGCGGCGGCTTGGGCGTCGTTGGTGATATGGACCCCTACCTCGATCTGCTCGCGGAGCCGGGCACCCAAGGGCGCTTCGTGCCAGCCGAGGTTCGCCGAGGTGACCACACCGTTGGCCGGGTCGACGACACCGGGTGTCCCGATGCCGACTCCGAGCAGGGGAGCAGGGCTCTGCGTGGCCAGGCTGGCGACCATCTCCATGACGGTGGTGATGGCGGCGTCGCCCGTGGCTGCCGGCACCGACTCGGTCGTCACCAGGTTTCCGGATAGGTCGACCACCGCCCCCTGGAACTGTGAGGAGGAGATGTCGAGGGCGATGATCGACCGTCCCTCCGGGTTGGGCGCCACCAGCTTGGGGGGCTTGCCTCCTGCCGATGGGCCGGTGCCGGCCTCGATGACTAGGCCGATGTCGATCAACTCGTCGACCAGGGCCGAGGCGGTGGCCGGGGTGAGGTGTGAGGCCCGGGCGACGTGTGCCCGAGAAGTCGGGCCCTCCGAGTAGATGATCTGGAGGGCGAGACGGAGGTTGTTGGAGCGGGTCTGGCTCCTGGTCGCCTTGGCTCGCGTCGACAGCGGGGTGAGGGCGGGATGATGACGTATTTCGGTGCTCAAAAGCGCTTTCACTGAAGGTGCAGAGAATGAATGTTTACTGAACATACAAAGCCTGGGCCCACCATGTCAACCGACTTTCTGCGAACCCAGGGTTCGCTACCGCGCTCAGCGGGGCCTGGAACCCTGGGTTCGTGGTGGTCGGGGCTAGGTGTTGGTCGGGCGACGCCAGAGGCCGATGCCGCCGGCGATGAGGGCGACCGCGATCACCGCAGCGCCCAGCCAGGTCAGATAGGTGCCCATCGATGCCGAGCGTTCCTCACCGATCACCATGTGGAGGAAGAAGCCGCCCGACTGGGCGAGTATCCCGACGAGGAGAGTCACCGACCAAGTGACCTGTGCACGATCGGTGAAGACGGTTCGCTCCATCAGCAGCAGATAGGCGAGGGCGAGTACGAGGAGCACCCCGGCGTGGCCATGGCCGGCGCGGAAGAATTGCTCCTCGAATTCGGTGAGCCCGCCGCCGCCGGTCAGTAACCCGAGTAGCGAGCCACCTCCGACTTCGACGGTGACGATGGCGAACAACACCACCGCGGCGATCCTGCGGATGGAACCCATGGCTTTCCTCCTCACTGGCGGGTTTCTGCGAACCCAGGGTTCCACACTTCGCTTAGCGAAGTCTGGAACCCAGGGTTCGTGGTCGGGTTCGTGGTCGGGTTCGTGTCAACCGTACAGGTCTGCCAGTTCCGCCAGGTAGGCGTCGGCGGCGCGGGCATTGTGACGACGCCACATCTCGACAGGGTCCTCACTTGCTGCCGCTTCGAGGGCGGCCAGGGTCGGCTGGAGGGACTCGCGTTGCCGTCTCACCAGGTCGCCCGCGGATCGGCCCGAGCGGGCGAGTAAGGCCAGCTTCAGCATCAGCTCGAGTCTCAGGTCCCTCACGTGTGCGACGGGTTCGTCCAGCCAGCGACGAAGCAGGTTCTTCCCCCGTCTGGTGACCCGATGGACCACCCGGTTGGGCCCGGCATCTCCTGCTTCGACGTGCATTGTCTCGGCGAGATCTGCCTCCACCAGTCGATCTAGCGCTCGATAGACGAGGGGGCGCCGCACCGTGAAAACCCTTCCCAAGTCGGCCCCGTCACCCAACTCGCGAGCGATGGCAAAGCCGTGGGTCGGTCCTTCCGCGAGGACACCGAGAACGGCGTGCTCGGTCAGGGACAGCTCGGCCATCGGCCCTCGGCTTCCGGTACAGTGATCTCCGTGCGAGTAGTCACAATGAGAATAGCCAGAGTAGCGATGGCACTCGCTCTAGCCGGCGCACTCGCCGCCTGTAGCGGACAATCCGCGGAGGAGACTCTGGTTGTCTCGGCAGCGGCATCTCTGGACGAGGCGTTCAACGAGATCGCCACGGTGTTCGAGGAAGAGCACCCCGGCACCGATGTGCTCTTGAACTTCGCCGGGAGCTCGACACTGCGAGAGCAGATCTTGGAGGGGTCCCCCGTCGACGTGTTCGCATCGGCGAACATCTCCAACATGGACGCGGTGGTCGAGGCAGGCGAGATCAGCGGACAACCTGAGATCTTTGCGCTCAATCAGCTCCAGATCGCGGTCCCCGCGGGCAACCCGGGGGGCGTCGACGGCCTCGCCGACTTCTCAAACGAGTTCCTGCTGCTCGGTCTTTGCGCCGAGGGGGTCCCTTGCGGTGACTTCGCACGCGAGTCCCTAGCGCTGGCGGGCGTCGTGCCCGCCGTCGACAGCAACGAGCCCGATGTGCGCGCCTTGCTCACCAAGATCGCGGCGGGTGAGCTCGATGCCGGCATCACGTATGTCACCGATGTCGTGGCGAGTGGTGGCGACGTGGAGGGCATCGTGATACCCGATGAGTTCAACACTGTTGCGGAGTATCCGATTGCCACGGTGTCGTCTGGGACCAGCCCGGAATTGGCCGCGGCCTTCGTCGAGCTCGTGCGCTCCGAGACAGGTCAGGCGATTCTCCGCGACCATGGGTTCGCCTCGCCGTGAGCAGGGGACGGGCCGAAGAGCGGGCGCCGGTGTCCCTCATCGTGCTGGCGATCCTCGGCGCCGGTCTGTTCGCCGTGCCCTTGCTCGGGCTGATTTGGCGGGTGCCGTGGCGTCAACTCCCTGCGCTCCTGACCGACGATGTGGTGATCGACGCACTCGGACTGTCCCTCGTCACCTCGCTGACTTCGACCGGCATCGCCCTTCTGCTCGGGTTCCCTCTTGCCTGGTTGCTTGCCAACCGTGAGTTCCCCGGTCGTCGTCTCGTACGCGGCCTCGTGCTCCTCCCACTCGTCCTCCCCCCGGTCGTGGGTGGGGCGGCGCTGCTCTTCGCTCTCGGTCGACGCGGACTGGTGGGGGAGCCGCTCTACCAGACGACTGGCCTGGTCCTCCCCTTCTCGATCTGGGGTGTGGTCCTGGCCACGACCTTCGTGGCCATGCCCTTTCTCGTGATCACCGTCGAGGGCGCCCTCCGCAATCTCGACCGACGCTACGAGGGCGCGGCAGCGAGTCTCGGAGCCAGTCGGTGGACGGTGTTGCGTCGGGTGACCATCCCGATGATCGCGCCCTCGCTCATCGCGGGGATGGTCCTCACGTGGGCGAGGGCGTTTGGCGAGTTCGGGGCCACCATCACCTTCGCCGGCAATCTGCAAGGACGCACCCAGACACTCCCTCTCGCTGTGTTCGTCGCGCTGGAGAGCAATCGGGATCTTGCGGTAGCCATCAGCCTCCTCATGGTCGTGATCTCTCTCGCCGTCCTCGTGGCCCTTCGTGAGCGATGGTGGAAGCCATGAGCCGGGAAGGATTGGAAGCGCGCTTCGCTCTCAGTCGCTCCTCGTCGTTCAACCTCGATGTTGAGTTGACCGTCCCGCCGTCCTCGACGGCTGCCCTTCTCGGTCCCAATGGGGCCGGCAAGTCCACGACGGTCGCGGTGCTCGCCGGCTTGACAGGCATCGACGAGGGTGTGATTGCACTGAATGGAGAAGTCGTCGACGACCCGACCAAGGATGTTTTCGTACCTGCGCGGGAGCGTCGGGTTGGGGTGGTGTTCCAGGACTACATGTTGTTCCCCAACATGGATGTCGTGGAGAACGTCGCTTTCGGTCTGAGGAGCAGGGGGGTCGACCGTGAGCAAGCTGTGGCCAGGGCGAGCGAATGGATCAGCCTGCTCGGACTCGATGGCGCGGAACGGAAACGACCCGGGGAGCTCTCCGGCGGACAGGCACAGCGGGTCGCGCTGGCCAGGGCCCTGGCGGGGGACCCCGACTTGCTGCTCCTGGACGAGCCACTTGCCGCCCTCGACGTGACCATTCGCAGTGACCTTCGCCGTCAGCTGGCCGAGCATCTCTCCGTGTTCCCCGGACCACGTCTTCTCATCACCCACGATCCCACCGAGGCCTTTCTCCTCGCCGACGAGGTCCACATCATCGAGGACGGTTCGATCACCCAATCTGGCTCGCCTGACGACATCAGGCTTCGTCCCCGCACCAGGTTCGCCGCGGATCTCGCCGGAGCGAACCTGCTGACCGGGGTGGCCCGGGACGGTGTGGTCACCTTCGGCGAAGGGACAGGGCGCGATGGCATATTGCGCATCGTCGACCATGTGTTGACCGGGCCAGTCATGCTGACCATCGCCCCAGCCGCGGTGTCGGTCCATCTGGAGCGACCCGAAGGAAGCGCCCGCAACTCGTGGTTGACGACGATCGAGCAGTTGGAGCCGATCAGAGACCGGGTGCGCATCGGCCTCGGCCCTCCGCTGGCCATCACGGCCGAGGTCACCCCGGAAGCCACGGAGTCGCTGGGGCTCGAAACTGGCCTCCAGGTTTGGGTCGCGGTCAAGGCGACCGAGATCGGTGTGGAGGGCGCCTAGTTTTCCCGGCCGGTCGGAGCGGCGCTGACCCGGTGCCACTCCACGACCGCGACGATCACTGCGGCCGCCAAGATGATGGTCGCACCCACTGCGGAGAGTCTGGCGAACTGGCCGGCTCCTAGGGCCAGTCCGCCGACGATCGGGCCGAAGACCCTTCCTGCCGCCATCGCCGCTTGGGCATCGCCCATGCGCTCACTGGGGGTCTTGGAATGGGCGGCCAGGAGTGAGAGAACGGCGGGCACTGCCATCCAGAACGCAAAGCCCCATAGGGTCAATGCAAGGAAGAAGACCACCGAAGACCCAACGACCCCAACGGTCAGCGCCGAGAGAGCGGTCACCAGAAGCCAGATGGCCGCGGTTCGAACCCGCGCCTTTCTCCGTGTTGCCGCCACTCCGGCAATGGCGTTGAGGCTCAGTGCCCACGAGACGGTCACCGGCGACAAGCCGTGGATCTCCTGGGCGGCGGCAGCGGTGAAGATGAACACCGCCGAGCCTCCGACCGAGAGCACGGCGAGGGCGGTGAGGAGAACCCGATTCGATCGGGAGCCGCTGACGTTGCGCCCGATGCGGGGGAGGTCGCCGAAGTCGACTGGCAGCAGCATGGCGAGGAGCGCGACGACGCCGACGGATACGAAAACCAGTGGGTATCCCCCCGTCTCCACCAGCCAACCCAGGATGGGAGAGGCGACCGCGGCGGTCACCGGGGCAACTGCGGCCACGTCGCCCAGCCCGCGAGAGAACCTGGTGGCATCGGCCCACGCGATCCAGGTGATGGTCCCCATGCCCAACCCGGCGATGACCCTCATGACGATGAGGAGCCCGAAGTCGGTCGCCAACGCCGAGCCGACGGCGGCGATGGCCACCAGGATCAGCGATCCGTAGTGGAGCCGGCGACGGGGGCGGAACAGACGACCTGCGAAGAAGGAGGCGGCGGCGAAGCTGCCCACCTGGGCGACGCTGAGAAGCCCGGTGACCCCGATGTCGACTCCAAGACGTGTCGAGACGTCTGGGAGGAGAAAAGGGGTGGCGGCAAAGGTCGCGGCGACTACTGCCGCCCCGGCCATGACACCTGCTGACGCCTGAGGCCGGACCGCCTGGACCAGTCTCGTGGGGAGCGTCATCATTGCCGAAGAAAGTATGGAGGCTCCGGCACCCGAGTGGGTTGATTGTTCACGCGGAGACCTATCCCCTCCGGGCCGCGATATGTTGCGGCCATGAAGATCGTCGTTGTAGGTGGTGGGCCCGCCGGGCTCTACCTATCCATCCTGTTGCGAAAGGCGCGCCCGGACTTCGAGGTCACGGTCATTGAGCGCAACCAGCCGGGGGACGCCTACGGGTTTGGTGTGGTCTTCTCCGAAGAGACGCTCGACAACTTCGCAGGTGCCGACCCCGAGAGTTACGAGGCGCTCATCGCTGCATTCCGGGAGTGGGGCGAGATCGAGGTTCGCCACTTCACCGGTGATCGATTCGTGTCGGGGGGCCACGGCTTCGCGGCGGTCAGCCGCCGCCAGTTGTTAGACCTTCTCAGTCGACGGGCGGAGGCTCTCGGTGCAGATCTGCGTTACGGCACCGAAGTGACAGGTCTCCAGATGGCGGAGGCAGACGTCGTCGTCGGGGCCGACGGGGCTAATTCCACGATCAGGTCGGCGCTGGCTCATCAGTTCCAGCCCACCGTGGACGTGAGGGAGAACAAGTACATCTGGTTCGGCACGGACAAGGTGTTCGACCGCTTCCACTTCATCTTCGTCGACACACCGGCGGGCTTGGTGTGGGCTCACATCTACCCGTTCTCGGAGGAGGGGAGCACCTTCATCGTTGAGATGACGCCGAGCACCTGGCATGGTCTCGGTCTCGACGCCACGACAGGAGCCCAGCTCGCACCGGGGGCCAGCGACACCCATGCCCTCGCCTGGGCACAGGAGGTGTTCTCCGACCACCTCGACGGCCACGTCCTGGTCGGCAACAACTCCAAGTGGCTTCAGTTCCCCACAATCACCTGCCAGCGGTGGCACGACGGCAATGTGGTGCTCATTGGCGATGCCGCCCACACCGCGCACTTCTCCGTTGGCTCAGGCACGAAGCTGGCCATGGAGGACTCCATCGCACTCGCCGGGCTGCTCGCCGAAGGTGGGCCGCTTCAGGACACTCTCGCTGCATACGAAGCGAGGCGACGACCCGAGGTGGCGAGTTTGCAACGCGCCGCCAAGGCCAGCTTGGAGTGGTTCGAGGGGGCCGATCGCTACCGCGACATGGAGCCCGCCCAATTCGTCTTCAGCATGCTCACCAGGAGCCAGCGGGTGACCTACGACAACCTCCGTCTCCGCGATCCGGGGTTCATGGAAGCGGTCGATCGTTGGTATGCCGCCTCCGAGCATGGCTCCCCCTCGGCCACCCCGGCGGACACGCCCCCGATGTTCCACCCCTTCCGGGCCCGCGACGTGGTCCTCCCCAATCGGGTGGTGTTGTCCCCGATGGACCAGTACTCCTCGGTCGATGGGATGCCCGGCGACTGGCACCTCGTCCATCTCGGCAGCCGTGCCGTCGGCGGTGCCGGGCTCGTGATGACCGAGATGACCTGTGTCTCCCCGGAGGGGCGAATCTCCCCGGCTGACACCGGGATCTGGAACGACCAGCAGGCAGAGGCGTGGAAGAGAATCGTCGACTTCGTCCATGCCAACTCGATGTCGAAGATCGGGCTTCAGATCGGGCACTCCGGTCGGAAAGGGTCCACAAAGCTGATGTGGCAGGGGGACACCGACCCTCTCGACGAGGGCAACTGGGAGATCACATCGGCTTCCCCGATCAGATATCGGCCCGACAGCCAGGTCCCCCGGGAGATCACCAAGGACGAGATGGGCGAGGTCCTGGACCAGCATGTCGAGGCGGCGCGGCGAGGGGAGAGAGCCGGCTTCGACTGGCTGGAGCTCCACTTCGCCCACGGGTACCTGATCTCGAGCTTCCTGACGCCGCTGGCGAACCAGCGGTCCGACGAATACGGCGGGTCCCTGGAGAATCGGATGCGCTATCCGTTGGAGATCTTCGACGCGGTCCGGGAGGTCTGGCCGGAGGGCAAGCCGATCTCGGTCCGGTTGTCCGCCACCGACTGGGTCGAGGGCGGTTTCGACGGCGACGACGCCGTCGTGTTCGCCAGGGAGTTGCGGGACCACGGTTGTGATGTGATCGATGTGTCCACCGGGCAAACCACGATCCTGGCCCGCCCCGAGTACGGGCGGTTGTATCAGACGCCGTTCAGCGACCGGATCCGCAACGAAGCCGGTATCGCCACGATGACGGTCGGGGCCGTGTCTTCGATCGACGACATCCACAACATCCTGGTGGCGGGTCGCGCCGACCTCTGTGTCATGGCCCGCCCCCACCTCGTCGACCCCTATTGGACCCTCAACGCCGCCATCGACCTCGGATACGCGGGCCACCACTTCCCCAATCAGTATCTATCCGGATTGGCGGCGCGGCGACGTGAGCAGGACCCGATCGCCCCTGACGTCTTTCGCTAGGACGGTGTTGAATAACTCGTTCCAGCCAGGGACAGTCCTCTTACCAGGCACCAGGACGCTGTGGGGGTCGGCGTTCCCCTCTCATTCAACACGTCCTTAAAGAGCAAGGACTCCCTGGATGGCCTCCATGCGGGCCACCCGGTCGATGGAGACCGAAGAGCTCCCGTCCAAGAGCGCCGCGGTCTCTTCCAACACGTCCTCGATGGCAAAGAGCCTGATCCAGTCGTCGCTGGTGGGCTCTCCCAGATCGACCCCGATGCTCCAGCCGGTCATCACGTCGCTCTTGCCGTCGAGGGCAGCTTCGACCGCCACCCGGCCAAAGCGGCCGGCGAGAAGACGATCCCGGAAAGAGGCGTCTCCACCCCTGACCACGTGGCCGAGAACGGTGCCTCTGATCTCGTAGTCGGCGCCGTTTGCCTCACAACGCCGGGTCGCTTCCTCCACGATCTCGTGGGTGGGGACATCGACCCCCTCGGCTTTGATGATGAGCACCCGGGTCTTCTCCCGGGCGGCGTCGAAACTCGTCCTGATGCAGCCCACCACCGAGTCGATGACGTCCTCGCGGGTGTGAGGCTTCTCCGGCATGAGGACGCCGTCGGCGGCGGTGGCCACCGCGGCGGCCATGGCCAGGTAGCCGGAGTGGCGCCCCATGACCTCGACTATGAAGGCCCGGTGATGGGAGCGGGCGGTGTCGGAGATGTTGTCACAGGCCTCGACGATCGTGTTGAGGGCGGAGTCCACTCCGAGCGCCTCTCGGGTGAGCCCGATGTCGTTGTCTATCGATGCCGGGATCCCGACAATGGGGACATCGGTCTCGTCCTGGAGGGCGTGGATGCCTGCGAGCGAGCCGTTGCCCCCGATGACCACCACTCCGCTGATGGAATAGCTCTCGAGTTGCTTGGCCGCGGCGGCTCTCGCCGTCCGCTCGAAGAATCGGCGGCTCCGGCTGGAGCCCAGGATCGTGCCCCCCTGGCCGCCGTCGCTCTCCACCTCATGTATGGGTGCCTCGGCCCCGTTCTTGTTGCGTCGGCTCAACGGCCGGAAGGCGCCGTCGATCAACCCGTCGAAGCCGTTCTCGACCCCCCAGGTGGGCACGCCGTGGGAGGAGGCGACTTTGGTGATCGCCCTGATGGCGGCATTCATGCCGGGTGCATCGCCCCCCGAGGTCAGCACGGCTATCGCAGACATGCGGGCAACGGTAACCATTGCGCGACGCCCCTCCGTCGCCCTTCGTGTCTAGCCGGCCAGTTCTGCGAGCTTCCTCACCGTGTTGACGTTGCGGATGGTCATCGACCGGTAGAGGGGAGTCCCGACCAGCTTTCCCTTCCCGCTCTTGTTTCTGTCCGCGGTGTCGATCCGCCACAACACCGCACCAGAGACATAGGACACCTCATCGACTCCGTCACGCACCGGGAGGTCGCCAATGACATCAGGAGCGTCGACGTCGTCCCATAAGAAGATGACGTCGGTTCTCATCGTCTGATCGTTTGACCACGAGCCCGGGATCTCTCCGGCGATTCGGGCCAATTCGGAGGCTTTGAGAACGAGGACCCTTATCTGTAGTCCGAAATCGTCGGCTATCGCCTGTTCCACCTTCTTGGCCAGACCGGACGGTGACCTGCCACGGTGGTCGAAGACCACGTTGCCCGAATTGATGTGGGTGCGGACGTCCTCACCGCCGATACGGGCAACAGTCTCCCGGAGGTCGGCCATCGCCACCTTGTTGTTGCCGCCGACGTTTATGCCGCGGAGAAGGGCGACGTATCGCATCGCCCCGACGTTAGAGAATCAGCGGATAGGCGGCCGGCCGTAGCGAGATCGTTCGGTTGGGAAGCTTCGTCCTGAGTCAGGACCGGCTCTATCCGCTGACCCTCTTAGATCAGGCAGAGATCTCTGCGTCGGCCGCCAGCACCGGGCTCGGCGGGGAGATGAGCACGTTGCGGCGACTGAGACGTTCGCCACAATGACCGCAGTGGGCCACGGCGATGGCCTCGTGGCCACAGTCGACGTGGTAGACCCGCTGATGTTCGGGGTCTGCCGGAGGATTCCAACGCTCCCCATACGACCACAGGGTCATCATGACGTCGAAGAGATCCTTGCCTTGTTCGGTGAGCTTGTACTCGAACCGAACCGGGCCTTCCTGATAGGGGACAGCCTCCATGACCCCGTCGCCTACGAGACGCTCGAGGCGGCTGGTGAGTGTGTTTCGTGCGATACCGAGACTCTCGACGAATTGGTCGAAGCGACGAATGCCCAGGAAAGCGTCGCGCAGGATGAGGACCGTCCACGAGTCGTTGACGACTTCAACCGTGTTGGCAACGGAGCATTCCAGGTGGCTGAGCGACTTTCGGGGCACGGGCGTAGCTTAGTCAGTTTTGAGTTGCAATTCACTCAGTCAGCCGATAGATTTCGCATCAGTTGCAAGTTGCAACCCACTCAGTCAGGAGTAGCGCCATGAGACGGATAAAGCGCAGATATCGCCGGATGACGATGGCCAGGGCATTGCGACCCTGGACTCCCTGGCTTCAGATCGAGGCAGCAGAGCTCGATGAGCTGCTGGCAAGGAGTCGCTGGTGAAGGTGCCACTACCCGTGCGCACGGTCCCCGCCCTCACCTTCGAGGCCTGGCTGACGCCTCCTCCCCTGGGGAGATCCACCGCACAACGAGACCTGGCGGCGCTCTCGGGATTCTCTCACTGCCATTTCGGCGGTGTGCCTGGCTTCGAGGTCGGCTCCGGACCTTTGGCCCTGGCCATCCACGGATGGGGTGGGCGACCGGCCCAACTGGCGCCGATGGCCCTCCGCCTCGCCGAAGAAGGGTTTCGGGTGGTCGTGCCCGGTCTGCCCGGACAAGCCGGTGGCGAGAAGACGGACATCGTGATCGGTGCACAAGCGGTGAAGAGCCTGATGGACGATCTCGGCGAGCCGGAGCTGATCGTGGCTCACTCATTTGCGAGCATGGTCCTTCGCCTCGTCTTCCCCGACGACGCACCGGGGCGGGTCGTCCTCGTCGCCCCGACTCTCGACGTTCACGACGCTCTCGCCGTCTTCGGCGAACGGCTCCGTCTCCTTCCGTGGGCGCGCCGTGGCTTGCGCTCTCGTCTGGAGGGTTGGGATCCCTCTTTGTGGCCCGTTGTCTCCGCCCTCCATCCCGAGCAACTCCCCGGTGCAGATGTGCTCATTGTCCACGACCCCTCCGACGAGGACACCCCATTCATCCGCTCCGCCGAGTTGGCTGCCATACGGCCTTCAACCGCGATTGTGCCCATCGATGGCGTCGGCCACACCCGGATCCTCTCCGATCCACACACCCTCGACGTGGTCGCCGAATTCGTCACTCGCCGTCCGGTGAGCAGCCACAACGCCGCCTGAGGCTCCCGTCTCGAGCCGCGCCGGCGCCGGCCTTCGGTATCCTTCGTCCTCCAGTCATCCAGAGCGGCCGAGGGACAGGCCCGTTGACGCCGCGGCAACCGCTCTCGGGCGGTGCCAATGCCTGATCGATGATGACGTCGACGAGGTGTGAGATGACGGATAGCCGGGAAGACTCGAGGGAGATGGTCGACCGCTTCTTCGACAACCGCGCCGCCTACCTCATGTTCACGACGGCCACCAATGAGAAGGCCGTGGTGGCGGAGCGGATCGGCGAAGAGTTGGGGAACGTCGGCCCGGGTGAGGACTCCTTGCGCATCTTCGACGCCGGCATGGGCGACGGCTCGGTTCTCACCCAGGTGATGCGTCGAATGCATCGTGTCTTCACCCATATCCCATGGCTGGTGGTGGGCAAAGAGATAAGCATCGAAGACGTGCGGATCGCCCTCGGCCGCATGGCAGATCGCCTCTCCGAGCATCCCGAGATGGTCGTGGTGGTGACCAACATGAACTACCGGGAGGCGCCTTCGCTCACCCCGGCCGATGACAAGGCGGAGGACATCGTCTGGATCGAGGCGCCACTCGACGGGTCGACCGCAGATGACTTCTCGGGCCAGATCCACGGGCTCTTCGACCAGCTCGCCCATGCGTGGGAGGTGATCACCAGCCCCCGGACCGGGAACCCTCTCTATGCGAGGCCCGCTGTCCTCGTCCTCTACCGCAGAGACCGGGAGTTCATCCTGAAGAACGTGATCCCGCGTCGCGGCGAGATGGCCGGCGAATACGACCTGATCGTGGCCTCGCAGCCCTACCGGGCACGCACCAGCGCCGAGCGCAAGGTGCATCTCGTCCTGGTTCCACTGGCTCGGGCTCTGGCGCCCGCCGGTCGTCTCATCGTGGTCCAAGCCCATGGTGACGACCCCGGGTTGGAGATCATCCGAAACATCTGGCCCGACGAGGACCCCTTTCAGACAGGACGCTCCGAGCTCCTCGCCGAGGCGCAGCGCCAGCTGAAAGGGCCAGGGGACTCCGACCTGGTCTTCCCGGTGACGAGCGACGAGGAGGCCCTTTTCCGCTACGACCTCCACGCCATGCCCTCGGAGCGCACCGAGCACATCGGTACCGGTCTCACCCTGGCGGCCTGGAACGCGGCGGCCTATGTGGCCCAGGTCGAGGAGACGCGTTTGGCCGAGGCGATTGCCACGGGTGCCTATGTGCCCGCCACCAGAGAGGTCCTGGAGCGCCGCGGCGCAGTCTGGTTCAACGACGAGGCCTACCTGATAACCCGGTTGCCCACCTCACCAACAGGCGATCAGTTGTCGGGGGACCAGGCGACCCACGATCCGTCGGAGACCCTGACCGGTTCTTCGCCGCCTACCTCCTGAACCCAGACCCCGGCCATGTCTTCGGCTGCACCCGCGTATGCGAACGCGGACGAATCGGGCGACCAGAAGCTCACCGACTGGGCGTATTGGGGGAAGAAGGGGAAGGTCGTCTGCAGGAGTGTGGGATGCGGCAGGTAGGCCGGGTAGGTGCCCACGGTGCCCTCCTCCCAGACGAGGGGTGTGATCTGCCCGTCCCCGGCAGCCAGCACCAGGAGCCGCTCGCCATCGGGGCTCCAGAAGAACCCGACAGCCGGTTGCTCGCTGGCGACGTCGAAGTCCCAGGTAGTGGTGTCGAGCACCACGACGGCATCGCCAGGGGGCGCCGGTATCTCTTCGAGCGCTGCAGTGATCGGCCCGGACCCGTCCCCCGTCGATTGCATTGCGATCCGGGTGCCTGACGGGTTGGCGACGAACATCGTGACCGCCGCCCCGGTGACGTCGGCGAGGACCTCCCGGTTCCCTTGCCCGTCCTCGACCACCAACTGCTCGTCGACGACATGGAAGACCCCGCGGTCCGTCCAATGCGGAGCCAGGTAGGTCGGGGATGTCGGCTCGAGAGCCGCTCTGTCTCCGTCGACTCCGACGGTCTCGAACTGACTCGGCCCGGCGTGGGTCACGACCCGGTCGCCGTCGGGGCTCCAGGAGAAATAGAGAGGAGCGTTTTCATCGATCAGCGAGGTGGTCTCCTCATCGATGTTGGCGATCTGGAACGCAACCCCGCTCGTGCCGTTGTGGAGCAAACCCAGATATCGGCTGTCCGGCGACCAATGAGTGAAGAACGGCAGATTCGGCGTCGTCAACGTGGTCGTCACATCGGACCCAACCTGGCTGATCCCCACCCCGAAACCTGTCCCGGTTGTCTGTCCCCAAGCTAGGCTCGACCCGTCGGGTGACCACACCGGTTGCGTGTAGACGGCGGGATTCTCTTCGTTCCCAGCGGCGGTCACGTGTCGGCGGTCCGTGCCATCCGGGTTCATCACCACGATGGCACCGGCGTCGTCGACTATTGCGAGAAGCCCGGGATTGGGATCGGGATCCGGATCGAGATCGGTATCGCCCGCAGTTGGGGCGGTCGTCGTCCCGCTGACGGTCGTGGAGGTCGGCTCGCTGTTGCCGCCGGTGCATGCCGCGGCGAGCAAGGCAAACCCAAGGACGGGGATGAAGCGTCTGCCCATGGCCGGAGCCTAAGTCCAACTCCCTCTTACGGGCCGGGTCCATCGAGCGCAACACGCGCCCGCTCCCACCCGGGGTGCCCTCCGTGATCCACCACCTGGCGGCCCGCTACGAAGACGTCGGATACGTCAGCCGCGGTGGCCGCGAAGAGGACCCCGGCGAGGCCGTCGTCCCCAAGGACTCCGCGAAGACGGGGAGTTTCGGCGTCGATCACCACGAAGTCTGCCGGTGATCCAACCTCCAGCCCACTGCCGCCGAATCCAAGTGAGGACGATCCGGCGGTGGTGGCGGCGGCCAGCAGCGCCTTCGGGGCGAACACCCCTCTGCGACCACCGGCGAGCCGAGCATGGAGCTCGATTCCGCGTGTCTCCTCGAAGAGATCGATCACGGCATGGGAGTCGGAGCCGACGGCGAGGGGAACACCTGCCGCGGCCAACTCGGCCGACGGGCCGAGGCCGTCGGCGAGGTCGCGCTCGGTCGTGGCGCAGTAACAGACGGTCGCTCCCGACCTCGCGATCATCTCGATGTCCCGATCGGTGACGTGTGTGGCGTGGACCAACGTCGTGGCCGGACCGAGCAACCCGACACGATCGAGGACGCCGGTAGGAGAAAGCGTGGTGGCTTCGAGACAGGCCAGGTTCTCGGCCGGCTGCTCGGAGACATGGGCATGGATGGGAATCCTGCCGTCGTGCCACCCGGCGACCGCGACCATCACCGCCTCCGGCACGGCACGCACCGAGTGTGGTGCTAGTCCGATGCTCACATCGGGATCGCCCCGATATGTGGAGATGAGGGCGTCGACACGCTCCAACCATCGCTCCGCGGTCCCGTCGCTGAACCGAGTCTGGATGTCGTCGAGTGGGGCATCGCCGAAGCCGGCAGCGAAGTAGCCGGCGTCGAGGAGGGCGATCCTGATCCCGGCAGCCCGCGCCGCCCGGATCAGAGCGTGGCCCATCTCGTTGGCGTCGGTGTAGGGGACTCCGCCGCTCTGATGGTGGAGATAGTGGAACTCCCCGACGGTGGTGACCCCGGCCAGGGCCATCTCCATGTAGACGGCGGTGGCTACCTCCTCATAGCTCTCAGGCGTCAAGCTGCCGGCGTAGCGGTACATCTGCTCGCGCCACAACCAGAAGTCGCCCCCTTGGCGGTGGGTGCGTCCCCGGAGGAGACGGTGAAAGGCATGGGAATGAGAGTTGACCAGCCCCGGGAGCACCACACCGTGAATCCGGACGGCGTTGGGGGCGACGGACGCCGATTCGATCCCGAAGATGCGGCCGCCCACGGTTTCGATCACGACGTTCTCGGCGAGCTCGGAGCCACCTAGCCAGACGGCGTCGGCCAACCACCTTCGGGTGTCTTCTCCTGGCTCTGGCGGCACCTCGTTCAGACGCACTCCTCGCTGAGCGAACGATCCTACGGCCAACCGACACGGAGGCGGCGACAGGGTTAGGGTTGTCGGAACCCCCTGGTTGCGGTGGCAGCCGGTGACATCGAGCGAGGCGAGGAAGGCCGATGGACAAAGCAAAGCGACGCGCACAGTTGGAGCAGGTCGACTACATCAGGAGGCGCTCCACCCCCGTTCAAAACCATGTGATCGATGAGGTGCAATACGGGAAGATCACGAGACGAGAGTTTCTGAGGAGGGGATCCCTTCTTGGGCTCTCCTTCCCGGTGATGGGCATGGTCCTCGCGGCCTGCGCAGAGGAGACGGCCACCAGCACCACAGCGGGCACAGGCACCACGGCAGCCGCCGGTGCAACGACAACGGTGGGCGCAGGTTCGCCGTCGACCACGATGGCGGCCGGTCCGGCAACGGTGCGGACCGCGCTCCCCGCCCCTGCGGTCGGGATAGACCCGGTGCTGATCAACGACGAAGGTGGCCTGGCCACATTCGGCCAGGCAGCTGAGTACCTGATCTTCTCCGACGCCGAGTTGACTCCTGTTCCGGTGCTCGCCGAGAGCTGGGAGCCCAACGCCGACGGCAACGTGTGGACGTTCCATCTCAACCCCAACGCCACTTTCCATGACGGCTCGCCGGTGACGGCGGAGGACGTGGTCGCCACCGTTCAGGGGATCGCAGTTGGCAACGCCGGACCGACGTTCCAGACCTACGGTGTCGACCCCGCCGCCGTGGTGGCCGTGGATCCACAGACGGTGGAGTTCACACTCAGCGCGCCGAACGGTGCGTTCCCGTTCTTCATGAGCTCGGACAACTACAACGCAGCCATCCTCCCCGCCTCGTTCTGGGCGGAGTACACGGAGGGCGCCTACGAGCAGAGCTTCATTGGATCCGGCCCCTGGGTCAACGAGAGCTTCGAGCCCGGCGTGTCCGCGGTGTACGTCAAGAACGAGGAATATTGGGGTGACAACAGCGGTCAGCCCGATCGGATGGAGATCACGTTCTTCGCCGACGAGGCTGCTGCTGTGACCGGCTTCCAGGAGGGGAGGATCGACACGATCCCCCACATCTCCTACTCAGGAGCCACGGCACTGCTGTCCAGCCCCGATGCCTCGGTGACCAGCATCTCGACGGCTCAGCACCGGCAGGTGTACTTCGATACCTCGGCGGCGCCATTCCAGGACCCGCGAGTGCGTCAGGCGATTGCTCTGACCCTCGACCGGCCCACCCTCATCGAGGGTCTGCTCGGTGGTTACGGAGTGGTCGGCAACGACCATCCGATCTGGGAGAACTTCCCAATGTACAACCCCGATGCGGTGGCGCAGCGGGAGGCAGACCTGGCAACGGCGCAGCAATTGCTCGATGCGGCCGGCGGTGGTTTCGAGGCACCCCTCGACACCCTGGTCTTCTTCGAAGTCGAGGATCTGGCCACACTGATCGCCGGCTCGGCGGCGCAGATCGGGGTCACCCTCAATGTCGGGGTCTACGACTCCGGGACCTACTACGCGGACTATTGGCTGGCTGCAGCGAACTCCATGGGCATCGTCAACTACGGGCACCGCGGGGTTCCCCATGTCTATCTGGGGGCTCCGCTGCTCAGCCCGGAGCGTCTCGGAGACGGGTCATGGAACGCATCACATTGGTCCAACCCCGACTACGACGCGTTGTTCGACCAGTTCACCAGTGCTCCCGACCTGGACATCCAGCGTCAGATCGCTGGCGAGATGCAGACACTGCTCAACGAAGAGGTGCCGTTCATCGTGCCCTACTACGTCGACCACATCTCGGTGTCGAGCCCCACATTCAGCGGGCTCGAGGTCACCGGGATGGGCCACTTCGACGTCACCGGCGGAAGCTTCAGCGGCTGAATTCGATGACACCGGCGCGCGGGCTTCCTCATCGGAGGAAGCCCGCGTGCTGATGGGTATCTGATGTCGAAGTTCGTCCTGCGCCGGATCGGCCTGGCGTTGATCACGCTCTTCCTCATCAGCGTGCTCGTCTTCATTGGCACTCAGATGCTCCCCGGCGACGTGGGTCGGCGCGTTCTGGGGCCTTTCGCCACCCAGGAGGCGGTGGACGCTCTCAACGCCCGTCTGGGGACCGACCGGCCGTTCCTCGTCCAATACTGGGATTGGATAACCAATGCCCTCACCGGGGACCTCGGGTTCTCCATCTCTTTCGGCCGCCCGGTGACCGAGCTGCTGGGCCGTGCTCTGGTCAACTCCGTGAAGCTGGCAGCCCTTGCCTTCGTCATCGTCGTGCCGCTGTCCCTCTTCGGCGGGATCCTGGCTGCACTGAAACGCGGCAAGCTGGTCGACCGGCTGATCACGCTTGGTGGTCTCTCCGCCACTGTCATACCCGAGTTTGTCTCCGGGATCGTCTTGATCGTCGTGTTCGGCGTCTGGCTCGGCTGGTTTCCAGGGATCGCCACGGCGCCGCCGGGATCGAGCCTTCTCACCCAGATGCGCTACTTGATCCTCCCTGCCATCCCCCTGGTCCTCGTGTTGTTCGGTTACATCGCCCGGATCACCCGAGCCGGAGTGGTCGAGGCTCTCGACGCCGACTACACCAGAACCGCAATCCTGAAAGGACTGCCCCAGTCCACGGTGATAAGACGCGACGTGCTCCGCAACGCCCTCCTCCCCACGATCGCCGTCATCGCCTCTCAGGTCGGCTATCTGATCGGCGGGCTCGTCGTGGTCGAGGTGCTCTTCACGTACCAGGGGGTGGGCAAGCTCCTCTTCGACGCCGCCCGCAATGCCGACTTCCCGCTGCTGGCCGGTGGTGTCCTGGTGGTGGGCGCCGCCTTCCAGATCTCGATGCTTCTCGCTGACCTCGCCTACTCCTGGCTCAACCCCCGGATCAGGCTGGGCTGATGGCAGTTGCCACCGCCTCCGGCTCGCAGCGTTGGAAGGTCCTTCGGCGCTCTCCCACGTTCTGGGTGGGCGGGTTCCTCGTCCTCATGTGGGTGGTGTTCGCCATCTTCGGGGACTTCGTTACCCCATACGATCCTCTGGGGACACCTCAGGACATCCTCAACCGTCTCCAGCCGCCCTCCTCGGAGCACTGGTTCGGAACCGACGACCTCGGCCGCGACGTGCTCTCACGGGTTCTCGCCGGTGCCCGTCAGGTGCTCACCATCGCATTGGGCGCCACCATCATCGGGACCATTCTGGGGACTGCCATCGGCCTCGTCGTC
>Ga0307505_10000968_pt1 | contig 26394 bp, 27 predicted proteins | sample 23_S_MG_FD_202183 | JGI IMG/M metagenome (GOLD analysis project Ga0307505, IMG submission 202183) | Soil microbial communities from Populus trichocarpa stands in riparian zone in the Pacific Northwest, United States - 23_S | ecosystem: Environmental > Terrestrial > Soil > Riparian zone > Trees... | reverse complement strand
GCGAGGGCGAAGCCCGAGACCCGGGACCGTCTGAAGATTTGCCGCGGACGGTCCCGGATACGCGCTTCGCGCGTTCCGGGACGACGAATGAGGCTTCGCCCGCGGCGTCCCGGAATGACGATTACTCGTCCGCGCGCAGCGCTTTCCGCAAGGCCACCGGAATCCGCAGCGGCTTGTCATTCGCGACGAATGCAATGCGCACGTCGGCGGCGACCAGCGTCTGCCCGTCACGCACGACTTCCTGCTTCAGGATGATCGACGCGCCGCCGACCTCGCCCGGCTTCGTCACGACCTCGATCACTTCATCGACGCGCGCGGGCCGGAAGAAATCGAGCTTCATCGAGCGCACGACGAAATGAAAACCGGGCGCTTCCTGCGCGGTCTGCTCGAACAACTCGCCCTGGTCGATGCCCAAGAGCCGGATGAAATCCGAACGCCCGCGCTCCATGAAGCGCAGGTAGCTCGCATGATAGACGAGGCCGGTGAAGTCGGTGTCCTCGTAATAGACGCGGATCGGCAGCCGGTGCTCGCCGTTCACGATCTGCCCGGAGAGATGATGCCAGTCTCCGTCGGACTCCCTCACGCGTCGTCTCCCTGATCGAACAGCGGCATCTGCGACGGGTCGCGCTTGGGCTCAGCGAGCCCGAGATGCTTGAAGGCATGCACCGTCAGCATGCGCCCGCGCGGTGTGCGCTGAAGAAAGCCCTGCTGCACGAGATAGGGTTCGATGATTTCCTCGATGGCGTCGCGCGGCTCCGAGAGCGCAGCGGCGATCGTCTCGACACCCACCGGTCCGCCGCCATAGTTGAGCGCGATCACTTTCAGGTAGCGCCGGTCCATCGCGTCGAGCCCGCCGCCGTCGACTTCCAGTTCGACCAACGCCCGGTCGGCGGCTTTTGCGTCAATCGTGTCCACCCCATCCACCGTTGCGAAGTCGCGCACGCGCTTGAGCAAACGCCCGGCGATGCGCGGCGTTCCGCGCGAGCGCTTGGCGACTTCGCGCGCGCCCTCCAGCGACATGCGCACGCCGAGCACGCGCGCCGCGCGGCTCACGATCGTTTCGAGTTCGTCGGGCGTGTAGAAAACGAGCCGGATCGGAATCCCGAAGCGCTCGCGCAGCGGCGTCGTCAGCAGGCCCGAACGTGTCGTCGCACCGACCAGCGTAAATTTCGCGAGATCGATCTTCACCGAACGCGCCGCCGGCCCGTCACCGATGATGAGATCGAGCTGATAATCCTCCATCGCCGGATAAAGGATTTCCTCGATCGCCGGATTGAGCCGGTGGATTTCGTCGATGAAGAGCACGTCGCGGTCTTCAAGATTCGTGAGGAGCGCTGCGAGATCGCCGGCCTTGGCGATCACCGGGCCGGATGTCGCGCGGAAGTTGACGCCCAGTTCGCGCGCCACGATCTGCGCCATCGTGGTCTTCCCCAAACCCGGCGGGCCGACGAGCAGCACATGGTCGAGCGCTTCCTGGCGCCCGCGTGCCGCCTCGATGAACACGGACAAGTTCGCGCGCGCCTGCGCCTGCCCGACGAACTCGGCGAGCCGCTGCGGACGGATCTGCGCGTCGGGCGCGTCGTCCTCGCGGCGCTCAGGTGTTACGAGGCGGCGGCTCATTTCGCCAGCTCCTTCAGCCCGAGCCGGATCAACTGCTGCGTCGTGGCGTCGTCACCCGCCGACTGCACGGCGCTCGCGACCGCCGCACTCGCCTGAATTTCCCCGTAGCCGAGATTGATGAGCGCGGAGACCGCGTCCGAAACCGGCTGCGGCGCGCGCTTGTCGGCCATGTCGCCGGAGAGCTTCATCACCGCCGGATCGACGCTCGCGAAGGCGGGCGCCTTGTCTTTCAGCTCCGTCACGATGCGCTGCGCGAGCTTGCCGCCAACGCCCGGCGTGCGCGACACCGCCGCCTTGTCGCCGAGCGCAATCGCATTCGCGAGCTCGTTCGCTCGAAGCGTCGAGAGCACGGCGAGCGCGACGCGCGCGCCGACGCCCTGCACGTCCGTCAGCAGCTTGAACCACGCGCGCTCGACTTCGCTGGCAAAACCATAAAGCCGGATCTGGTCCTCGCGCACCCAGGTCTCGATCATCAGCGTCGCAGCCTCGCCCGCCGGCGGCAGCGCTTGCAGCGTGCGCGCCGAGCAATGCACGAGATAGCCGACGCCATGCACGTCGAGGACGATGCTGTCGTCACCGTAAGCGTCGATGACGCCGCGCAGCTTGCCGATCATCGGAATCTCTCGCCACCGGGGCGTGGCAATCCTTCTTCACCTCCCCCCTTGTGGGGGAGGTCGCGCGCGTTGCGAAGCAAGTCGGCGCGAAGCGACGACGACGCGAAGCTTGCGCGCGCGGGTGGGGGGTCGACGGAGTCCGCATACCCCCCACCCGGCCGCTCGCTTCGCTCGCGTCCACCCTCCCCCACAAGGGGGGAGGGAAAATAAATACGCGTCGAGAAACGGTTCATCACGCACTCCCCGCCGCGATGCGCAGCACCGGCGCGTTGCGGTGATGCGCGTGGCAGATCGCGATTGCCAGCGCATCGCATTCGTCGTCCGCGTTCGGCGTGGCTTTCGGCAGCAGCACGCCGATCATCATGCGCACCTGCGCCTTCTCCGCGCGCCCCGCGCCCACGACCGACTTCTTGATCACGGTCGGCGCATATTCAGCCACCGCGAGTCCGGCCTGCGCGGGCACGAGCAGCGCGATCCCCCTCGCCTGCCCGAGCTTGAGCGCGCCGCGCGCGTCCGCGTTCACAAATGTCTCTTCCACCGCCGCCTCGAACGGCCGGTGCAACTCGACGATTCTGGAAAGTCCGGTGTAGAGCGCCGCGAGCCGTTCGGCGAGGCTCGCCCGCTCGTCCGTCTCGACGCAGCCGCAGGCGACGAAGCCGAGCGAGTTGCCCGCGCTCTCGACAATGCCCCAGCCGGTACGGCGCAGGCCCGGATCGATGCCGAGGATGCGGACGGGGTGAGGCCGATTCGGGCGCATGGCTATTGATAGTCCCGCCAGCGGCGCGCCGGAAGGAGGCGCCCGCCCCTTCGGGCGAAATCAGGCGCCCAGCTTCGCCATCAGGGATTCCGAGACCTCGAAATTCGTATAGACATTCTGGACGTCGTCATTGTCCTCGAGCGTTTCGATCAGTTTCAGCACCTTCTCGCCGTCCTCGTCGGGGACGGGCACCGCGTTCTGCGGCCGCCAGACAAGGCCGCTCTTGCGTGGCTCGCCGAACTTGCCTTCGAGCGCGCGCGCGACTTCATGCAGGTTGTCGGGCGCGGTGATGATTTCGTGTCCGCCTTCGCCCGAGGAGACGTCGTCGGCGCCGGCCTCGATCGCGGCTTCCAGCATCGCGTCCGCGCTCGACTTCGCGGCGTCGTATTCAACGACGCCGACGCGATTGAACATGAAGGACACCGCGCCGGTTTCGGCCAGGTTGCCGCCGCCCCTGGTGAAGGTCGCGCGCACTTCGGAAGCGGTGCGGTTGCGGTTGTCGGTCAGCGCCTCGACGATGATCGCGACGCCGCCCGGCCCGTAGCCTTCGTAGCGGATCTCGTCATAGTTCTCGGCGTCGCCGGCCTGCGATTTCTTGATCGCGCGCTCGATATTGTCCTTCGGCATGTTCTCGGCGCGCGCGGCGATGATCGCGGCGCGCAGGCGCGGGTTCATTGCCGGGTCCGGCATGCCGAGCTTCGCCGCGACCGTAATTTCCCGGCTCAGTTTGGCGAACGCTTTCGCACGGGCCGCGTCGGCGCGGCTCTTCTTGTGCATGATGTTCTTGAATTGGGAATGGCCGGCCATGGCCGAGAAACCTCTGATTACGTGGTCGGCGTCTTTATAAGTTGCCCGCTTTTGCCTGTCATCCCGCCTCCGCTCGTCCCCGCGAAAGCGGGGACCCAGCGCTGGATTCCCGCTTGCGCGGGAATGAGCGGATTTTTTCTCGTTACCAGAAATCCGGTCTTGTCTCGGAGAGACCCGTCCCGATCCGCACCGGCGCTGCCTTGAGCGCGAGCCCGGTCTTGTCGTCGGTCTCAACCGCGAGCCCCGACATTAACGCCGGCCCGGTCGCAGCCTCAAAACGGCCCGACGCCATCTTGGTGAGGAAGCGGCGCATCGGCTCGTCCTTCACCATGCCGATCACGCTGTCATAGTCGCCGCACATGCCGACATCGGTCATGAAGGCGGTGCCGCCGGATAGAATGCGCGTGTCGGCCGACGGCACATGCGTGTGCGTGCCGACCACGACGCTCGCGCGCCCGTCGAGATAGTGGCCCATCGCCTGCTTTTCGCTCGTCGCCTCGCAATGCATGTCGACGATGATCGCGTCGCATCCCTGCCCGAGCGGCACGCCCGCGAGGTCGCGGTCGATCACGGCGAACGGATCGTCGAGCGGGTCCATGAACACGCGGCCCATGAGGTTCGCGACATAGACGCGCTGGCCATTCTTGGCGGGCGCGATCACCGAGCCGCGGCCGGGCGTTCCGTTGGGATAGTTGAGCGGGCGCAGGAGATGCGGCGCGCGCTCGATGAACACCATCGCCTCGCGCTGGTCCCACGAATGATTGCCGAGCGTGATGACGTCGGCGCCGGCTTCGATGAATTCCTCGTAGATCGCTTCGGTAATGCCGAAGCCCGCGGCGGCATTCTCGCCGTTGATCGCGACGAAATCGAGTTTCCAGGTCTTGATCAGGCGCGGCAGTTCGTCGGTGACGATCTTGCGGCCCGACCGGCCCACGACATCGCCCAGAAACAACAGACGCATTCGCTCACGCTCCGCGGCAGTTGATCGTCTCGATCTCCGTTAGCACGAGATCGAGCGGCTCGTCGCGCGCCAAGTTCGGAACCTCCGGCGCCTCCTGCACTGCAAAAGCAACGCCCACGGCGAGTACGGGTTTCTGCGCGCGCGCCTTCGCGATGGTCATATCGTAATACCCTGCACCATAGCCGATCCGGTGGCCGCGCCGGTCGAACACCGCGAGCGGCACGAGCATGAGGTCAGGCACGAGTTCGGGCGCGGCCGGCGCGGGCTCGCGGATATTCCATTGGCCCGTGACCAGCATGTCGCCGATCTTCCACGCGCGCAGCCGCAGCGGTTTGCCGCGTCCGTCGATCGCGGGCAACACGAGCTGTGCACCGGCCTCGGCGTAGCGGCGCATCAGCGGCAGCGGATTGATCTCGCTCCGGATCGGCATGAAGCCCGAGACGATCAGGCCGGGACGCGGCGCGAGCGGTAAGTCGCGTGCGGCGATCGTCTCGGCGGCTTTCGCGCGCTCGTCGGGCGGCAGCACGTCGCGCCGCGCGAGCGACTCGTGACGGAGTTTTGCTTTCAGCTCGGAGACAGCGGGATCGAAATTCATGCGCGGACACTACACTCCGCCCATTCCCGCGTCGCGCTGGCGAGCGAAGCGAGCGGCCAGCGCGACAACTTAATATTGGCCGCGCCGGACACTCGCCCTAAACCGGGCTCGTCGGCGCGGCAAGCGGGAATCCAGTTTCTGTTTTTGCGCTGGGTCCCCGCTTTCGCGAAGACGAGCGGAAGAGAAATTATAAGTGCGGAGCCACGATGGCCGTGGAAACAGCGATCCCGGGAAACCTACGAAGTAGGTGGGCGCCGTATGTCCAAGTCCAGGGACGAGGACAGGGATAGCTCCCATTGGGATCGATAAGGCCCCGGGGAAATGGTTTCTCACCTGCCCCGCAGCCCCGCGCGGACAATGTAGGCGTCCTAAATGAAAATGTCATCCCGGCCGAGCGAAGCGAGAGCCGGGATCGTTCTCAGCAATCTCAATTTAACGGTCCCGGATAACGCGCTTTGCGCGTTTCCGGGACGACGGGGAAGTTTCAGCCCAGCCCGACGCTCGGGCCCGGACGGCCGTTGAGGCTTTGCGCGAGCTGCTCGATGCGCTCGGCGGCTTCGCCGATTGCTTCGGCGACGGCGAGTTCGCTCGCCTCGATGCGGTCGCCGATCGCGTGCCGCGACTCTTTCATCTCGGCGATCTCCTGCTCGCGCGCCTTGATCTGGCGCTTCGCTTCCACGAGCTCGTCGGCGACCATCAGCCCGGCCATCACGGTCAATCGCGTGTCGCCGATCTCGCCGAAAGACTCGCGCAGCCGCGCAATGCGCGCATCGAGGTCTCGCGCGAGGCGGGAGAGATGTTCCTCCTGCCCGTCGTCACACGCCATGCGATAGACGCGCCCATTGATGGTGACACTGACCTGCGACATTGCCCCTGCCCCTTATCGGTCGTTGCCCGCGAGCACGGTGCGGATCGTGTCGGAGGCGCGGTCCAGCCGCCGCGAGACCTCACGATTGGCTGCCTCCAGGTCCGTCGAGCGCGCCCGCACCTGATCGAGTTCCGCGGCCAACCGCGCACGGTCGCTGCCGAACGCCTGCAGTTGCGCTTCGAGTGCGTCTCTCTGGCGGTCTTCCTCGTGCCGCCGATTGATGGCGGCCTCGAGCGTGTCGAGGGCGGCGTTCAGCCGCCGTGTCGCCCTGTCGAGCGGCGACTCATCCCCATTCTGCCGCATAGCGAATCCCACTCACCGAATTGCCTAGTAGAACGGGCGTTGGCAGCCCGCGTCAATCGTTCCCGCCGCAGCGTTTGACTCCGAAAATGCGGGTGAATAACTGTGCGCACCCGCTGGACGGACCTTGGGCGCGCAGGGGCCGCCGCCCGACTCGTGCTAGCAGCACCCGACCGGCAACCTCGACCAAAGTGAGACGACATATGCGCCGCGAGACCCACGACCTGATGGCCAATGCCATTCGTGCCTTGGCGATGGATGCGGTCGAAGCCGCGAAGTCGGGGCACCCCGGCCTGCCCATGGGCGCGGCCGACATTGCGACGGTCTTGTTCACAAGATTCTTGAAGTTCGACCCGACGGACCCGCGCTGGCCCGACCGCGACCGCTTCATCCTCTCGGCCGGCCACGGCTCGATGCTGCTTTATGCGGCACTCCATCTGCTCGGCTACCCCGACATGACGATGGATGAGATCAAGCGCTTCCGTCAGCTCGGCTCGAAAACCGCCGGCCACCCGGAATTCGGCCACGCCTCGGGCATCGAGACGACGACCGGCCCGCTCGGCCAGGGCCTCGGCAATTCGGTCGGCATGGCGCTCGCCGAACGCATCCTTGCCGCGCAGTTCGGCGGCGATGTCGTCGATCACTTTACCTATGTGCTCGCCTCCGACGGCGACCTGATGGAAGGCATCAGCCAGGAAGCGATTGCGTTCGCCGGCCATCTCAAGCTCAGCAAGTTGATTGTGTTGTTCGACGACAACGGCATCACCATCGACGGCAAGATTTCGCTCTCCGACTCCACCGACCAGGTCGCGCGCGTGAAGGCGTCGGGCTGGAACGCGGTCAGCATCGACGGCCACGATCCGGAAGCGATCGCGAAGGCAATTGAAGACGCGCACAAGTCCGACCGGCCGACGCTGATCGCCTGCAAGACGCAGATCGGTTACGGCGCGCCGACGAAAGCGAACAGCGAAAAGTGCCACGGCTCGCCGCTCGGCGCCGACGAGATCAAGGGCGCGCGCGAGAAGCTCGGCTGGAGTCACGCGCCGTTCGAAGTGCCGGCGAATGTCCTCGACCTCTGGCGCAAGGCGGGCGCGCGCGGCGCGACGGCGCGCAAAGCGTGGAGCGAGCGTGTCGCGAAACTCGACGGCGCAAAGCGCGCCGACTTCGAGCGCCGCATGGATGGCAAGCTGCCTGAGAACCTCGCCGCCACCATTTGCAAGGTGAAGGAAGCCGCGAGCGCGAAACCGGAAGAAGTCGCGACCCGCAAGGCGTCGGAAATTTCGCTCGAAGCGCTCGTGGAAGCCTTGCCCGAAATGCTCGGCGGCTCGGCGGATCTGACACCGTCCAATAACACCAAGACGAAAGCGATGAAGCCGATCGCCCCCGGCGATTTCTCCGGCCGCTTCGTCCACTACGGCATCCGCGAGCACGGCATGGCGGCGGCGATGAACGGCATCGCGCTCCACGGCGGACTCATTCCCTATTCGGGCACGTTCCTTGTCTTCGCCGACTATTGCCGCCCGTCGCTGCGGCTCGCCGCGATCATGGGCCAGCGCGTCGTTCACGTCTTCACGCACGACTCCATCGGAGTCGGCGAAGACGGTCCGACGCATCAGCCGGTCGAGCATCTCGCGGCGCTCCGCGCGATCCCGAATATGCGCGTCTTCCGCCCGGCGGACCTCACCGAGACCGCCGAGTGCTGGCAGTGCGCGCTGGAAGCCGACGGCGGGCCGAGCGTGATGGCGCTGACGCGCCAGAACCTCCCCGCGCTCCGCAAGCGCTACGTCGAGGAGAACGTCTCCGCGCGCGGCGCCTATGAACTCTCGCCCGCGAGCGAGAAGGCGCAGGTCTCAATCTTCGCATCGGGCTCCGAGGTGTCGCTCGCGATCGCTGCCCAGGCCACGTTAGAGAAGCAGGGTGTGCCCACGCGCGTCGTCTCCGTCCCCTCCTTTGAACTCTTCCGCGCGCAGCCCGAAAGCTACCGCCGCCAGACCATCGGCAGCGCACCCGCGAACGTCGCGGTCGAGGCCGCCATCCGCCTCGGCTGGGATGAACTGATCGGCACCGACGGCGCCTTCGTCGGTATGACGGGTTTTGGCGCCAGCGCACCCGCGAAGGACGTCTACAAGCACTTCGGCATCACCACGGAAGCGGTTGTAGCCGCCGCCCTCTCGGCCTTGGGACGAGAAGCCGCGGCTGTCGGCGTTAAGACGGCCCGCGGGTGAGCTCGTCGTCCCGGCCGAGGCCAACGGCCGAGAGCCGGGACCGTCTGATCGAGAATTCTGAAAACGGTCCCGGATCGCGGCTTCGCCGCGTCCGGGACGACGTGTCAGGCTGACATCAGCGGCAGAGGCGTCTAAAAGAAGACCCGAAAATTACCGGAGAGAAGCAATCATGGCCGTGCGCGTGGCAATCAACGGTTTTGGACGCATCGGGCGCAACATCCTGCGCGCCATCGTGGAGTCCGGCCGCAAGGACATCGAAGTGGTGGCGATCAACGACCTAGGGCCCGTTGAGACCAACGCCCATCTGCTGCGCTTCGACTCCGTCCACGGGCGTTTTCCCGGCGAAGTGAAGGTGAACGGCGACACGATCGATGTCGGCCGCGGCCCGATCAAGGTCACCGCGATCAAGGACCCCGCGCAGCTCCCGCACAAGGATCTCGGCATCGAAGTCGCGATGGAGAGCACCGGCATCTTCACCGCGAAGGACAAGGCCTCGGCGCATGTCACCGCCGGCGCCAAGCGCGTGCTGATCTCAGCACCCGGCGAAAATTCCGACCTCACGGTCGTCTATGGCGTGAACCACGACAAGCTCACCCGGGAGCATGTCATCGTCTCCAACGCCTCCTGCACGACGAACTGCCTCGCGCCCATCGCGAAGGTCCTGAACGATACGATCGGTATCGAGAAGGGCTTCATGACGACGATCCACGCCTACACGGGCGACCAGCCGACGCTCGACACGATGCACAAGGATCTCTATCGCGCACGCGCCGCCGCGCTTTCGATGATTCCGACCTCGACCGGCGCCGCGAAAGCGGTCGGTCTCGTGCTGCCGGAACTGAATGGCAAACTCGATGGTGTCGCGATCCGCGTACCGACGCCGAATGTCTCGGTCGTCGATTTCAAGTTCGTCGCCAGGCGCAAGACCGACAAGGACGAGGTCAACGGCGCGATCAAGCGCGCGGCCGAACAGCAGTTGAAGGGCATCCTCGGCTACACGGATGCGCCGAATGTCTCGGTGGATTTCAATCACGACCCCCGCTCGTCCGTGTTCCACATGGACCAGACCAAGGTTCTGGACGGCACGCTCGTGCGCGTTATGGCCTGGTACGACAACGAGTGGGGCTTCTCGAACCGCATGAGCGACACCGCGGTCGTCATGGGCAAGCTCGGTTGATCGGGGAATGGCGCGGCCCGGCTTTCGCACGCTCGACGACGCGGACGTTCGCAACAAGCGCGTCCTGATCCGCGTCGATCTCAATGTGCCGATGGAAGACGGCGCGGTGAGCGACGACACGCGCCTGCGCGCAGCTAGTGCCACGATCCTCGAAGTCGCCGGTAAAGGCGGCAAGGCGATCCTGCTTTCGCATTTCGGCCGCCCGAAGGGCCGCGACACCAGGCAGTCGCTCAATCAGATGATCGCCGCACTCGCCGACACCATCGGCAAGCCCGTATCGATCGCGCCCGACTGCATCGGGCCGGACGCGGAAAAGGCAATCGCCGCGATGAAGCCCGGCGATGTGCTGGTGCTGGAGAACACGCGCTTTCACGCCGGCGAAGAAAAGAACGCGCCGGATTTCGTCGAGGCGTTGGCGAAACTCGGCGACCTGTATGTGAACGACGCCTTCTCCGTCTCGCATCGCGCGCACGCCTCGACCGAAGGCGTCGCGCACAGGCTCCCTTCCTACGCGGGCCGCTCGCTGCAAAAAGAACTCGATGCGCTCGGCCGCGTGCTGGAGTCGCCCGAGCGCCCGGTCGTTGCCATCGTCGGCGGCGCGAAGATTTCAACCAAGCTCGAACTGCTCGGCAATCTCCAGTCGAAGGTGCAATTCCTCATCATCGGCGGCGCGATGGCGAATACGTTCCTTGCTGCGCAAGGCAGACAAATTGGTAAGTCGCTCGCCGAGACCGACATGCTCGACACCGCGCGCAAGATCATGGCCGACGCCAGTAAGGGCTGCGAGATCGTGCTGCCGGTCGACGCAGTCGTCGCGCAGAAGTTCGAGGCGAACACCCCCTCGCGCGTCGTCTCGGTCGATGCCGTTGGCGCCGACGACATGATCCTCGACATCGGCCCTAAGTCAGCCGAGCAGGTGGTCTCCACCCTCTCCCGCTGCAAGACGCTGGTCTGGAACGGCCCTTTCGGGGCCTTCGAGATGGAGCCCTTCGACCTCGGCACGATCAAGGTGGCCGAGGCCGCCGCGGAACTGACCGCAGCCGGGAAGCTTGTCTCGGTAGCCGGCGGCGGCGATACGGTCGCGGCGCTCAATCAGGCCGGTGCCGCCGACCGCCTCAGTTACGTGTCCACAGCCGGCGGCGCTTTTCTCGAATGGCTCGAGGGCAAGGCGCTTCCGGGCGTCGAGGTCTTGCGCGTAAAATAGCCGCCATTGCGCCGCCCTAACCGGGCGCTAGAAATTCAACGTCCACCGATACCGACAGAGGAACGCCATGAATCTCGCTGAGCTGAACAAGGTTGCCCAGGCGATGGTCGCGCCCGGCAAGGGCATCCTGGCCGCCGACGAGAGCTCCGGCACCATCAAGAAGCGCTTTGACGCGATCGGCGTGGAGTCGACCGAGGACAGCCGCCGCGACTATCGCGAACTGATGTTCCGCACGAACGAGGCGATGAGCAGCAACATCTCCGGCGTCATCCTCTACGATGAAACCATCTGGCAGAAAGCCAAGGACGGCACGCCGCTGGTTGACGTAATCAAAAAGGCCGGCGCGATCCCCGGCATCAAGGTCGACGAAGGCACGAAGCCGCTGCCGAACTGTCCCGGCGAACTCATCACCATCGGCCTCGACAAGCTCGCCGACCGCCTGACGAAATATTACGAGCAAGGCGCGCGCTTCGCGAAGTGGCGCGCGGTGATCGACATCGGCGCGGGCATTCCGAGCTTCACCGCGATCAGCACCAACGCGCACGCACTCGCGCGTTACGCGGCACTTTGCCAGGCGGCGCAGATCGTGCCGATCGTCGAGCCGGAAGTCCTCATGGACGGCGACCACGACATCAGCCGCTGCGCCGAGATCACCGAATTCATGCTCAAGGAAACATTCCAGCAGCTTTACTATCAGCGCGTCGCGCTCGAAGGCATCGTGCTCAAGCCCAACATGGCCATCTCCGGCAAAAAGAACGCGAAGAGGGCGCCGGTGCAGGAAGTCGCCGAGCGGACCGTGAAGATGCTGAAGGATTGCGTGCCGGGCTCGGTGCCGGGCATCGCCTTCCTCTCGGGCGGCCAGTCGGATGAGGAAGCGACCGCGCATCTCGACGCCATGAACAGGATCGGCGGCCTGCCGTGGAAGCTCACCTTCTCCTACGGCCGCGCCTTGCAGGCCGCGCCGCAGAAGGCCTGGGCGGGCAAGACCGATAACGTGGCCGCGGCGCAGCGCGCCTTCGCCCATCGCGCGAAAATGAACGGCCTTGCTTCGCTCGGCCAATGGAAGGCCGATTTAGAGACAAAGGCGGCCTAGTTTCCCGAGTTGTTCAGTTCCTCCTTGAAGACAACATCCTCCATCTGCCCGACAGATGAATAGACGAGCGATCGACGTCCATGTCCCGCCCCGAGGCTATCCGCCACGCCCTTCGAGACTGGCTCATCCACGTCGGCATTCTGTCGAGTAGGCGTTGACGCCCGCTAAGCTTCGACAGAAGCTAGGCCACCAATGAGAACAGATCCGATGATGATCGTTGGGTTAGGGACATGCCGGAACAGTATCTCGGCCTGATGGCCTTTCTGACACCGGGCGTGCTGATCACATTTGCCATTGCCTGGTGTCTGAGTCTGCTTTTTCCGCGCCCGCGGGCAAATTGGCGGCACGGCATCGCGGCGTTTGCGGCGGCGTGGATTGGAACGACCATATTGGCTCCATCGCTGTCGCGTTCACCGATCGACTTCATGGACAACGGACCAATCTATATCGTTCCGTTCGTCATATCAGCCGCAGTTCTGCTCTTGCTTCCGCGTCTGACTTGGAAGGTCGCTGACTAGAGTGCCCCGGCCGCCTTGTGCAGCAACGAATGCGCAAGTTGCTCTGGATTCCCGCTTGCGCGGGAATGAGCGGCGGTTGTTATAGGCCCCGGAATTGCCGCCATCGCGCGGCATCGGACGATGCATGAAGCCTTCGGCCAAACCGCGCATTGTCCTCGTCACCCCGCCGGTCGATGACGCGGCGCAATTCGCGCCGCAGCTTGCGAGTGCGTGCAGCGCCGCCGACGTCGCCGCCGTGATCCTGCGGCTCGCGCCGGGCGACGAAGCAACGCAGATCAGGCGCGTGCGCGACATCGTCGTGGCGCTCCCGCCGCCCACAGGCCCGATCATCATGCTCGAAGGCTATGCGAACCTTGTCGCGAAGACTGCCGCCGACGGCGTGCATCTCCATGACAGCGATCTTGTCTCGGCCGTGCGCAAGGCGCTTCGCGACGAACGCACCGTCGGCGCGGGACGCTTGCAAAGCCGGCACGACGCGATGATCGCGGCTGAAAACGGCGCCGACTATGTGCTGTTCGGCGAGCCGGACGCGAGCGGCCGCCGCCCGGGTCTGCCCGCCATCGTCGAGCGCCTCGAGTGGTGGGCGGAGCTCTTTGTCATTCCCTGCATCGCCTATGCGGCCACGCTCGACGAGATGGAAGACCTGGTTGCTGCCGGCGCCGACTTCATCGCACTCGGCGAGGAGACGGTGTGGAGCGCGCCGGAGGGTCACGCGCGGACGTTGGCCGCCGCCATGGTCCATCTCGCGGTCGCGGAGCCGGCGCCATGAAGGCCGCGCGCACAGCGTTCCTGCTGGTGCTGTTGGCCGCCACACCTGCGCTCGCGCAGCAGCAGAAGCAACCGGAAGCACCGAAGCCGCAGGAGCCCGCCGCCGACCTCGCCTTCGGCGCGTTCCAGCGCGGCGAATATCTCACCGCCTACACGGAAGCGACGCGCCGCATCGAAGGCACGAAAGACCCCAAGGCAATGACCCTGGTCGGCGAGTTGCTGGCGAACGGCCTCGGCGTGAAGCGCGACGAGGCGCGCGCCGTGCATTGGTACAGGCTCGCGGCGGAAGCCGGCGACCGCAACGCGATCTATGCGCTCGGCATCCACTATCTCGAAGGCCGCGGCGTCGAGCGCAGCCGCAAGGAAGCCGCGCAGCGTTTCCGCGCCGCCGCCGACCTCAATCACCCGGAAGCCGCCTACAATCTCGCGCTCCTCTATCTCGAAGGACAGACATTTCCGCGAGACGTGACCGCGGCCATGCGCTGGTTCCGCGTCGCCGCCGAGCAGGATCTCGCCGACGCGCAGCACGCGCTCGCGGTCCTCTATCGCGACGGCGAAGGCGCGCAGAAAGACCCGACCCAGGCCGCCCGCTGGCTGGAGCGCGCCGCCAAACTCAATCATGTGCCTTCAATGACGGAGTTCGCGATCGCCCTCTTCAACGGCGACGGCGTGAAGAAAGACGAAGCGCGCGCCGCTGCCCTCTTCCGCGAGGCGGCCATGCGCGGCAATCCGGTGGCGCAGAACCGTTATGCCCGCGTTCTCTCGTCCGGCCGCGGGGCGGCGCAGAATTCGGTCGATGCCTGCGCCTGGCATACGCTCGCCCGCGCCCGCACCGTCTCCGACCCCGATCTCGATCGCGTGTGCGACACGCTGGCGCCGACCGGCAAGGAAGCGCTCACCAAGCGCCTCCAGCACTGGTTAAAGGGCTCGGCGCAAGACCGCACTTGACGCGACCCCGCACCGGCTGGCACCTCAACGCGCCGCCGCACGAGTGCTCCAGATGAAGGTCGTCCAATGAAAGTCAACGGCAACGAAATCCGGCCCGGCATGGTCATCGAATATGACGGTGGGCTGTGGGTGGCCGTGAAGTCCATGGCGGTGAAGCCGGGCAAGGGACCGGCCTACAATCAGGTCGAACTCAAGAACCTGATCGACGGCCGCAAGCTCAACAACCGCTTCGGCTCCGACGAGCGCGTCGAGCAGGCGCGCGTCGAGACGAAAGACTTCCAGTATCTCTACCGGCAGGAGCTGAATCTGGTTTTCATGAACATGGAAACCTACGACCAGATCGAGCTGAACGAAGAATTCGTCGGCGAGCGCGCCGCTTTCCTGCAGGAAGGCATGAAGGTGCTGTTAGAGATGCACGACGAGCGCCCGATCGGTATTCAGCTCCCCTCGCAGGTGACGCTCGAGATCGTCGAAGCCGACGCCGTCGTGAAGGGCCAGACCGCTTCCTCGTCCTACAAGCCCGCAAAGCTTGAGAACGGCCTGCGCGTGATGGTGCCGCCCTTCATCACGACGGGCGAGCGAATCATCGTCGACACGAACGAGATCACCTACGTCCGGCGCGCCGAATAATCTTCCCTCTCCCCGCTTGCGGGGAGAGGGTGGCGAGCGCCCGTTTGGGCGCGAGCCGGGTGAGGGGCAGCCGGAAATTCCGAATGTCTCTCGCACCCGGCCCCCGCCCCCAACCTCCCCCCCCCCGCCCGGGGGGGGGGGGGGGGGGGGGGGGCGGGGGGGGGGGGCGGGGGGGGGGGGGGCCCCCCCCCCGGAAATTCCGAATGTCTCTCGCACCCACCCCTCACCCGACGCGCTTCGCGCGTCGACCTCTCCCCGCAAGCGGGGAGAGGTGAATGCAGTAGGTCGCCGAAATCATGATCCGCTCGCCCATCGTCACCGTTATGGAGCAGGCCGCCCGCAAGGCGGGCCGCACGCTCGTGCGCGACTTTGGCGAAGTCGAGAACCTACAAGTCTCGCTCAAGGGCCCGGCGAATTTCGTGTCCGCCGCCGACCGGCGCGCGGAAGACATCCTGCACACCGAGCTCTCGAAGGCGCGCAAGGATTTCAGCTTCCTGATGGAAGAGCGCGGCGAGGTCGCGGGCAAGGACGCGAGCAACGTCTGGGTCGTCGATCCGCTCGACGGCACCACGAATTTTCTGCACGGCATTCCGTTGTTCGCGATTTCGATCGCGCATGTGAAGGACGGCGAGCCGCAGGCGGGCCTCGTCTACAATCCCGTCACCGACGAGCTCTTTGTCGCCGAGCGCGGCAAGGGCGCGTTCCTGCACAATCGCCGCCTGCGCGTCGCCGCGCGGAAAACGCTCGCCGACTGCGTCGTCACCTGCGGCATCCCGCATCGCGGACGCGGCGACCTCGCCCTCTTCCGCCGGGAACTGACCGTCATACAGGACCAGGTCGCGGGCATTCGCCGCACGGGCGCGGCCGCCCTCGACCTCGCCTGGGTCGCCGCCGGCCGTTTCGACGCCTTCTGGGAGCGCAATCTCTCGCCGTGGGACATGGCCGCCGGCATGGTGCTGATCCGCGAGGCGGGCGGCTTTGTCACCGACATCGACGGCGGCGATAAAATTCTCGACAAAGGCTCCGTGATCGCCGGCAATGAGGACATCCATCGCTCATTGCTCGCCTTGTTGAAGACCGCCTGAACCGCGCCGTTATTCTGCCTTCACCGCGCGGCATTCCCTTTCCGCCCGGCTGTGCCATATTCGGCGGGCGAAACATGACGAGGCCTCATGGCGCGCGACGAAGAACTATTCGTCAAAGTCTCTTCGCCCCGGATCTTTCTGTTCCGGATGATCGTTTTTCTTGTGCTCGCGGGATTGCTGGCGGTTCTCCTGCACCGTCAGATCGCGTCGGCGTTTCTCGCCAATCCTGCGCTGAACGGCGTCATTCTCGGCTCGCTCGCGGTCGGCATCGTCATGTCGATCCGGCAGGTCATCCGCCTCTTCCCGGAAGTCCGTTGGGTCAACAATTTCCGCCGCGGCGATCCCGGCCTCGCCGTGAACCGCCAGCCCGTGCTGCTCGCGCCGATGGCGACGTTGCTGGGCGGCGACCGCAAGGGCCGCATGGCGATCTCGCAAACGACCATGCGCGGCATCCTCGACTCGATCGGGACTCGCCTCGATGAATCGCGCGAAATCGCGCGCTACCTCACCGGCCTCCTCGTCTTCCTCGGCTTGCTCGGCACCTTCTGGGGCCTCTTGGAAACCATTGGCTCGATCGGCCAGGTGATCGGCTCGCTCGAAGGCGGCGGCGACTCCAGCCGCATTTTCGAGGACCTGAAAACCGGGCTCGCCGCGCCCCTGAGCGGCATGGGCATCGCCTTCTCGTCCTCGCTCTTCGGCCTCGCCGGCTCGCTCGTTCTCGGATTCCTCGACCTGCAAGCCGGGCAGGCGCAGAACCGCTTCTACACCGACCTCGAGGACTGGCTTTCAACGACCGTGCGCGACCTCCGTGCCGACGATGGCTCCGGCACCGCCGCGCGCGCGGGCGAGTACCTGCCGAGCGCGCTCGTCGACGAATTCGCCGCCGCGATCGACCGCTTTGAGAACACGTTGAAATCTCGCAGCGGTGGCACGGACGCAACCTCCATGGCCGGGCTCACCGCGGTCGTCCATCGCCTCGAACAGTCGCTGAAGCCGCTCGGTAAAATGCCGGAGATTCCGGTCGAGCAAATCACCGCCGCTATCGAAAAGCTCGAGCGCGTTGTCGAAGACTCCGGCGGCCAGCGCGCGACGAACGCGATGGTCAAACTCGCGGAAAGCCTGCAATCGCTCGTGCAGCACATGCGCAACGAGCAGCAGATGCTGCGCGACTGGGTCGAGGCGCAGGCCGACCAGCAGAACGACATCCGCGAACTGCTCAAGCGGCTGGCCCGCACCGAGCGGGCATAGGCCATGGCCATCGGGCGCTCGCGCGGCATCGACCGATCGGTCAACTATTGGCCGGGCTTCGTCGACGCGCTCGCCACGCTCCTTCTCGTTTTTGTGTTCCTCCTCTCGGTGTTCATGCTGGCGCAGTTCTTCCTGAGCCAGGAAATCACCGGCAAGGAGAACGTGCTGAACCGCCTGACGGCGCAAATCCGGCAGCTCTCCGAAGTGCTCGCGCTCGAGCGGGCGAACACCGGCTCGCTCGAGGAGCAGCTCGCTTCGCTCCGGGCCAACCTGCGCGGGGCAGAAACCGAGCGCGACAAGCTGCGCGGCGCGGGCGGCGGCACCGACGTGAAGGCGCTCGCCTCCGAGCTTGAAGCCGAACGTCAGCTCTCGGGCCAGCAGGTCTCGCAGATCGCGCTCCTCAACCAGCAGATCGCGGCACTTCGCCGCCAGCTTGCGGCGATCGAAGATGCGCTCGAAGTCTCGGAAAAGCGCGACCGCGAAAGCCAGGCCAAGATCACCGATCTCGGCCAGCGGCTGAACGTAGCGCTCGCCCAGCGCGTGCAGGAATTGCAGCGCTACCGCTCTGAGTTCTTCGGCCGCCTGCGCCAGATCCTCGGCAATCGTCCCGAAATTCGCATCGTCGGCGACCGCTTCGTCTTCCAGTCGGAAGTGTTTTTCGACCGCGGCTCGGCGGCGCTGCGCGCGGAAGCACGACCGGAACTCGACAAGCTCGCAAGCGCCCTCCTCGATCTTGAAAAGCAAATTCCGACCGACATTCCGTGGGTGCTGCGCGTCGACGGTCACACCGACACGCGACCGATTGCGACCGCGCAGTTTCCGTCGAACTGGGAGCTGTCGTCGGCGCGCGCGATCTCGGTCGTGCAATATCTCATCAGCCGCGGGCTCAATCCGAACCGCCTCGTCGCCGCGGGCTTCGGCGAATTCCAGCCGCTCGACACCGGCACCTCCGACGAAGCCTTCAGTCGCAACCGCCGCATTGAGCTGAAGCTGACGGAGCGCTGAGTTCACGTCGTCCCGGAAACGCGCGACGCGCGTTATCCGGGACCGTCATCAGTTGATTGCGGACGATCCCGGGTCTCGCGCTGGCGCGCTCGCCCGGGATGACGAGTAAAATTGTGGGCATGATTCTCCGCCCCTATCGTCCCGACGATTTCGAGCCTTCCGTCGCGCTCTGGATGCTCGCCTGGCAGACGGCGCTGCCCGAGATCGCCTTCGCGAAGCGCCTCGAATGGTGGCGCGCCCGCTGGCAGAACGATCTTGTTCCGAACAATGAGATCGTCGTGGCGGAAACCGGCGGCACGCTGACGGGATTCATCGTGATCGACCCCAAAACCGGCTGGCTCGACCAGCTTGCCGTCGACCCCGACCACTGGGGCAAGGGCGTTGCGTCAGCGCTGACGGATGAAGCGAAGCGCATCTCACCTTCGCTTGTTCGTCTTGACGTCAATCAGGTGAACCACCGCGCGGTTCGCTTCTATGAGCGCGAGGGATTCGTGCGCGCGGGCGAAGGCGTGAACAAGCACTCGGGCGCGGCGACGTACCTTTATGAGTGGAAGCCCTGAGTTTTTCCCGTTCGTCCCCGCGAAAGCGGGGACCCAGCGCTGGATTCCCGCTTACGCGGGAATGAGCGGAGAGCCGCTAAACCGCCACCGCGCCGAACTGCAACTCCGCGAGACGTGCATAGAGCCCGCCCGCCGAGACGAGGCTGGCATGCGTCCCCTCTTCCACGATTCGTCCGCGGTCGAGCACGACAATGCGATCCGCGCCGAGCACGGTCGCGAGCCGGTGCGCGATCACGAGCGACGTGCGGCCTTCCATGGAGTGCTCGAGCGCTTCCTGCACGAGCATCTCGCTTTCGGCATCGAGCGACGAGGTCGCCTCGTCGAGCAGCATCACCTTGGCGTCGCGCAGGATCGCGCGCGCAATCGCGATACGCTGGCGTTGACCGCCGGAAAGCGTGACCCCGCGCTCGCCAAGCGACGTGTCGTAGCCCTGCGGCATCCGCCGCACGAATTCATCGACCAGCGCGAGTTCGCCCGCGCGCTCGATCTCGGCATCACTCGCGCCGATACGGCCGAGCCGGATATTGTCGCGCACGGTTGCGGCAAAAATCGCCACGTCCTGCGGCACAAGCGCCAGCCGCCCGCGCACCGCGCGCGGATCGGCGCTCGCGATGTCGACGCCGTCCATCAGGATGCGGCCCGCATGGACATCGTAGTAACGGAGCAACAAATGGAAGATCGTGCTCTTGCCCGCGCCTGACGGGCCGACGATGGCCACGCGCTCGCCGGGTGCGACATTGAAGGTGATGTTTTCCAGCACGCGGCTGTCGCCATTGCGTGGATAAGCGAAGCTGACGCCCTCAAAACGGATTTCGCCGCGCGAACTCGGCGGCAACAGCTTCGGCTGCGCCGGCGCCTTGATGTCGGGCTCGACCTTCAAAATCTCCGCGATGCGGCCGGCGGCACCGGCAGCCTGCGCGATCTCGCCCCAGACCTGTGATAGCTCGCTCAGCGCGCCCGCCGCGAACACGGCGTAAAGAACGAACTGGCCGAGCGTGCCCGCTGTCATGTCGCCGGACAGCACGCCCTGCGCGCCAACCCACAGAATCCCGACCACGCTCGCGAACACGAGAAAGATAATCGCCGCCGTCAGCCACGCGCGGGCCTTGGTCGAAGCGCGCGCGGCGTCGAACGCCCGCTCGACGGACGCGAAAAAGCGCGACCGCGTCTCAGTTTCGGCGGTGAAGGCCTGCAACGTGCGCACCGAGCCGATGGCTTCGACCGCAAATGCGGAGGCGTCGGCGAGCGTGTCCTGCGCGTCGCGCGAGCGGCGCGTCACCGCGCGCCCGAACGCGACAAGCGGCAGGACGATGGCCGGAATGACGCCGAGTACGAGCGCGGAGAGCCATGGGCTCGTCACCACCATCATGATCGCCGCCCCGATGAACAGCACCATGTTGCGGAGCGCGATCGAGGCCGACGCACCAAAGGCGGATTTGATCTGTGTCGTGTCGGCAGTGAGCCGCGAACCGATTTCGCCCACACGCTGCGAGTCGAAGAAGCGCGGCGAGAGTTTCAGCAAATGTGAGAAGACGGCGTCGCGCAGGTCGGCGACGACCCGCTCGCCGAGCGTGATTACGAGGTAGTAGCGAAGCGCGCTTGAGCCCGCGAGCAGCCCCGCCACCACCAGCATCATCGCAAAATACTGGTCGATGAACTCCGCGTTCTCGGAGCCGAAGCCGAAATCGATCATGCGCCGGACGGCGAGCGGCACGGCGAGCGTCGCGAGGGCCGCCACCGTGAGAGCCGCGAGCGCGAGCGCGATCCGGCCCCGGTAGCGCAAGACGTAGGGAACCAGCGCGATCAGCGGCTTCAGGCTGCGGCGATCCGCCCGCCCGGTATCCAGGGCGGTTTCAGGCCCCGTTTCAGGGGCCTTACCGGGCTCGGCTTGAGTCAAATTCCCCACTCCTGTATGAAGCGCGCGAATTTGAGGATCACTGACCCATGAAGCCCGACATTCATCCCGACTATCACGTCATCAAGGTCGTCCAGACCGACGGCACCGAATACACGACGCGCTCGACCTACGGCAAGCCGGGCGAGGTCCTGAAGCTCGATATTGACCCGAAGTCGCACCCGGCCTGGACCGGCGGTCAGCAGCAGCTCATGGATCGCGGCGGCCGTCTGTCGCGCTTCCAGAAGCGGTTCGGCGGCAACATCGGCAAGAGCTGAACGCTGCCCAAACGAACAAAGAAAAAGCCCTCGCTTTGCGAGGGCTTTTTTCTTGCGCCTTATGCGCGGGAAAAATGTCAGCGGTCGCCGAACGCGGCCTTGAGCAGACCGATCTGGCGCTCGACGGGATTGCCCGTGTCGTCTTGGGCCTTCGCGCTCTTGTCGTACAGCAGCGCGTCGAGACGCACGACGCGCTCATGCAGGTAGCGCGACTGATCGATCAGCGCGCGCAGACGGAACGGCAGCGCCGAGAGCGTTTCCTCATGCGGCGCGTCGTAGGATGAAAGCTTGACCTTGGTCTTTTCGGTGCGCGCCTGATCGGAGGTCAGCTCGCCTTCGTTCACCGCGCGCTGCAGGAGCAGCCACGACGCAATCTGCATCAGGCGTGTCGTGAGGCGCATCGACTCGGTCGCGTAACCGAGCGCGGCCGAGCGGGAAAGTTTCTTCGCTTCGTCGCGGCCCGGACCGTCGAGATAGGCGGCGGCCGATTCAACGAGCGTCATGCCTTCGCGGAACAGAACTCCGAACGCCTCGCCCGCCGCCATACGCTGGGCGAGCTGCACGGGATCGTGCGGACTCTTGGACGCACCGGACATGAACAACTCCGAACGCAGACGCTACGATACCGACGAAAACATAGAGGATTTGGCAAGAATGAAACGGCGCGCGGAGCAGCGCAAGTCTTCCCTCCGGATAGCGTTAGCGCGCGAGCGAGGCAAAAAAGCGCCGCTGCCGCAACAAAAAAGAGCCGCTGCCGCAACAAAAAAGAGCCGCCCAAGGGGCGGCTCAAGGTTTTCACAGGGAGGCGTCAAATCGAGTGGACAGGAGCCACTCAGCGTCCAAATCATTGGACGCTTTGATAATGAGCCGGAAACCTTAACTCTTGGTTAATCGTTCTGGCGCAGCCCCCCGCGCTGTTTTTTGTGCCGAATCGGGGCGCTTCAGCGCTTGAAGAAGGTGTCGGCGGCGCTCTTTGAGGCCTCTTTCGAGCTGATCGCCGCTTCAAGCCGCGCGATTTCCGCCTGTAAGGCGTCCACACGCTCGCGCAATTCGCCGACCGACAGCAGCGCGAGATCCTCGCCCAGCTCATGCACCTTTTTCTTCGGACGCATCGCTTCCTCGTCCATGGCCGGCTCCCGTTTCGAGCGACGTTAGCGGACGCGGCCCGCCGTTGTCATGCGCGCCGCGCAATCGTAGGAGTGTGCGCTTCCAGCCCCGCCCGGAGTTCCCCTGATGGCCAGCCTTCCCGACCGCATGACCGCTATTGGAATCAAGACACCGGGCGGTCCGGAAGCGTTGGCGCCCGAAGAGCGCCCGGTTCCGCAGCCGGGTCCGAGCGAAGTGCTCGTGCGCGTGAAGGCGGCCGGCGTGAACCGCCCCGACGTCATGCAGCGCAAGGGCCACTATCCGCCGCCGCCGGGCGCGCCGGACATTCCGGGCCTCGAGATTGCGGGCGACGTCGTCGCCATTGGCGGCAACGTCACGCGCTGGAAAATCGGCGACAAAATTTGCGCGCTCGTCGCGGGCGGCGGCTACGCCGAATACTGCGTGACGGATGAGTCGAATGCGCTCTCGATCCCGAAAGGCTTCTCCTACGTCGAAGCCGCGGCCCTGCCCGAGACCTTCATGACGGTCTGGCACAATGTGTTCGAGCGCGGCGCGCTGAAGTCGGGCGAGTCTGTCCTGATCCACGGCGGATCGAGCGGGATTGGCACCACCGCGATCATGCTCGCCAAGCAATTCGGTGCGACGGTCTTCATCACCGCGGGCTCCGCCGAAAAGTGCGAAGCCTGCATGAAACTCGGCGCCGATGTCGCGATCGACTACAACAAGGAAGATTTCGTCACGGTCGTGAAGGAAGCGACCGGGAAGAAGGGCGTCAACCTGATCCTCGACATGATCGGCGGCGACTACGTGGACCGCAATTTCGAGGCCGCCGCCGTCGAGGGCCGCGTCGTTCAGATCGCCACCCAAAAAGGCACCAAGGTCACGGTCGACCTGCGCCGCCTGATGCTGAAGCGCCTCACCCACACCGGCTCGACGCTTCGGGCGCGTCCGGTCGAGGACAAGGCCGCGATCGCCCGCGCACTGGAGGCGAAGGTCTGGCCGCTGCTGGAAGCGGGCAAGGTGAAGCCGCTGATCGATTCCACCTACCCGCTCAACAAGGCTTCCGACGCTCATGCCCGTATGGAAGCGAGCCTCCATATCGGCAAAATCATGCTGGAAGTCGCGCCTTAAACCCGTCCCTGCCCGGCTCCGCCGGGCGCGGAAATGAATTAGGATCAATTGTCGCGCGGGCCTTCGCCTTGCCGACGCCGTAAGCTGCCGGTAGCTGTTCCATGGACGGCGCCGCGCGGGTCGAGCCGGAGGGTTGTTTTGCGTCTTTGTCGTCTCGCCGCGTTTCTGACGCTGGCTGCCGTATGTCTCGGCCTCGCGCCCGCTTATGCGCTTGAGGCCGTGCAGGTACGGCAGGGCTCGGCTGCGATCGACCTCCTGCCCGCCGCCGAGCGCCACCAGACCGACACCGACCGCCTCCAGGTTTCCACCGCGCCCGGCTCCGACGGCATCGTGCGCCGCATCGAGGTGCGCGCCCGCGAGCCGCGCGGCGTCACCAACTGGGTCGTCTTCGCGTTGGCCAACAATTCCGACGAGCAGGTCGACCGCCTGATCGTTGCGCCGCATTATCAGATGGTCGACTCCGGCATCTTCTGGCCCGATCTCGGCAGCATCCGCATCGTATCGATCACGCCGAGCCAGGGCTTCCGCCCCGAACAGCAGGCCGCGACCGACGCCGACGTCTATCTCGTAACGCTCGATCCGGGCACGACCGTGACGCTCGTGATCGAACTCGCGACGCAGCACGTCCCGCAACTTTATCTGTGGGAGCCCGCCGCCTACACCGGCAAGGTCAACAGCTTCACGCTCTATAACGGCATCGTCATCGGCATCGCCGGCCTGCTCGCGATGTTCCTCACCATTCTGTTCGTGGTGAAGGGCTCGATCATGTTTCCGGCCGCCGCCGCGTTGGCATGGGCGGTGCTCGCTTACATCGGCATCGAGTTCAATTTCTGGACCAAGATTTTCGCGCTCTCGCCCGCGACCCAGCAATTCGCGCGCGCCTCGGGCGAAGCGATCCTGGCCGCAACGCTCATCGTTTTCCTGTTCGCCTATCTCAATCTCGGCCGCTGGAACGTGCGCTATTCTCACGTCGCGGCGGGCTGGCTCGCCTTCCTCGCCCTCCTCGTCGCCGTTGCGCTCATCGACCCGCCGATCGCCGCCGGCATCGCGCGCCTGTCGCTCTTGGCCGTCGCGCTCGTCGGCTTCGGCCTCGTCGTCTATCTCTCGACCCACGGCTTCGACCGCGCCGTGCTGCTCATTCCCACCTGGTTCCTGCTCACCGTCTGGGTGCTCGCAACCGGCCTCACGGTCGCCGGCGTCTTCACGAACGATCTCGTGGCGCCCGCATTGCTCGGGGGACTTGAGCTGATCGTGATGCTCATCGGCTTCACGGTCATGCAGCATGCGTTCGCGGGCGCGGGCGCCGAAGGCATTGTCAACGATCTCGAGCGCCGCGCATTGGCGCTCACCGGCGCCAGCGACATCGTCTGGGATTGGGACGTCGTGCGCGACCAGATTTTCACGAGCCATGAGGCCGAACAAACTCTCGGCCTCAAGCGCGGCGTGCTGGAAACCGCCGCCGCAAGCTGGGTCGAGTTTCTGCACAATGCCGACCGCGACCGCTTCAAGCTCGCGCTCGACAGCGTGCTGGAGCAGCGCCGCGGCCGCATCGTGCAGGAATTCCGCCTGCGCGCGGAGGACGGCCATTATCTCTGGTTCAAGCTGCGCGCCCGCCCCGTGGTCGGCACCGACGGCGAAGTACTGCGCGTTGTGGGCACGCTCACCGACATCACGGACGGCAAGATCGCCGAAGAGCGCCTGCTGCATGATGCGGTGCACGACAACCTCACCAGCCTGCCGAACCGCGAACTCTTCCTCGACCGGCTCGATGCCGCGATCGCGCTCGGAAGGGCCGACGAGCAACTGCGCCCGACGCTCATCATCATCGACCTTGACCGCTTCAAGCAGGTCAATTCGAGCGTCGGCATGGCGGTCGGCGACTCGATCCTGCTCACTATCGCGCGCCGCCTGAGCCGCCTGCTCAAGCCGCAGGACACGCTCGCACGCATCTCGGGCGACCAGTTCGGCATGATCCTGCTTTCGGAACGCGAGCCCGAGCGCATCACGGCCTTCGCCGACACGATCCGCCGCTCGCTCCGTGCGCCCATCGGCTTCGGTGCGCGGCAGATTTTCCTCACGGCCTCGATCGGCTTGGTCCTGTATGACGGGCAGAACCGCAACCGCGGCGAGCTTTTGAAAGACGCCGAGCTCGCGATGCATCACGCCAAGCAGCATGGCGCGGACCGCATCGAAGTGTTCAAGCCGACCATGCGCTCGAACAAGGTGGATGCGCTTACGCTTGAGTCCGATCTCCGCCGTTCCATCGAGCGCGACGAGATCGCGATCTACTACCAGCCGATCGTCCGCCTCGAAGATCGTGCGATTGCGGGCTTCGAAGCGCTGCTGCGCTGGAATCATCCCCGTCTCGGCCGTCTCGGGCCATCCGAATTCATCCCGCTCGCGGAAGAGACCGGCCTCATCGCCGATCTCGGCCGCTTCGTGCTCGAGCGCGCAGCGCGCCAGCTCGTCGCGTGGCAGCGTCTTGCCAGCGGCCCGCGCCCGCTCTTCGTGAGCGTCAACGTCTCCTCGCGCCAGTTGCTGCGGCAGGATCTGATTCAGGAAATCAAGGCGGTGCTCGCGCGCAACCTGCTCGCGCCCGGCACGCTCAAGCTGGAACTCACCGAGTCGCTCGTGATGGAAAATCCGGAGCTGGCTGCGCAGATGCTCGCCCGCATCCGCGAGCTTGGCGCCGGTCTTTCGCTTGACGATTTCGGCACCGGCTATTCGTCGCTCGCGTACCTGCAGCGCTTCCCCTTCGACACGATCAAGATCGACCAGCAATTCGTGCGCGGCTCCGGCCGCGGTGCGCGCCCGGTCATCCTGCGCTCGATCATTGCGCTCGGCCACGATCTCGGCATGGAAGTCGTCGCCGAAGGTGCGGAGAACGATTCCGACGCCGTCGAGCTCTATCAGCTCGGTTGCGAATTCGCGCAGGGCTATGCCTTCGGCGAGCCGATGACCGCCGACGAGGCGCGCCGTCTCATCTCGCCGAGCGAGCCCA
>Ga0307505_10000967_pt1 | contig 26421 bp, 19 predicted proteins | sample 23_S_MG_FD_202183 | JGI IMG/M metagenome (GOLD analysis project Ga0307505, IMG submission 202183) | Soil microbial communities from Populus trichocarpa stands in riparian zone in the Pacific Northwest, United States - 23_S | ecosystem: Environmental > Terrestrial > Soil > Riparian zone > Trees... | reverse complement strand
TTCAGATCGACGCACTTCCGCTGGTTTACGACGGGGGCGGTCTCCACTGCCACTCGAGGAACCAGCCCTTCGCTTCACCGTCACCCGACGATTGGGAGTAGGGTGGCGCTTCTGGACCAGCGCGCCTACGAACAGGCGGCCGCGTCGCGACGGTAAGCGCCGCTGGGGTCGTCAGAATCCAGACCTGGCCACCAGTCGGTGCCGCTATTCGGCCCGCCGCCGCGCCGCCGGGGGCCGGTCCCCCCTGTGCCTCATAGGGGCGTGCGGCACACGAAGTCGGGTTGCGCCGCGCTCGGCCGGCTGTAGAGATCGATCCGCCAGTACGGCGTCGCGCTACGTGCGCGCCTCCGCAGGCCCGCTCCGTCGAGTACCGAATGGACCAGTGCCTCCGGGTGCACGAACGCGCGCAGCGGGTCGCGCCGGCGGGCTCGGACCCAGTTGGAGAACCGGATCTCGGCCCGGACGGGCCACGCGTCGCGGGGGTAGCTGATCGCGAGAACGCGCTGCGCCCGGCCGGCGGCGGCCGAGAGCAGGCCCTCCGCGTCCGGGTAACAGCAGACCGCTCGGTGCATGACCACGACCTCCGCGGGCTCCACGTCGTCGGCCAGGTCGAGGAAGTCGCCGTGGAGGAAGCGGGCGCGGCCGGCGTAGCCGCGTCGCTCGGCCTCCTCGCGGGCCGCGCGGAGGTGCGCCGACGAACCGTCCACGTAGGTGGCCGTCGCATTCGAGCCGGGGAGCAGCTCTTGCAGGATCATCCCGACACCGCCCCCGACGTCGAGCACCGACGCAGGGTCCGGCGCGTGCTGCCGGACGGCCCTCAGCAGCCGGCGCGTAGGGCCGTCGAGCCGGCCGCGGCGGTACCGCCCGAGGTCCGCCGCGGCGAGCTCGTCGGAGAAGTGGTGCTCGATCGCCGAGCAGCAGGCAGGCACGGGGACGGTGCACGGCGTTAGAGCGTGGCCAACAGGTGGTTGACCGTACCCGAGGCTAGCACTCGACCGGTCCAGGGGGGACTTGCCCTTGGTCCTACCCGACGGTCAAGCCGCGACGCGCGCGCGCCGGCCGCGCCGGCGCGTATGGCGCCGGCCGGCGCGGATGCCGAGGGCGGTGCGCACGACGGGCGAGGGGAGGGGGCCGAGACCGGGCAGCCACAGGGCGAACGTCGCCCCGCGGCCGGGGCCGTCGCTGTGCACCCACAGCCGGCCGCCGTGCAGCTCGGCGATGCCGCGCGCGATCGGGAGCCCCAGGCCCAGCCCCTCGTGCGTCCGCGTGAGCGAGTCCTCCAGCTGGAAGAAATCCTCGAAGACGGCCTCGAAGTGCTCGGGCTCGAGCCCGCTGCCTGTGTCGGTGACCTCGATCAGCAGGCCGCCGCCGCGCTCGGTAGTGTGCACGGCGACGACACCACCCGGCGGCGTGTGGCGAATCGCGTTTTCCAGCAGCGCCGCAAGCGCGCGGCGCAGTCGGGGCTCATCGCCGCGGACGCCGGCGCCTGCCGGGACGGGCTTGAACCGCAGTCGGACCTGCTTGGCGCCGGCCGTCTCCGCCACCGACTGCGCTGTCTCGGCGAAGAGGGTCTCCACGGATAGCGGCCTGAGTTCCAGGGCGGACGCGCCGGCGTGGAGCTGATCGATCTCACGCATCGCGTCGATGACACGCTCCATGGTGGCGCTCGCCTTCGCAATCTCGACGCTCGCCTCCGCCTCTATGCCGCCCGAATCGGCTGCGGAAGCGCCCGTGTCGGCGCCGGCAACGGTCCTCAGCTCGCTGGCGTAGCCGGCGATGATCGATAGCGGGGTGCGCAGGGCATGGGAGGCGAGGACGAGGAAGCGGCTTCGCGCTTCCTCGCTGCGCGCCAACAGAGCGTTTGCCTCCCGTAGCGACTCCATCTGGCGAGCGTTCCGAATGGCCACGGCGGCCTGGTCCGCGATGATGCCCAGGAGCAGCTCGTCCTCATCCTCGAACGGTCCCTCGCGCTTGTTGAGGACCTCGAGCACCCCGACGCGGTCTTCGCCGATGCGCATCGGGACACCGAGGAGCGACCGCGTCTGGAAGCTTACCTGCTGATCCACGTCCGAAAAGTGGCGCTCGTCTGTCCCCGCCGCCTCCGTCCGGATGGGGCGTCCTTCGCGGAAGATCGTACCGGCCAGGCTGGCGTCAATCGGGACGGGGATGCGCGCCAGCTTCTCGGGGTCGGCGCCCGTCGCCGCCACGAACCGCAGTCGGTCGTTCTCCGCGTCGTAGAGCAGGACGCTGGCCGCCTCGCACCCCAGGACGTCCGCTGCGGTCCAGATGATGGAGCGCAGCAAGCGATCGGCCTCCACCGGCTGGTTGAGCCGCGCCGAAAGGTCGAGCAGCCGCAGAAGCCGCTTCGTAGTTGCCGGGGAATCGATCATCAGCACGCGTTGGGCATGCGGTATCGTCCGATGCGGAGCGGGCGTAAGCGATGCCCGCCCCGCACACGCCGGCGGCAGCGGGCGCCGGGATCCGGTCGAAGGGGTCCCAGGTGCCGCTGAAGCTCTCGGGCCGCGCTACAGGTTGCGCACGTTCAAGCGGCGCGTGGTAGTGCCGGCGGGAACGTGAGTCGCATCCTCCGCCTGGTCGATCAGAGCGGACAGCACGCCGGCCGGCTTGGTGCCGGGGTTGCGCGCGAGGAAGAGCGCCGCCGCGCCGGAGACGTGCGAAGCAGCCATCGACGTCCCCGACATCGTTGCCCAGAGCCCGCCGGCGCCTGTCGACAGCGCGCCATCACCGGGAGCCAGGATATCCACCGTCGAGCCCGTATTCGAGAAGTCGGAAGCGAACCGATCCGACCGCGTCGTCGCTCCGACGGTGATCACGCCCGGCGCGTGCGCCGGCGAAAACGTGGCCGCGTCGGCGGCATTGTTGCCGGCCGACACCACGAACACGACACCCTCGCTGACAGCGGCCGCGATCGCGCGGTCCAGCGCATTGAGGCGCGTGGTGCGGATGTCCCTGCCGATGCTCATGTTGGCGACGATGGGGCGCGAGCGATCGGCTCGCTTGCGCTCGGTCACGAGCTCGACCGCATCGAGGAGCGCCGACAGACTGGTCGTGCCGTCGGCGGCCAACACCTCGAGCGAGTGGATGCGAGCGCCCGGCGCGATGCCCACGATCCCGTTTCCGTCATCGACGGCTCCGATGAGGCCGGCCACGTGCGTCCCATGCATGGCGGCGCCGCCCGAGGATCCTTCCGGAAGGAGGTTGATGCGTTCGACGACGTTGATGTCCGGGTGCTGGATCGGTCCGTCGATCACGTACACATCGGCGTCGACAGTCCCGGAGCCGTTGCCGGACTGGGTCCAGCTTTCGTGCCCATCGACCGTGCGTACGCTCCACGGCCGCACCTGAAAGAGAAACCACTCGCTCAGCGCGTACAGCAGCCGTAGGACGATCTCGGTGAGGAAGGTCGGAAGCGGCAGTGCCTGTATGATCGAGATGTCCGGCTCGACGAGCGCGACCAGCGGGTCCGCCAGCAGAACCCCGAGGATCGGCACCATGTCCACTAGCGGGACCGTGATCGACACGCCGACGAAGGAGTCGCGGTAGTAGGTCCGCCGCCGAACCTCCTGTCCGTAAAACACGGAGTCCGACGCTGCCACGGGATCGGTCACTCCGTTGCGGAACGTCACGATCATGCTCACGGAGTCGAGAGCCGCGGAGTTCGTGCCTCCGCCCATGCCGACGCCCTCGAGGAGGTCCCAGTGCTGGAGCTTCTCCGACTCCGGCAGGTCCGCGAGGAACGATGGCGCGCCGGCGTCCGGTGTGAGAGTGTCACACGCCGGTACGAAGAGCGTGCAGAGGAGCAGGAGCGCTATGCGTGATCGGGTCATCGGAATCCGTGTCGGTGCGTCCAGCCCGCCCCGCAAGCCTCCTGCCCGCGTTGTGCCGCTCCAACCCGTCGTCCAATTCCGAGACTCTATCGTTCCAATTCTGAGACCCTATTCCGGGGGGTCTGCCAGGCTCTCGTTACGCGACACCCGCCCATTCACTCATACTGGGATTGGAATCGAGGCCACTTCGCAGGGCCGAATCGGTAGAAATGGAGCTCTGCCGCGCATAACGGTAAATGGCGAAGCTGCCTTGCGAGGGAAGGCGCGACGCAGGTCCGTGGGGCCGGCGCGCGGCCCGGCGATGCAGCGTCGCAGGCCCGGGGAGCGCCCACGGCGGCTCGCGCGGGGCGCCGGCGCATTGCCGCTAGCCGCGGGGGTCGCGCCGGCGGGCGCGCTCGCGTCGCGCGGCACCGTCCTTGTCCGCGGAAGGACCATGTCTCGATTCCGTTCCCTCCTCGGGGTGTCTCTGACGGCGCTCCTGGCGCTCACCATGCCCGCCGGCGCTCCGGCGGACCCCGGCGCCGGCGCGCCCGCGGCAGCCGGCGCCGGCCTCGACCCGGACCGGCTCCTGACGCAGTACGCCGCCGACGCGTGGGGTCTCGACGAGGGGCTGCCGCAGAGTGTCGTCGAGGCCATCGCGCGCACGTCCGACGGCCACCTGTGGCTGGCGACGCAGGAAGGCCTGGCCCGGTTCGACGGCGCGCACTTCGTCGTGGTCGATGCCGCCGGCGGGTTGCCGGACCCGCGCGTGCTGGCACTTGCGGGCGATCGGCGACCGGGGTTCGAGGGGGCCCTCTGGGTGGGCACGCGCGACGGGGGCCTGGTCCATCTCGACCGCGACCTCCAGCCGACCGTCTACAACGACGCGAGCGGACTACCCGGTGGAACGGTGGCCGCGCTGTTCGTCGAGCCTTCGGGCAGAGTCTGGGCCGGCACGCGTGAGGGGCTCTGCGTCATGGATCCGGCGGACGCGCCGGCGCGCGGCAACCGTCCCGGCGCCCCGAGCCGCTTCCGGTGTACCGTCGACGGGCTCGACGATCCCTACGTCCGGCGCCTCGCCGGCGGGCGCGACGGCGTGATCTGGATCGGCACCCGGGCAGGGCTGCACCGCCTGTCCGGGGACCGGATCACCTCACTCGCCTCGCGCGGCGGCATCTCCGCGCAACCCGTCACCGCGCTGGCCGAGGACGCCGCCGGCGGGCTCTGGATCGGCAGCATCGCCGGGCCGGGCTATGTGAGGGACGGGCGTGAGGTCGAGCAGCCCGCACTGGACGGCCTGGCCGGCGTCGAGGTGTCGGCGGTCCTCGAGGATCGGGCCGGCAGCGTCTGGCTCGGCACGTACGGCGAGGGTCTGATCAGGATCAGGCCGGGACGCCGGCCGGAGAGGCTCGCGACCGCCGCCGACGCGGACCTCGCCAGTGTACGCGCGCTGCTCCAGGATCCCGAAGGGAGCCTCTGGGTCGGCACCATGGGTGGCGGTCTGGCCCGACTCCGTGACGCGAAGTTCACGCCCTTCGGCGTCCCGGAGGGCCTCGGCGCAGACCGCGTGTTCACTGTCACCGCCGATCCCGACGGGGCGGTGTGGGCGGGTACCTCGGGAGGCGGGATCGCGCGAATAGAACGCGGTCGCGTAGCGCGCCGGCTAACCCTGGCCGACGGCCTGCGCTCCGACGACGTGGCCTCCGCCCTGGTTGCGCGCGACGGCGCGCTGTGGATCGGCCTCGACGGGGCCGGACTGTGCCGATGGGACGGACGCATGAGGTGCTTCACGGAGAGCGACGGGCTACCGGACCCGTTCGTACTGGCCCTCTTCGAGGACCGCGCCGGCACCCTCTGGGTTGGAGGCGACGCCGGACTGTCGCGCTGGACAGGCCGTGGCTTCGCCGCACCCGACGCGGAGGGCGCGCCGGCAGCGCCGGTCGTCTCGATTGCGCAGACGGCCGACGGCGCGATCTGGGCCGGCACGTTCGGTGACGGTCTCTACCGGATGTCCGGAGGCCGGTTCACGCACCATCCCGATCTCGCCGGCGCCGTCGTGCTGTCCCTGCACGCACGCTCCGACGGCGTCCTGTGGGCCGGCACGGAGGGGGAGGGCCTCGTCAGCATCCGCGCGGACGGTAGTGGGTTTGCCGCCGACCGATTCACTACCCGCGAGGGACTGCTCTCCGACGCCGTCCTACAGGTGCTGGAGGACCGGCACGGATACCTGTGGCTCACGTCCAACCGCGGTATCGCGCGGGTGGCCCTGACGGAGCTCGGCCGCGTGCGGCGGGGGGTCGCGCCGACGGCTCGCACGACGGTCTTCGGCCGGGCCGACGGACTCCGCAGCGCCGAGGCCAACGGTGGCGGCCAGCCGGCCGGCGCCATCGGCGCGGACGGCGCGCTGTGGTTCCCCACCACATCCGGCGTCGCGACGATCCAGCCGGCGTCCATCCGTAGGAATGCGCTCCCACCGCCCGTGTCCATCCAGCGCCTGCTGGCGAACGAGCATCCCGTGATGCTCGCCGGCGGCGGGACCGTCCTGCCGGCCGGCAGCCGGGAGCTCAAGTTCGAGTACGCCGGCCTCGCGCTCGCCGCGCCGGAGCTCGTGCGACACCGCTACCGGCTGCAGGGGCGCGACGACCACTGGACGGAGGCCGGCGCGCGGCGCGAGGCTTTCTACACGGACCTCGCCCCCGGCGACTACGTTTTCAGCGTTCAGGCCGCCAACGAGGACGGCGTCTGGAACACGGCCGGCGCGTCGCTGGCGTTCACACTCGAGCCGCACTTCTGGCAGACGCGGTGGTTCGTCATCCTGTGCGCCCTCGCGCTTGGCGGCATGGGCGTGGCCGCGTCGGCCGCGCGGACGCGGCAGCTACGGATGCGGGCCGCACACCTCGAGGGCGTGGTCGACGAACGGACCAACGACCTGCGCGAGGCCCTGGGCGAGGTGCAGTCCCAGAAGTCGGTGATCGAGGCCCAGGCCGACGAACTCACCGTGCTGAACGCGGACCTGGAGGAGCGGGTGCGCGAGCAGCTCGCCGACCTCGTGCGCAAGAGCCGGCTGCAGAAGTACTTCCCCACGAAGGTCGTGCAGCAGATCCTGGACCGCGAAGCCGACGTGACCGTGTCCGCCGAGCGAAAGCGTGTCACCATCGTCTTCTCGGACCTGACGGGGTTCACCGCGCTCTCCGACGCGACGCCGCCGGACATCGTCACGCGGCTGCTAAATGAGTACCTGACGGCGATGGTGGCCCTCATCGACGGTCACGGAGGCACCCTCGACAAGTTCATGGGCGACGGCCTGATGATTCACTTCGGCGCGGCCGACGACATGTCGCCGGCAGAGCAGGCGGTCCACGCCACGGACATGGCCATCGCGATGCAGCGGGCGCTGGCCGACCTGCGGGTGAAGTGGGCAGCGGAGGGTATCACGCACCGACTGGAGTTGCGCGTCGGCATCAACCAGGACGAGGTGACGGTGGGCAACTTCGGCTCCGAGGACTTGCTCGAGTACACGGCCATCGGGCAGGGGGTCAACCTCGCGAGCCGGCTCGAAGGGGCGTGCACGCCGGGCCGCGTCCTCGTTTCCTTCCCGGTCTATGCCCTCACGAAGGGCCAGTTCGCGTACGGCGAGCCGGAGGTGCACGCGCTGAAGGGCATCTCCGAGCCGGTGGCCGCCTACCCGCTCGACCCCGCGGCGCCGGCGCCGGCCGGCGCGCCGGGCACGGGAATCTCGGCGGCCGGCGTGCGGTGAGGGGCGCAGCCGTCCGCCCAGCGAAACTGGCCGGGCAGGCCGGCGCGTCGGGCCGCCGCAGAGTCGCCGCGTGTCGACTGCCGGGCTCCACCACCACGCCGTGGCCGCGACGGCGGCCGCGCCCGCAAGGGCCACCGCCACGTAGCTGGGCGGACCTTCCGGCGCGGCGCGGTCGCCGGTCACCCCGGCGGTACGTTCGCGCGGCCCGCGCGACCGGTCCTGGCCGTGCAGCGGTGATTGTGGATACCCCAACGAGGCTATGGAACCAGAGCGCACCCTGCCGGACGGGGGGCCGCCGTCAGAATTGGAGGAGTACCTCCACGTGCGGGAGGAGCGTAGGTGGGTCTTCCCGCGCGCCCTGCTCGTCGGGCTCGCGGCCGGCGGGGTGGCGGTCGCCTTCCGGATCGCGCTTTCGGCGGCGCACGGGCTGAGGAACGCGCTCGTCGGATGGGCACACGGGTATCCCGGCGCGGGATGGCTCTTCCCTGTCGCCTTCAGTGCCACCACCGCTGCCCTCTCGGTGTGGCTCGTTCGCCGTTTCGCGCCCGAGGCGACGGGGAGCGGCATCCCGCACCTCCAGGGCGTGCTCCACCGAGTGCGAGAGATGCGGCCCGGGCGGCTGCTGCCCGTGAAATTCGTCGGGGGCCTCCTCGCGCTCGGCAGCGGGATGGCGCTGGGTCGCGAGGGGCCCAGCGTGCAACTCGGTGGGGCCGTGGGAGCCGCAGTCGCGGACCGCATCGGGCGGGGCGCGCGCGACCGCCGGACGTTCATCGCCGCCGGCGCCGGCGCCGGGCTGGCGGCTGCGTTCAACGCTCCCCTCGCTGGGCTCGTTTTCGTTCTCGAGGAGGTCCAGCGAGACTTCCGCCCGCTCGTCTTCGGGGCCACGTTCATCGCCGCGGCGATGGCGACCGTCATTTCGCAGCTCTTTTCCGGCCCGTTCCCCGTGTTCGAGGTCGCCCCGTTCCCCGTCCCGCCGCTGAACCTGCTCGCCGGCTTCGCTCTCGTGGGGGTGCTCTGTGGCGTGTTCGGAGCACTGTTCAACCGCTCCATCCTGCGTGGACTCGACATCTTCGAGCGCGTGGCAGCCGGGCGGCCAGTCCTTCTCACCGCGGGCGTCGGGGGCGCAGCCGGGCTCGCCGCGTGGTTTGCCCCGGGGATGGTGGGCGGCGGGCACGACTTCTCGGAGATGATCCTCGGGGGGGACATCGCACTCGCGGCAATCCCGCTATGGTTCGCCTTCCGGTTCGCGCTGACGGTGGGCAGCTACTCGACCGGCGCACCGGGTGGCGTCTTCGCCCCGATGCTGGTGCTCGGTGCGCTGGTGGGGCTCGGCGTGGGGGAGGGCGCCGCGGCCCTCTACCCGGCCCTCGTCGCGAGCCCGGTTGCCTTCGCCGTAGTCGGGATGGCGGCCTTCTTTGCCGCCGTCGTACGCGCGCCGCTCACGGGCCTCGTCCTCATCGTGGAGATGACGGGGAGCTATGCCCTCATGCTCCCACTTCTCCTCGCATGCTTCTGCGCGTTCGTCATCGCGGAGGTGCTCCGGGTGGCCCCGCTGTACGAGGCTCTGCTGGAGAGAGACCTCGCGCGGCGTGGGATCGCAATGCATACCGCCCCGCTCGTGGTGGAGTACGAGGTCCGGGCAGGTGCTCCGTTCGCCGGTCGGGCCGTACGCGAGTTGGGGCTGCCGCGGGGGTGCGTGATCGTGCGGGTACGCGACGGTGCGCGCGAAGTGGTCGCTCAGGCCGACACTGTCCTGCAGCCACACCAGCGGGTGACCGTCGTGATCTCGCCGGAGGCGGTCGGGGCTCACGAGCAACTCCTGGCCGGGCTCGGCCTCCCGGTCCCTGCCATCGACGCGCCCGTGATGCCTTGACGGTGCGCGCCGGCGGCGAGTGGGCCACTGCCCCGGCGTCCCCCGCGGGGCCGGGCAAACACGGGACGTCAGACGGGCCCACTCCGTCCGCTACGCTCGACGATCGGCGCTGGGCCAGCAGCGTCGTAGCGGACACATCGCAGCGGCCAGCACGCCGGGGACGAACGCCGGGGCCGGCGAGGATTTGGAGTGATGGACCCACTTGCGGACCAGCGGGCAGGGGACGTTGCCCGCGAGGCACCGCTCGCAGATGGCGACCGCCTCGCCCGTGCTCGCACCGACAACCCGCGCAGGCACAGATTGCCTCCGTCAACGTCGGTTGACGTATCGTCCAGACAAGAACGCCGCCCACGGGGCTGCTGGAAAGAATGGCGTACCGCCTGGATCCGGAAGAACCGCTGCACGCCGGCGCAGGCCGGATCGTTCGGGACGAGGTGGAGGGCGCACTGGCCGAGCTCGACGCGGGTTCGCACGAGCGGGACACGCGCGTTCATCGGGCCAGGCGGCATCTGAAACGCGCGCGCGCCGTCCTGCGCCTGGTCCGGCCGGGTTCCGGCCCGCCCCTGGTACATCTCGACCGCCAACTCCGAGACGCGGCGCGTCTCGTGGCGACGACACGCGACGCGGCGGTCGCCGTCCAGGCATTCGACGCCGTCCGCGAGCGTTTCCCCGACGAGACTGATTGGCCGGCCTTCAGGCTGGTGCGCACGGGCCTCGTTCTCCGTCACCGGTCGCTCATCCTCTCCACCGTCACGGCAGGTCGTATCGACGACCTCCGGTCTGAGCTCGAGCATACCCGCCGGACGATGACTCCATGGGCGCCGGGGGCCGGCGGGTTCGAGGCTATTGCGCCGGGTCTGGCGGCGACGTATCGCAGCGGTCGCGTCGGCATGGCTGCCGCCTACCGACGTCCATCCGCGGAGCGTTTCCACGACTGGCGGCGCCACGTCCGGTACCATGCGCTGCACGCAGCCCTCCTGAGGGGCGGATGCGGCCGAGTTGCGGAGTCTCGAATCAAGCGTGCCGGCCGGCTTGCGGAGACCCTCGGCGTCGAGCATGACCTCTCGGTCCTGGGCGCGCTGCTCGTGGAGCGGCCGGCGAGGTTCGGAGGGCCGGCGGCCGTGTTCCCGCTCCTCGACCTCATCGAGCGCCGGCGCGCCGAGCTCCGCGCCGTCGCGCGGCCGGCCGGCAAGCGCCTGTTCCGCGCGCGGCCGGCGCACGTCGTGGATCGGTTCGGGCAGCGGTGGGCGGATCGCCCGGGCCGGGGCGCGACCAGCGGTACTGGCTTCCGGAGAACGGTCGCCGCTTGACCGGGCGCGCCTGACCATGCGGGCACCGCCCGCGCCGGCCTCATGGCGCCTCACTACGACGGGGCGCGTCGGAACTGCCGCGCCCCCTCGCGGGCGGGTGCGCGCCTAGGCACACTACACGATGCCCACTATCGCTCTGCAGATCGCGCTCATCGTGGCGCTGATCGTTGTCAACGGCGTCTTCGCGATGGCCGAGATGGCCGTGGTGTCCTCGCGGCGAGCGAGGCTGCGTACTCGCGTGGAGGCCGGCGAGCGGGGCGCCGCGGCCGCGCTCAAGCTCGTGGACGCGCCGGACCAGTTCCTCTCGACGGTACAGGTGGGCATCACGCTCGTAGGGATCCTGGCCGGCGCGTTCGGCGGCGCCGCGCTGGCCGAGCCCCTGTCGAACGCCATCGAGGCGGTCCCCGCGCTGGATCCCTATAGCGAGGAGCTCGGCCTCGCGATCGTGGTTCTCAGCATCACGTTCCTCTCGCTGATCGTGGGGGAGCTCGTGCCGAAGCGCATCGCGCTCAACAGCCCCGAGCGCATCGCCTCGCGGGTGGCGGGGCCGATGCGTGTTCTTTCAGCCGCCGCCTCCCCGCTCGTGTGGCTGCTCACCCGATCGACCGACGTCGGGTTTCGCCTCCTCGGCCTGCGCGAGACGGGCGAGACGCGCGTGACCGAGGAGGAAATCCGCCATCTCCTCAGCGAAGGAGCGCAGCACGGCATCTTCGACGTGAAGGAGCAGGCGATGGTCGAGCGCGTTTTCCGGTTCGCGGACCAGCGCGTCGGCGCCGTCATGACCCCTCGCGTGGGTATCGAGTTCGTCGACCTCGACGAGCCGCTGGATAAAACCCTCGAGGCGCTGCACGGCGCCCGCCATTCGCGCCTCGTGGCCTGCCGCGGCGACCTCGATAACACCGTGGGGATCATCAACGTGCGCGACGCACTGCCGATCGCGCTCGACGGCAAGCCGGTCGACCCCCAGCAGCTGCTCAGGACGGCGCACTACGTTCCGGAGCACGCCCCCGCGCTCACCCTCCTGGACCACTTCAAACGCACAGGCGAGCGCGTAGCGCTCGTGATCGACGAGTACGGAGGACTGGCCGGTCTCGCCAGCATCGAGGACGTGATCGAGTCACTCGTCGGGTACATGCCGTGGGCCGCCGGCACGGGCGACGAGCCGGACATCGTCCAGCGCGGGGACGGCTCGTACCTCGTCGACGGCAACGTGCTCCCGGACGAGCTCGAACGACGGATCGGGGCCGCGCTGCGACCATCGGCTGCGGAGGCCGGCTACCGCACCGTGGCCGGCTGGGTGGTGACGAAGCTCGGGCGCATCCCCGATGTGGGCGAACACTTCGAGTCCGACGGCCTGCGTGTCGAGGTCGTCGACATGGACGGTCCGCGCGTGGACCGCCTGCTGATCTCGCGGTCGACCGAGACAGAGTGAATCGAGTGGCGGATGGGCATCCCGAATGCGCTCCGTCGCTTCGGGCATTTTCGACTCCCCCTTCCCTTCGGCTCGGCCCGCCTCGGCTTCCCTTCAGCCTCCCTTCGTCGGCGAGAGGACGGGGACGCTCCCCACGGCTCAGGCGGCGAGGGTGATCTGCTGTGTGCCGACGAACTCCCCCTCCAACGCGGGCTCCCCGTCCTGCAGCAGAGCTCGAGTGCCTCCCGCATGTTCTCCGAGAGCTCGTCGAGAGTCGCCCCCTGGGAGTGCGCGCCGGAGAAGCCGGGGACGTGCCCGACGAAGAGGCCGGTGTCGGCGTCGCGCTCGACGACGACGGTGTAGGTCCGCAACCGCCCTAAGCGCCCTCCAGCGCACGATAGTGTTCGCCAGAATCGCGACCCGTCGGCGCGGCGCCCTCGGCCGCGAGGAAGCCGTTTATGGGCTCGTTCAGGCGTGCTCTTTCGCGATCAGGAAGCGAAGGCGGGGATAGTCCTTCTCGCCTCTCTCCAGCCAGAACGCGCTGTCGGAGAGGAATACGAGGTCGCCGTGATGGTCGCGCGCCAGGCGGTGAGCCTCCCGTCGCTCGATCTCGGCAAGCGCATCGGCCGGCCCTTCCACCCAGCGAGCGACTGTCCACGGGAGGCCGCCTAGAATGGCCTCAACCCGGTACTCCGCGGCAAGTCGCGCCGCCGCCACGTCGAACTGCAGGAGGCCGACGGCCCCGAGCACGAGCGTGTTCGCGGCCAGCGGGCGGAGGAGCTGTATCGCGCCCTCCTCTGTGAGATGCTTGAGCCCCTTTTCCAGAGCCTTCGACTTCAAGGCGCTGTCGACCCGCACGCGCCGGAAGTGCTCCGGCGCGAAGCTCGGAATGCCCGTGAACCGCAGGGGCTCGCCCTCGGTCAGCGTGTCTCCGATGCGCAACGTGCCATGGTTGGGCACGCCGATGATGTCACCCGGAAACGCGTAGTCCACGCCCTCACGCTTCCGCGCCTGGAAGAGCACCGCGTTTCCAACCCGCAGCTCCCGCTCGGCGCGCTGGTGGCGCACCCGCAGCCCCCGCTCGAACCTGCCCGAGACCACACGCACGAACGCGATGCGGTCGCGGTGGGCGGGGTCCATGTTAGCCTGGATCTTGAAGACCAGTCCCGAGAACGCCGTTTCGGACGGCTCCACGACCCGGGTCGTCGTCGCTCGCGCCCTCGGGGGCGGGGCCATCTCGACGAAAGCGTCGAGCAGTGCCCTGACTCCGAGTCCGCCGAGGGCCGTGCCGAAGAAGACGGGCGTCTGCATTCCGGCCAGGTACGCGGCCGGGTCGAATGGGGTGCCGGCGCCGCTCAGCAGTTCGACGTCCGCGCGGAGCGTGGCCGCGTCGTCGCCGAGCAGCGCGTCGAGGCCAGGGTCGTCGACGCCGGACACGTCCACCGGGGCGCCGTCGCGTCCACCGGGACCGACGGGTACGAACTGCCGGTGGTGCAACAAGTACACACCTTTCAAGCGGGCCCCCATTCCGACGGGCCACGCCATCGGCGCCGCGGCGATGCCCAGGCTCGCCTCGATGTCGCTCAGCAGGTCGAACGGGTCCCGGCCCTCACGGTCGAGCTTGTTGATGAAGGTGAGGATCGGGGTGTCCCGCATCCTGCAGACTTCCATCAGCTGACGCGTCCTGCTCTCGACGCCCTTCACCGCGTCGATCACCATGAGCGCGCTGTCCACCGCCGTGAGCACGCGGAACGTGTCCTCGGAGAAGTCCTCGTGGCCGGGCGTGTCGAGCAGGTTCACTACCCGGCCGGCGTAGTCGAACTGCATGGCGGAGGCGGTCACGGAGATGCCACGATCCCGCTCGATGTCCAGCCAATCGGACGTGGCCTGCCGGCCGGTCTTTCGCGCGCGCACGTCGCCGGCGGAGTGGATGGCCCCACCGAGAAGCAGCAGGCGCTCGGTAAGGGTGGTCTTGCCGGCGTCGGGGTGCGAGATGATCCCGAACGTGCGCCGGCGCGCCACCTCGGCGTCGAGGGGCGCGGCCCGAGCGGCCGGCGTAGGGGAGTCGGGTTCTGCGATCATTGTCGCGCGCGCGGTGTGGCGCCAGCCCGTGAACTCGCGGCAACCCGCGCGCTCACGTTCCCGGAGTTCGACAGCGCCCGCGGCCGAGGCCACGGCGCAAGGTCGCCCCCTTCTGCGCGGCGCGGCGCTCGACGACGGCCGGGTCCATCGATCGTTCTCAGCGTCCTGGACCGGCCAGCGTCGATCCAGGTCACCTCGTGTGGTCGGCATGCCGCCACCACCACACAGTGGCGGCAACGCCGGCCGCGCAGGCGAGCGCGACGGCGACGTAGCTGTGCGGGCCGACCTGCTCCACGCGCTCGCCCGCGACCTCGGCGAACAGGGCGGGTACAGACCACGGGAACCACCCGCCCCAACCCAGCGCGCCGGCTACCTGCGCGAGTACGAGCGTGAGGAGTGCCCAGCCGAGCCCCGCCAGGTAGCCGCGGCCGGCGCTCGCGAAGAACGCCACGGGCGTCCCCACGGCGAACGTGAGTCCGCCCGCCGCAGCGATGTTGGCGGCGCCACGCCAGCCCAGGGCAGGCGACCACCCCGGCAGCCCGACCGCAGCCCCGATTGCGAAGCCGAGCAGGAGCAGGAGGGCCGCGAGGGCGGCCACCCACACGGCCACCACGACGAACTTGGCGGCGACGACGGTCCCGCGCGACGTCGGCACGGCGAACCACTCCTTCGCGGTGCGGTCGGCCGACTCCCTCCCGAAGGCCCATGCCATCGCGAAAGCAAACACGAGGAGGCCGCCGACGCCCGCTATCTGCGCTATCAGGTCGAGGTACGTCGGCCAGTCGGCGACGCCGACGAGCTGCGCCTTCTGGCTGAGTAGCCCCATCGATTGCGCGCGCTCAGGGTCCTTCAGGATCACCATGAAGAGCCCGCCCACCAACGGGCCGAGTGAGATCGCGCCAGCCGTGAGCGGTGGCACGCGCGAGCGACGGGCCTTCAAGCCCTCGACCCACAGGGCAGCGACGAAGCCCTTCATGACGCGGCGGCGGTGATCGAGAGGAAGTGCGCCTCGAGGTCCTGCTGCTCAACCGCGAGCCGCGTCGGCGCCACCTGTGCGGCGACGAGGAGGCGAGCCACCTCTTCGGGAGCGTCCAGGGCACGCGCTTCCGTCAGGCTGAGCGCCCCGTCGGCATCGACCTGCACGTTGTAGCCCGCGGCTTCGAGCGCGCCGCGGGCGGCCGGCCGGTCGCGCGCGTCGACGACCAGCCGGCGCGGCCGGCGCCGCTCCAGCTCGTCCGCCTCGACTTCCTCGATGAGCCGGCCGGCGTGGATAATGCCTATCCGCGTGGCGAGGCGGTCAACCTCCCCCAGGACGTGGCTCGACATAAACACCGTCGTGCCGCGCTCGCGGACGAGGTCGCGGAGGAGCTCGCGGACCTCGACCACGCCGGCCGGGTCCAGCCCGTTCGACGGCTCGTCGAGGACGACCACCTCGGGGTCGTGCATCAGCGCCCGGGCCTGGCCGAGGCGCTGGAGGTTCCCCGTGGACAGCGTTCGCGCGCGACGGTCTGCATAGGGTCCGAGACCCAATCGCTCGATCGCGCGCGATGTCACGTTGCCGTCGGTAACGCCGTGCAGCCGGCGGGCGACGTCGAGGTTCTCGCGCGCGGTGAGTTCCGGGTACGACGCCTGCGCCTCGACGAGGTGGCCGACGCGCGCCCAGGGTCCGTGGCCGGCCGGGCCCACTGCCTCGCCGAGAAGGAAGGCGCGGCCGGCGGTCGGGCGGACCATCCCCAGGAGCATGCGGATGGTCGTGGTCTTCCCGGCCCCGTTGAGACCCAGGAACGCGTAGATCTCGCCCTGTTCGACGCGCAGGTCTACGCCATCGACCGCCACGATGTCGCCGAATCGCTTCGCGAGCGCGGTGGTCTCGATGGCGGGGGGCATATGGGACTGGCTGCGGGAGCACGGGCAAGGCAACGCTCGACCGCTCGCGAGCATGTTACGTGCGCGTCGGCACCCGCTCGCGTCGGCGCTCGCTCGCGCCGGCGCTTCGGCTGCGCCGGCGCCCTCGTCGCCACGGTAGAGCCGGCGCGGGGGGCGCCGCAGTGCATCGGCCCTGTACAGCAGGCGCGTGGTGTAGTGACATCGCCCGGCGGATTAGAGTGGGACCGTTTCTAGCTTCGGCCCACGCGGCAAGCGCGTATCACCTTACCACCCCTGTGACCGGACGTCCTCTCACGCTCGCGTTAGCCCTCGCCGCCGCACCGATCGCCGCGCCGGCGCAGCCGCGGCCGCCGATCATCGACATGCACCTCCACGCGCGGCGTGCCGACTACATCGGCCCCAATCCGCCGCCCATGTGCGCGCCCTTCGCGTTGATGCCGCGCTGGGAGAACGAGCGCTCGATCGAAGAGGGGTTCGCGTTCGAGAGCCCGCCGTGCGAGTCGCCCATTTTCGCGGCCGCGACGGACGAGCAGGTGCTGCGAGAGACGCTGGAGGCGATGGAGAGGTACAACATCATCGGCATGGTGAGCGGCGAGCCCGAACTGATGGCCGTCTGGAAGGCTGCCGCGCCGGAGCGCGTCATCGTGGGACTCGACCTCCGGATCGGCGGCGACGACGCGCAGTCCCACGTAGCGCCGCGAACACCCGAGGACGTGCGAGCCCTTCATGCTGCCGGCGCCTTCGAAGTGCTGGGTGAGGTGATGGCGCAGTACGAGGGCATCCCGGCAGACGACCCGCGGCTGGAGCCCTACTGGGCGCTGGCGGAGGAACTGGATATCCCCGTGGCCATCCACCTCGGCGCCGGCGGGCCGGCGGACCCGTACTTCGGGAGCGTCGGCTACCGCGCGCGCAACAGCAGCCCGCTGCGGATGGAGGAGGTCCTCGTGCGGCACCCGCGCCTACGGGTGTACCTCATGCACGCCGGCTACCCCTTCATCGACGACCTCCGGGCTCTCCTGTTTACGCACCCGCAGGTGTACGTCGACATCGGCAGCATAGTATACACGGAGCCGCGGCCGGCGTTCTACCGGTTCCTGGAGCAGATCGTCGAGGCCGGCTACGGCGATCGGGTGATGTTCGGCTCGGACCAGATGATCTGGCCGGGGATCATCGGCCCGTCCGTCGAGGCCATCCTGGATGCGCCGTTCCTCAACGACCTTCAGCGGCGGAACATCCTCTACAACAACGCGGCGCGGTTCCTACGCCTGACCCCGGGGCAGATCGCGCGGCACCACGAGATGTAGGGCAGGGGGCTGGGCGTCTCGCGCTGCCCGATCAGCCGCTGGTCCACGCCGGCGCGTCGCTCGCCGGAAACGACTCCTCGCCGGCCACCTGGACCACGTCGAGCGCCGGCACGGGAAGCGTGATGAACATCGACCGGCGCCGCCGGCCGTCGGTCGTGCGCGTGCGGTGTCCCTTGCCCGACGTATCCTCGACGAGGATCACGTCGCCGCCGCGGAACTGCCGGCGCTCGCCGTCTGAGACCTCGATCTCTATCGCTCCGTCGAGCAGCACGATGTACTGGCGGTCCGGTGCGTTGTGCCAATCGTAATCGTAGTCCGGGTCGGTCTCCCGGAAGACGACGGCCAGCGCCGGCGCGGCCTCGGACAGCATTCCCAGATCGCCGGCGCTATGGAGCCGGACCTCGACTTCGTCGAAATGGGACTCGCCGTCTGTCGTGGCGTGGATGCGGGTGATGGTCATGGGGTCAGCTCGCCGGCGTTGGGGCCCTTCGATGGTACGGCGCCACTCGCGCCGGCGATTGGCTGATCGCTGACCGCCCACCCGCGTGCATCACCCCCGACTCGCTGCACCCGCCCCCGCTCGCTGCATCCCGCCCCCCGCTCGCGGGGGGCAGTCGCCCGTAGGCGACGGGGGCGTCCCGTTGCGCCGGCGTTGTCTCGTGACGGGGCGCCTCTCCGGCCGGCGGCCACCTCCCCGCGAGCGGGGAGGAGAGACACGCCTCCGCCCGCGCTCGCGGGAGGCAGTCGCACAGCGACGAGAAGTCCCGCTAGCGAGGAGGGGCAATCCGCCAGACCTCCCCGTCGCGTTCGTCGGTTACCAGGTAGAGCGCGCCGTCGGGCCCCTGCCGCACGTCGCGTACGCGCCGGCCGCGGTGGGCGAGCAGGTGCTCCTCACCGGTCACGCGGCCGTCCTCGACCACCAGCCGCACCAGCCGGCGCTGGACCATGGAACCCACGAACAGGCTGCCGCGCCACGCCGGGAACGCGTCGCCGGTGTACCACTGTGCGCCCGAGGGCGCGATAACGGGATCCCAGTAGTAGACGGGCTGCACGATCTCGGCCGGCGCCGTATCGGAGCCTCGAATCGATCGCCCCGAGTACTCCTCGCCGTAAGACTGGTCCGGCCACCCGTAGTCGGCGCCGGCCTGGATGAGGTTCAGCTCGTCGCCTCCGGCGGGGCCGTGCTCGATGGTCCAGAGCCGACCTTCGGCGTCGAATGAGGCCGACTGGATGTTGCGGTGGCCCAGCGACCAGATCTCGCCCCTCGCGCCGGCGCGGCCCGCGAAGGGGTTGTCGGCCGGTACGCCGCCATCCGGGGCGATGCGGAGGACCTTGCCGAGGTGCCCGTCGAGCTGTCGCGCGTGGCGCCGCATGTGCGCGTCCGAGCGCTCGCCGGTGGTGATGTAGAGCATCCCGTCGGGACCGAACGCGAGGCGCGAGCCGAAGTGGTGCCCGCCGTCGTAGGTGGGAAGCGCGCGAAAGATCACGCGCACGTCGTCGACGCGCCGGCCGTCGGCGGAGAGCACGCCCCGGGCGACGGAGGTTCCGTTACCGCCATCGCGCGGCTCAGCGTAGCTCCAGTAGATCGTCCGGTCCTGGGCGAACGCCGGAGAGAGGGCCACGTCGAGCAGCCCGCCCTGGTCCCGCACGTCGACCGCCGGCAGGCCGGCGACCGGTTCGCCGACGCTGCCGTCGGCGGAAATCAAACGCATCCGCCCGGGGCGCTCCGTCACGAGTAGTTCCCCGCCGGGTAGCGGCTCCACGGCCCACGGGTGCTCGAGGCCCCCGGCGACGACCACCACGTCGTAGTCCACTTCCGACTCGACGCCGCAGGCGCGCGTCTGGCCGGGGAACGCCGGCTGCTGGGCATCCGCGTTCGGCGGGCGCGTCTCGAGCGGCTCGCAGCCGGCCGGGCGTTCCGCGGCGGGGGCCGCCGGCGGCGTGCTGCGCTGCGCGCAGGCGGAGGCGGCGACGGCGAAGAGGAGGAGCGAAGCGAGTATGCGCACGGGGCCCTGGGCTCGGATGGTCACTCGAAACGCAGCAGCGGCGGGCGATGTTCGCCGCCCCGCCGCGAGGCGTGTGTCGATCTGGCCGGCCGCCGGGGCAGCCGCCCGTGATCGGGGTCTGTGCCGACCCGGGGTTGCACCATCGTACATCGACAGCCCGCAACCGAGCGACATGGCGGACACCCAGTCTTCGATTGCGCCGCAGGCCCGTTCCATATTCCTGCGCGTAGTGTTTGCGGTCCTCCTCGGCTTCCTCGGCCTCATTGCCGGGACCGTGGCTGGCAAGTGGTTCATCCCCGAGGGCAGGGATTGGCCGCGCCGGCCATCGCGCTCGGGTACGGCGCGATCGGGATGGTCGCTGCGCTCGTAGCGGGGGCCTTCGTCGCCCGTCGACTGGAGGGTGCCGGCCTACGGCGAGCATTCGGAGTCTCGTTGGGCCTGGTAGCACTCGTCGTGGGCTGGATCGTCTACCGTGTCGCGGTGACGAGTGCGGATCGCGAGGCTGTTCCGGCGGCGCCGGCCGGCCCCGTCACTGCGCCGGTTGAACCCGTTGCCCAGCGTTACCCCTTCGTCGAGCGGGCGGACCTTCCGATGGGGCTAGGAATCGCTGTCGTCGCGCCGTCGCCGGGTGGGACGCTCCGCTTTTACTCCGAGCCGGCCGAGGGCGCGATGCCCGAGGACGTCGCGGCCGTGGACAGCGTCACGTTCGCGGTGGGCGTGCCGTCCGTCGAGATCGCCACGGCACCCCCGTGGCTCGTGCCCGAGCACCTCAAGATGGACTACGAGCTCTTCCACCTGCGCGTGGTCACCCTCTCTCCCGACTGGGTGGAGGTCATCGGCAACTCGTCGACAGGTCAGGCGTGGTGGGTACCGCGACGCGACGTGCGGTTCCTCGCCTGGCCGGAGTTCCTCTTGAGCGTGAACTCGGTCGAGACGTTCGATGCCGACGCGAACCCGGTTCGGTACCGCCCGCATCCGGAGTCGGATGTGCTGTCCGCTAGCTGGGCCCCACTTTCTCCGCTGGCCGTGAGCGGCGCGTGGATGCAGGTCGCGACTGCGAACCTGGCCGATCGCATCTGGCCGTCGGGTTGGATTCGCTGGCGCGACGAGACGCGGCTACTGGTGACCTACAACCCGTTCAGCTGACAGCACCGAATCCGGCGCCTGAACGGCGGGTTCGTTCGCGCCGCCCGGACGAGTGCGCCGGCGGCGCGGCCCGCTCCGGTTGCCCCGCCGAGTAGCGGATCGGGTGCCGCTAGTGCTCGTGGCCGGCGCCGCCGGAGTGGTGGTCCATGCGCTGCGCACCTATGAAAGCGTGGATGGCGCGGATTGCCTCGGGGTCCTGCGACGTGATCCGCACCTGGCCGCCGCGCGGAAGCGGGCCGTACGCGTAGGAGATGCGGTCCCGCAGGCGGGCCATGTCCGCCGCGCCGGGCATCTCGCGCATGTGCACGAAGGCCGGCGTGGAGAAGTCGCCGGCCGCGAACGCGGCGGAGACCTCCTGGAGGTGCGCCCGGATCGTAGCGACGCCCTCCGGGTCGTCGACGTCGCGCTGCAGCTCGACGCGCCCGCCGTCCGGCAGCGCGTCGAACCGGTGGGTGGACGTGTACTGGTCCACGCCCATGGCCCGCTCGCCGCGATGCTGGAGCGCATGGAAGGACGAGTCGGCCGGCGCCGGCCCCGCGCCGGTCGCCGGAGCGCTCGTCGTGCAGCCGGCCGCGGCGAGGAGTACGAGGGTCGAGAGGACGGGGAGCGGGCGTGGCATCGCTCGGGGGGCTGGCGCGCGCCAAGGTAGTTCGCCCCCGACGGCGTCGGCCGGCCGGGCCGCGCACGGGGAGACTAGGCGCGGTGCCCTCGCCGTTACCGGAGCCCGGGATCCGCACGGCGGGTGCACATGTTGTACACATGGCGCCGCCGCCTGCTACCGGACCGTCCGCCGGCCGTCCCCGCGCACTTACTCCGGCCCGGATGAGCGCGTCCGAGCCACAGCACAGACCGAACTGACACATGCCGAACCCGCCCTCGACCCGCCACATGGCCCGCCTCGACAACGCGAACAACGCCCGCGGGCCAGGTTTGCGACGGCGGGCGGAGCGGCGCGCGGCGGGTCTCCTGGTGGCCATACTCCTGTGTGTTTTCGCGCCGGCGGCATTCTCGCAGCCGGGGACCGTGCGCCACGTAATCCACATCAGCGTGGACGGGCTGCGGCCTGACGCCGTCACGCGGCAAGGCCCCGGCCGGCTCCCCAACTTCTACCGGCTGCGCACAGAGGGGGCGATCACAGACAATGCTCGGACCGACTACGACTACGGCAACACGCTCCCGAATCACGTGGCGCAGCTCACCGGCCGGCCCGTCCTGGGGGAGGGGGGTCATCACTGGACCACGAACCGCGACCCGCGTCCGGGACAGACCCTGCACTCACAGCGGGGGGCGTACGTCGCCAGCGCATTCGATGTCGTGCACGACGCCGGCCTTCGGACCGGCGTCTACGCCAGCAAGTCCAAGTTCATCCTGCTAGACCGGAGCTACGACGCGATGCGCGGGGCGCCCGACGTGACCGGCGACGACGACGGCCGCGACAAGATCGATGCCTTCGTATACGACACCGACACGGAGGATCTCGTCGAGCGCTTCGCTCGAGACATGGCGTCGCAGCCCCATGCGTACGCTTTCCTCCACCTCCGGGACCCCGACACCCAGGGGCACAGGTTCGGATGGCGGATGTGGAACTGGCACCCGTACATGCGGGCGGTGCGCCGGGTCGACGCACTGCTCGGCCGCGTCCTGGACCTGGTTGAGAACGACCCGAGGCTCGCCGGCAACACCGCCATCATCCTGACTTCCGACCACGGCGGTAGTGGCCACCGCCACGGCGCGGACAATGCCGAGCATTACACCGTGCCTTTCTACGTGTGGGGGCCGGGTGTTCCGACCGGCGACCTCTACAATCTCAACCAGGGATTGCGCGGCGATCCGCTGGGCGGCCGACCGGGTTTCGACGCGCAGCTCCAGCCGATCCGGAACGGGGCCGCAGCCAACCTGGGGCTCGCGCTGCTCGGGCTCGACCCCGTGCCGGGCTCGTCGATCAACACGGCGAGCCGCATGCGCGTGTGGCCGGCGGTAGACCTCGGCGAGCGCGGAACGGCGGCCGGAGACGTTGCAGGGGCTCGCGGGGCCTCACGGAGGTGAGGCGCCTGGCGCTGCGCCAATCGTCGGCTCCGGACGCCGGCGCGAGGCTCCTAGCCGGCCATCAAGCGGCGTCCAGATCCATGACGGCGATCGGACGGTGAGGCCGGCCCCTCTCGCGCCGGCCGCCGGACGGGCGTACAATCCCCGGCCAGCCCCGCCCGAAGCCGCCGCGCCCGTTGAGCGAGCCGACCCCGATCCCGCCCGAGCGCGCGCCCGCTGCGCTATTCAACCTTGCCGCGCGCACCGCGGTCGTCGGGCTCGTGGTCGCGCTGATCGCGTCGCTTGTGCTGATGGCGTGGCGGGCGCTGCCGGCGCTGGTGGTCATCTTCTGCGGCTTCCTGATCGCGCTCCTGCTCTCGGGCCTCGCGGACGCGATCTCCCGCCGGTCTCGTCTCGGCTACCGCGTCTCGCTTGCGGTGGGCGGGCTGGCCGTTCTCCTCGGGATCGCCGGCATCCTGTGGTTCGTCGGCGACGGCCTCGTCAGGCAGATGCAGGGACTCGGCACCGCGCTCCCCGAGGGGCTCAGCCGCGCCGGCGAGCTCGTCCGCGGCTGGGTCGAAGGCCTCGGTATGGGGACACTGCCCGAGCTCGCCGACGTGGTGCCGTCGGCCGGCACGCTGGTGTCCGGCGCCATGGGTGTGGTGGGTAGCGCGGTCGGCATCCTCGGTAGCGCCCTTTTCGCCCTGCTACTGGGCGTCTTCTTCGCCGCTACGCCCGAAACCTACCGGCGCGGCATGCTCCACCTGATCCCGCGCGGCCGGCGCGCCCGCATCGATGAGATAGCGACCGCCGTCGCCCGCGGCGTGCACAAGTGGCTCCTGTCGCGGCTGGCCATCATGGCCCTGACGTTCTGCACCTCCTACATCGGCCTCGCGCTGATTGGCGTGCCGTTCGCCGGCGGCCTGGCCGTGCTATCGGCCCTCGTCGTGTTCGTCCCCTACGTCGGACCGTACATCTCCGGGTCCGCCGCCGCGCTGGTGGCGCTGCTCGACGGCCCGCAGACGGCGCTCTACACGATCGCGTTCTACATAGGCGTCGAGTCGCTGCAGGGGTGGACCATCGAGCCGATCATCGAGGCCCGGGCGACATCGGCGCCGGCCGGACTCCTGCTGAGCGCGCAGCTGGTGCTGGGCCTGCTCCTCGGCGCACTGGGCGTCGTGCTCGCGTCGCCGCTGGCCGTCGCCGCGACCGTGATGGTCCAGATGCTCTACGTGCAGGACGCACTGGGCGACGAAGTGCGCGTGCTGGGAGAGCCGGCGCGCGCCGGCGCACGCCCTCCGCGGCCGGCGGACGTGTGAGCGAGGCGCCGGCAGGACCGGTGCCCGACTCGCCGGCGCCGACGCTGCGGGCGGTCATCCGCACGGAGATCGTCGTCATCGGCGCCGGCCAGGCGGGGCTGTCGACGGCCTATCACCTGCAGAGGCGCGGCCTGGGGCCGGACCGCGGGTTTGTGGTGCTCGACCGGTCACCGGCGCCCGGCGGCGCCTGGCAGTCCCGCTGGCCGTCCCTCACCCTGGCCACCGTGAACAGGGTGCACGATCTGCCCGGGATGCCATTCGGGGAGGTTCTCGACGCCGGGTCCGACCAGGTGCAGGCAAGCGAGGCCGTGCCGCGCTACTTCGCGGCGTACGAGCAACGCTTCGGGCTCCCCGTGTATCGACCGGTAGAAGTGCACGTCGTGTGCGACCGCGGCGACCGTTTTGTTCTAGAGACCGATCGCGGCGAACTGGCGGCGCGCGGGATAGTCAACGCCACCGGCACCTGGGACTCGCCCTACATCCCCGAGTACCCAGGCGCCGACCTGTTCCGGGGCCGCCAGCTGCACACCCGCGACTACCGCTCGGCCGATGAGTTCGTCGGGAAGCACGTCGTGATAGTCGGCGCCGGCATCTCCGCGATCCAGCTTCTTGACGAGGTCTCGCGTGTCACCCGGACGACGTGGGTGACGCGCCGGCCGCCTGCTTTCAGGAGCGGTCCGTTCGATGAGAACGCCGGCCGCGCGGCGGTCGCGGTCGTCGAGGACCGCGTCCGGCGGGGCCTACCTCCGGGCTCGGTAGTATCGGTGACGGGTCTTCCCGTCACGTCGGCGGTGGAGGCGATGCGTGCCCGCGGCGTGCTGGAGCGCCGGGAGATGTTCAGCGAAATCACGGAGGACGGCCTCCGATGGGCGGATGGGTCGTTCGAGGCGGCCGACGTGATCCTGTGGTGCACAGGCTTCCGCAGCGCGCTGGACCACCTCGCGCCGCTGATGCTGCGCGAGCCGGGCGGCGGCATCACGATGGCCGGGAGGCTCGCCACGCAGGTGGCGAAGAACCCCCGCGTGCACCTGGTTGGTTATGGCCCGTCCGCCTCGACGATCGGGGCCAACCGCGCCGGCGCGGCCGCGGCCGCGGAGCTGATGGGCGTGCTGGCGCTGGGAGGGAGTAGGAAGTAGGCAGAGGGGGTGCAGGACGGCCTTGCAGATGGCAGGGGGGCCGGGGTCGGGCCTTGCGACGCCGTTACGGGGGGTGCTGCGCTGCCAGATCTCGAGACCGTCCCGCGTTGTCCTGATCGGCGCGGGGTGCATGGGGAGACGATGGAGGTCGACAGGCCACGTCGTGGGCTCGCCCGACGCCGTGACCCAAATCCCCGATCCCGAATCCCCGGCCATCCTTACGTTCGGCGCCCGCCGTCGTGCCTCGCCGATCGATCCGCCATGCGCCTCCGCCAACTCCTGATTCTCCCGGTACTCGCGTGCGCCGGCGGGGCCGGCGCGCAGCCGATCGTGGTCGCCGACGGCCGCGTCGACGCCGGCGCGAACGATGTGACCGCTATCTCGCGCAGTCCGGCGTTGCGCGAGGCAACCGACGCCGCGAGGGCGCACTGGCGCGGGCAGGATCCGGCGTACGAGGAGGATCTGCGCGTGCTCGACGTCGCCGAGGGCGCGTTCACGCAGCCGGGCCGGAGGCAGGAGGCGGTCCTCTATCTCATGAGCCCGTGGCCGCGCTGTTGCCCGAAGATGGGCATTGCCATCGTCGAGGGCGGCCGGCTCGTTGCCAACGCTGCGTTCGAGGAGAACGCGCACCGGCTGTCCGCCCTGTCGGATTTCGACGGGGACGGGCGGGACGAGCTGGTTAGCATCGGCGAGTTCGGAATGGGAGGACAGGTGAGCGGGTCTATGACGCTCATCACGTTCGGTCTGGACGGGCCGCAGGACCTGGGCGCGCATTCTCTCATGGAGAGCGACTGCGGCGCGCGCCCCGACGCTGGATCGGGCATGGCCTACCTCGTCCTGGCGCAGCCCGGAGGGTCGTTCACCGTGGAGCGCTTCACCCAGCCGTGCGACGGAGGCGGATGGATCCCCTCCAGCCGCGCCGAGAGGCTCGTCATGGACCGGCCGCAGGTGTCCCGCTACACCGTGCTGCACTCCGGCGGCGGACATCGTCCCAGCGCGGCGACTGCGGGCCGGCGCGAGCGCGGCACGCTGCAGTCGGGCGACGAAACGCTCGGCTCCGGCGAGTACGTCGACGAGTACTCAGTACCGTGCCGGCGCGGCCAGTCCTTCGTGGCCGACCTGCGCTCCAACGATTTCGACCCGTACCTGATCGTGCGCCCGCCGGAGGGCGACCAGCTCGACAACGACGACTGGCAGGGCGACCTGACCCACTCGCGCATCGAGGCCGTCATTGCGAGCGACGGGACGTGCCGGGTGCTCGTCACGAGTTACCAGTCGGGTGAGACCGGGGCTTACGAGTTGACCATCGGCGACTGAGCGCCGCCGTCGCGCCGGCTT
>Ga0307505_10000966_pt1 | contig 26423 bp, 35 predicted proteins | sample 23_S_MG_FD_202183 | JGI IMG/M metagenome (GOLD analysis project Ga0307505, IMG submission 202183) | Soil microbial communities from Populus trichocarpa stands in riparian zone in the Pacific Northwest, United States - 23_S | ecosystem: Environmental > Terrestrial > Soil > Riparian zone > Trees... | reverse complement strand
CGAACGACGATTTCGCTCCTCAACATAGTGTCAACTATGCCTTCGTCGCGAAATCGCCGTTCGACTCGCATCCAGGCCACTCTCGGCTGTCTCGCGACGAAGGGCTGTGAGAAATGCGGGCTAGCCTCTGCCACGCTGTTGTCCGTAGTCGGTTCTCAGTTGTGGGTGATCCATCCGCGGCGCGATCGGGGGCAGACAACCGAGAACCGGCAACGGACAACCCAACCGATCGGACACTCTCCAACGGAGCGCTGCACGAAGGCCAGGCCAGCCAGCGCAGCCGGCCTGCCGGCCCTAAACCGCTGCGGAATAAGCATGAGGGGGGTGTCGTTAGGGTCGGTCCGGGTTGACAAGATCCGAGCCTCAACGTAGAGTGCGCGCTCGCCGTCGGAGGGGGACTTGTCCAGTACCCGTCGCGCGCTACCATCGGTCACTCAGTGGTAGAATCTCCCGCCCTTGTGGGGCGGGTGTCTGGCCGGATGCTTGAATCCGGCAACCAGCAGCACCAACTCAGCAGCTTTCCGTAGCTCCGTCTCGACCGGATAACACAGAAAACGTTCTGCGGTTCCGGACCGAGCAACGGGAAACCTAAAAACCGAATACCCCTGCATCTCCTCCCAAGGGAGGTGTGCGCAAGCCGATGGATATCGGCGTGCGTGTGTTATGCGCCGGAAAAGAAGAAACTAAAAATGGCACGGCAGACTCCACTCGAGAAGACTCGCAACATCGGCATCATGGCTCACATCGATGCCGGGAAGACGACGACCACCGAGCGCATCCTCTACTACACCGGGATCACTCATAAGATCGGTGAAGTGCATGAGGGCACTGCAATCATGGACTGGATGGTCCAGGAGCAGGAGCGCGGCATCACCATCACCTCCGCGGCCACCACGGCCAAGTGGGGCGACGTTCGCATCAACATCATCGACACTCCCGGTCACGTCGACTTCACGGTCGAGGTGGAGCGCTCGCTGCGCGTCCTCGACGGTGCCGTCGGTGTGTTCTGCGCGGTCGGCGGCGTCGAGCCGCAGTCCGAGACCGTGTGGCGCCAGGCCGACAAGTACGGCGTGCCCCGCATCGCCTTCATCAACAAGATGGACCGCATTGGCGCCGACTTCAGCAATGTGGTCGGTCAGATCCGCAACAAGCTCGGCAAGAACGCCGTTCCTCTGCAGCTCCCCATCGGAGCCGAGGACAAGTTCAAGGGCGTCATCGACCTCGTGTTGATGAAGGCGCTCGTCTTCAAGGACGAGACCCTGGGCGCCAAGTACGACATCGAAGAGATCCCGGCCGAGCTCCGCGAGGAAGCGGAGAGCTACCGCGAGAAGATGGTGGAGTCGATTGCCGAGTCCCACGACGAGCTGCTGGAGAAGTACCTCTCCGGTCAGCCGCTCGAGGTGGCGGAGCTCAAGGCCGCCCTCCGCGACGCGACCATCCACCAGAAGATCACCCCGGTGCTCTGCGGCACGGCCTTCAAGAACAAGGGCGTGCAGCCGCTGCTCGACGCGGTCGTCGATTATCTCCCCTCGCCGATGGACATCCCGCCGGTCAAGGGCGTGGATCCGGACGACGAGTCGTTCATCGAGCGCAAGGCGACCGATGACGAGCCGTTCTCCGCGCTGGTCTTCAAGATCATGACCGACCCGTTCGTCGGCCAGTTGGCCTTCTTCCGCGTGTACTCCGGTCGCGTGGAGTCGGGCTCTGCCGTCCTGAACTCGACCAAGGGCATGACCGAGCGCGTCGGCCGGCTCCTGCAGATGCACGCCAACAAGCGCGAAGAGATCAAGGAAGTGCGCGCGGGCGACATCGGCGCGGCCGTCGGTCTCCGCAGCGTCACCACCGGCGACACGATCTGCGACAAGAACAAGCCGATCATCCTCGAGACGATGATCTTTCCCGAGCCGGTCATCGCCGTGGCCATCGAGCCGAAGACGAAGACCGACCAGGAAAAGATGGGTGTCGCGCTCGCGAAGCTCATGCAGGAAGATCCGACGTTCAAGGTCCACACGGACCCGGAGACGAACCAGACCATCATCCGTGGGATGGGCGAGCTGCACCTCGAGATCATCGTCGATCGCATGGTCCGCGAGTTCGGAGTGGGCGCCAACGTCGGCAAGCCGCAGGTCGCGTATCGCGAGGCCATCACCCGCAAGTCGGAAGCCGAGGGCAAGTTCGTCCGTCAGTCCGGCGGTAAGGGTCAGTTCGGTCACGTGAAGATGCGCTTCGAGCCGATGCCGGAAGGCGGGTTCGAGTTCGTCAACGAGATCAGCGGCGGTTCGGTGCCTAAGGAGTTCATCAAGCCGACCGAGCAGGGCATCAAGGAAGCGATGGAGCGCGGAATCGTCGCCGGCTATCCGATGACGGGCATCCGGGCCATCCTCTATGACGGTTCGTACCACGACGTCGACTCGTCCGAAATGGCGTTCAAGATCGCCGGCTCGATGGCTTATCAGGAAGGCGCCAAGAAGGCCGGTCCGATCCTCATGGAGCCGATCATGGACGTCGAGGTCGTGACGCCCGAGGAGTACGCCGGCGATGTGATGGGCGACCTGTCGCGCCGTCGCGGGAAGATTCAGCAGATGGACGAGCGGGGCGGTGGCAAGGTCATTCGCGCCCACGTACCGCTCTCGGAGATGTTCGGTTATTCGACCAACGTGCGCTCGATGTCTCAGGGGCGTGCCAGTTACACGATGCAGTTCCTGGCGTACGAGCCGGCCCCGAAGAACGTGGCCGAGGAAATCATCGCCAAGAGCGGCGGAACGACACAAAGAGTTTGAAACTACAGCTCTTAGCTGTCAGCTCGTAGCTCTTGGAGGGCACGGGCGGCGGGACTAAGAGCTACGAGCTAATCGCGAAGAGCTAATACGGAGGTTGATCTCAAATGGCAAAAGAGAAATTCGATCGCAGCAAGCCGCACGTCAACATCGGCACGATCGGTCACGTCGACCACGGCAAGACCACGCTGACGGCTGCCATCACCAAGATCCTCGCGTCGAAGGGCACCGCGTCGTTCGTGGCCTTCGACCAGATCGACAAGGCGCCGGAAGAGCGTGAGCGCGGCATCACCATCGCCACCGCGCACGTCGAGTACTCGACGACCAAGCGCCATTACGCGCACGTCGATTGCCCGGGTCACGCCGACTACGTCAAGAACATGATCACCGGCGCCGCGCAGATGGACGGCGCGATCCTCGTGGTCGCGGCCACCGACGGCCCGATGCCCCAGACTCGTGAGCACATCCTGCTCGCCCGTCAGGTCGGCGTGCCGTACATCGTCGTGGCCCTCAACAAGGTCGACGCGGCCGATCCGGACCTCCTCGAGCTCGTCGAGCTCGAAGTCCGCGAGCTGCTCTCCAGCTACGAGTTCCCCGGCGATGACATTCCCATCGTCCGCGTCTCCGCGCTCAAGGCGCTGCAGACGACCGACAACAACGACGAGTGGGCGAACAAGATCATCGAGCTCATGGACGCCGTCGACGCGTACATTCCGATCCCCGAGCGCGCCATCGACAAGCCGTTCCTGATGCCGGTCGAGGACATCTTCTCGATCTCCGGCCGCGGTACGGTCGTCACCGGCCGCATCGAGCGCGGAATCGTGAAGGTCGGCGAGGAGATCGAGATCGTCGGTCTTCGCCCGACCATCAAGAAGATCGTCACGGGCGTGGAGATGTTCCGCAAGCTGCTCGATCAGGGTCAGGCGGGCGACAACGTCGGCCTCCTGCTCCGCGGCGTGGAGCGCAAGGATGTCGAGCGTGGCCAGGTTTGCGCCAAGCCGGGCTCGATCACTCCGCACACGAAGTTCAAGGCCGAGGTCTACATTCTGACCAAGGAAGAGGGTGGACGTCACACCCCGTTCTTCAACGGCTACCGCCCGCAGTTCTACTTCCGTACGACGGACGTGACCGGTACCGCGGCTCTGGCCGAGGGCGCCGAGATGGTCATGCCTGGCGACAACACCTCGCTGACCATCAATCTCATCGCCCCGATCGCGATGGAGAAGGGTCTGCGATTCGCAATCCGTGAGGGCGGCCGCACGGTCGGCGCCGGAACGGTGACCGAGGTCATCGAGTAGTCCACTGAGACAAGAGGCGGGCCCCGCGGCCCGCCTCTTTTGTTCTTTGTAAGGGTACGAAAACCATGATGAACGAAAAGATCCGCATCCGTCTCAAGGCCTACGACTACCGCGTGCTCGACCAGTCGACGTCCGAGATCGTCGACACGGCCAAGCGTACGGGCGCCAAGGTGGCCGGACCGATTCCTCTGCCGACGCAGATCTCGAAGTACACGGTCCTCCGCTCGCCGCACGTCGACAAGAAGTCGCGGGAGCAGTTCGAAATGCGGACGCACAAACGCCTCCTGGACATCCTGGAGCCGACGACGCAGACGGTGGACGCGCTCATGAAGCTCGAGCTCCCGGCCGGCGTAGACGTGGAGATCAAGGCGTTCGGGAAGTAGTTGCGCGTGGCGAGTTGCGAGTTGCCAGGGGCTGAACGTCCCGGCGAAACAGCACTGGCAACTCGCAACCCGCAACCCGCAACTCACACACGAACCGGAGCGATCTGGTTCCAAGGTGGAAAGACAAACACAATGGCAATCGAAGGAATCATTGGCAAGAAGGTCGGGATGACCCAGGTGTTCGCCGAAGACGGCGCCCTGGTGCCTGTGACGGTCATCCAGGCCGGTCCCTGCCTCGTGGTCCAGAAGAAGACCACCGAGAAGGACGGCTACAACGCCGTGCAGATCGGTCTGGTCGAGAAAGTCTCGAACGGCTGGGTGTCCAGACATGGCGCCGAGCGCGGGCATTTCGAGAAGGCCGGCGTGCAGCCGGTACGTACCCTGGCCGAAGTCCCCTACAGCGGCGACGCCAACGTCGGCGATCGCGTGACCGCGGAGATGTTCAAGCCCGGTGACGCCATCGACGTGGTCGGGCAGTCCAAGGGCAAGGGGTTCCAGGGCGTGGTCAAGCGTCACGGATTCGGCGGCGGACGGGAGAGTCACGGCTCGATGTTCCACCGCGCTCCCGGCTCGATCGGCGCCTCCGCGTTCCCGTCGCGTGTCATGAAGGGCATGCGCATGGCCGGACGAATGGGTGGTGCGCAGGTCACGGTCAAGAACCTTCGCGTTGCGAAGGTCGATGCCGAGAACAACCTGTTGTACATCCGCGGAGCCGTCCCGGGCGGTCGCAACGGCCTCGTCTACATCGGCTTTTCGAAGAACGGAAAGCGGGGGGGTGAGTAGCCATGCCGACCATTGACGTCAAGGACTGGAACAACAAGAAGGTCGGCTCGATCGACCTCCCGGATGAGATCTTCGGCTACCCCTACAAGGAGCATCTCGTCCACGAAGCCGTGCGCAACTACCTGGCCTCCTTGCGCCAGGGCACGCACAAGACCAAGACCCGCTCGGAAGTGTCCGGCTCGGGCAAGAAACCGTTCCGCCAGAAGGGCACGGGCCGCGCGCGCCAGGGTGGCAGCCGTCCTCCGATCCACCGCCACGGCGGTACGGTGTTCGGTCCGCAGCCCCGTGACTACTCCTACAAGATGAACACCAAGGAGAAGAAGGCCGCTCTGAAGTCGGCACTCTCTCAGCGCGTCAAAGAAGGCACGTTCGTGGTTCTCAGCGACTTTGCTGTCGACGAGGCCAAGACCAAGTCCTTCGCGCAGAAGGTGGCCGGCATCGGCGTGGAGGGCAAGGCCCTTCTCATCGACACGCTGGAGAACACCAACGTGGTGCTCGCTTCGCGGAACAACCCGAAGCTGCGGTTCGTCGACGCCCTGCACGTGAACGTGTACGACGTCGTGAACAGCCGCTACATCGTCCTGAGCCAGGCCGCGCTCGATCGTCTGACGGAGGCCCTCAGCAATGAACGCTAATCAGATCATCCGCCGGCCGCTGGTCACCGAGAAGTCCACGACCCTCCGCGAGGAAGGCAACGTCATCGCCTTCGAAGTGGATACGAACGCGAACAAGATCGAGGTCAAGAAGGCCGTCGAAGAACTGTTCAAAGTGAAGGTCGAAGAGGTCCGCATCTTCAACATTCGCGGAAAAATGAAGCGGATGGGCCGCTGGGTGGGCAAGCGCCGCGACTGGCGCAAGGCCTACGTCCGGCTCAAAGATGGCGAGAAGGCGCCCGAGTTCGTCGAGGGCGTCTGACCGAGTGCACCCGGCACCGAGAAGAACGAAACACGAGCCGATAAAAGAAAAACGATATGGCTACCAGCAAATACAAGCCGACTTCGCCCGGCGTCCGCTTCTCCTCGCATGCGTCGTTCAAGGACATCACCAAGACGACGCCCGAGAAGTCGCTGACCAAGGGCAAGCCGAAGACCGGCGGTCGCAACAGCAAGGGCCGGATCACCTCGCGCTTCATCGGCGGGGGACACAAACAGAAGTACCGCGAGATCGACTTCAAGCGCGACAAGCGCGGGATTCCCGCCAAGGTCGCGGCCATCGAGTACGATCCGAACCGCACCGCGCACATCGCCCTCCTGCATTACGTGGACGGCGAGAAGCGCTACATCCTGGCGCCGGGCGGCCTCACGGTCGGCACGACGGTCGTGGCCGGCGAGGACGCCGACATCCTGGTGGGCAATGCCCTGCCGCTGTCGAAGATCCCGCTCGGCACTTCGATCCACAACGTGGAGCTGAAGGAAGGCAAGGGCGGACAGATGGTCCGCTCGGCCGGCGTCGGCGCGCAGCTCATGGCCCGCGAGGGCGACTGGGCCACCCTTCGTCTCCCCTCGGGCGAGATGCGCAAGGTGCACGTGCGCTGCTACGCCACCATCGGCCAGGTCGGCAACCAGGACCACGAGAACGTGTCCTACGGCAAGGCCGGCCGGACCCGTCACCTCGGCAAGAAGCCGCACAACCGCGGCGTCTCCATGAACCCGGTCGATCACCCGTTGGGTGGTGGGGAGGGCAAGACCTCCGGCGGCCGTCATCCGGTCAGCCCGTGGGGCCAGCCCACCAAGGGTTACAAGACCCGTCGCAACAAGCAGACGAACAAGTTCATCGTCAAGCGGAGAACCAAGTAAATGCGCTCACAGAAAAAGGGACCGTTCGTGGACGACCACCTCTCCAAGAAGGTGGAGACGATGAACCGCGAGCGCGAGAAGAAAGTGATCAAGACGTGGTCGCGCCGTTCGACCGTGACCCCGGACATGGTCGGGCACACGATCGCGGTGCACAACGGACGCAAGTTCACTCCCGTGTACATCTCCGAGAACATGGTCGGCCACAAGCTGGGCGAGTTCTCTCTGACGCGGACGTTCAAAGGCCACAGCGGGAAGAAGGTCGAGAAATCGGCCAAGCCCGCCGGGAAATAGCGGAGAACTGTGATGGAAGCAACGGCAACTCTGAAGTACCTGAAGGCCTCCCCGCAGAAGGTTCGCCTGGTGGCGGACCTGGTGCGTGGCAAGAAGGTCGAGGAAGCGCTGAACATCCTGCGCTTCACCCGCAAGGGCTGTGCGAAGGACCTGGAGAAGCTTCTCCGCTCGGCTGTGGCCAACGCGGAGAACAAAGAGAACGCACCCGACGTCGACGAGCTCGTGGTCTCGCGGATTTACGTCAACGAGGGACCCCGCGAGAAGCGCATCCTGCCCGCGCCGATGGGCCGCGCCTACCAGATTCAGAAGCGCAAGGCGCACATCACCGTGCACGTGTCGGATGAAGTCAAAGCGGTCAACGAGCGGAGCGGCGGCAAAGGCCGCACCCGCGCCAGAAAGTAACGGGAGGCACTCTTGGGTCAGAAGGTCAATCCATACGGTTTTCGGCTGGGGTTCAACAAGACCTGGCATTCGCGGTGGTTCGCCGGGAAGACGTACGCCGAGACGCTGCATCGCGATCTGAAGCTCCGTCAGGATCTCAAGAAGCGTCTCAAGCACGCCGGCGTGTCGGAGATCGACATCGAGCGCACGGCGAACAAGATGCGCATCAACATCTACACCTCGCGCCCGGGCATCATCATCGGCCGCAAGGGTGCGGAAGTGGACAAGCTGCGTGACGAGCTGCAGAAGATGGTCAACGGCGAGGTCTACATCAACATCCAGGAGATCCAGCGTCCTGAGCTCGACGCGCAGCTCGTGGCCGAGAACATCGCCACACAGCTCGAGCGTCGCATCGCCTTCCGCCGGGCCATGAAGAAGGCCATGGAGTCGGCCTTCCGTTTCGGCGCGAAGGGGATCAAGGTACGCGTGGGTGGACGCCTGAACGGCGCCGAGATCGCCCGCACGGAGTGGTACCAGGACGGACGCCTGCCGTTGCATACGCTCAAGGCCGACATCGACTACGGCTTCGCCGAGGCCAACACCACCTACGGCAAGATCGGCGTCAAGGTGTGGCTGTACAAGGGCGAGATGGCCAAGGCCCGCAGCCGGCGGCGCGAGAAGTAGAGAGAAGCGAAATTGAAAATGGAAAATTGAAAATTGAAAACGATGAAAGGCGAGACCGGCGGAAAGAACGCCGTTTTCAATCTTCAATCTTCAATTTTCAATTTCTGACGGAGTCAGAACAATGTTGATGCCGAAGAAAGTCAAATTCAGAAAGCAGCAGCGCGGACGTCGCCGCGGACTCGCAACGCGAGGAGCGAAGGTCTCGTTCGGCGACTACGGCCTGCAGGCGATGGAAGTGGGTTGGGTCACGGCCCGCCAGATCGAGGCGGCTCGTATCGCCATGACCCGTCACGTCAAGCGCGGCGGCAAGATCTGGATCCGCATCTTCCCGGACAAGCCGATCACCAAGAAGCCGCTCGAGACCCGTATGGGTAAGGGCAAGGGTGCTCCGGAAGAGTGGGTGTGCGTGGTCAAGCCGGCGCGCATCCTCTACGAGATGGAAGGCGTGACCCGGGAGATCGCCGAAGAGGCGTTCCGCCTGGCGGCACACAAGCTCCCCATCAAGACGCGTTTCGTGACGCGTTCGCAGACGGAGGTCGGCGAGTAATGGCCAGCAAGAAGACCCTCACCACACTGAAGGACAAGAGCGTCGACGAGCTTCGCAACCGGGAGCGCGACCTGCGGGAGCAGATGTTCAAGCTGCGCTTCCAGCGCGCCACCGGCCGAGTGGAGAACCCGATGAAAATGCGGCAGGTTCGCCGCGAGATCGCGCAGATCGAGACGCTGCTCCAGCAGAAGGCAAGCGCCTAACGGCGCCTCAGCGCACCCGTACCGGCGCGTAAGGAAACAGACATGGCAACGAAGGACAAGAACGAGAAGGCGACCGGCGCGCAGAACAAGCGCACCAAGACCGGCGTCGTGGTCTCCAACAAGATGCAGAAGACCGTCGTCGTGGCGGTGGAGAACCTGGTCAAGCACGGGATGTACCAGAAATACATCAAGCGCACGAGCAAGTTCCTCGCTCACAGCGAAGAGCCGGGCATCAACATCGGCGATCGCGTCGTGATCGAAGAGACCCGGCCACTGTCCAAGCGGAAGCGCTGGGCGGTTCGGGAAGTCCTCGACAAGGCAAGCTAGAAGAGTTGCGAGTGGCGGGTTGCGAGTTGCCAGTGCCGTGGCGTCGGGCCGAACAGCCCTGGTAACTCGCAACACGCAACTCGCAACAGCGGAGATAGTCATGATTCAGATGGGAACCATTCTGCAGGTTGCAGACAATACGGGCGCCAAGAAGATCTTCTGCATCAAGATGATCGGTGGCTCCACGGCCGGCCAGTACGCGAGCCTGGGTGATGTCATCACGGCCTCCGTCAAGGAAGCGTCGCCGGATGGCACGGTCAAGAAGGGTGCGGTGGTCAAGGCCGTCATCGTCCGGACCGTCAAAGAGAATCGCCGTCGCGACGGCTCGTACATCAAGTTCGACGACAACGCGGCCGTTCTCATCAACGACGCGCGCGAGCCGGTGGGAACGCGCGTGTTCGGACCGGTGGCCCGCGAGCTTCGTGAGCGCAAGTTCATGAAGATCATCTCGCTGGCTCCGGAAGTGATCTAAAGGAAGCAGGCAATGGGACTGTACGGAAGAACCAAGAAGAAGGACGAAAACCCGCAGAAGCCACATCTCCGCAAGGGCGACACCGTCGTCGTCCTGTCCGGGAAGGATGCGGGCAAGCAGGGCCGCGTGCTCCGCGTCAATGCGACCAAGGGCACGGCCATCGTCGAGCGCGTGAACTTCACCAAGAAGCACACGCGGGCGAACCCCCAGAAGAACATCAAAGGCGGCATCCTCGAGCGCGAGTCCCCGATCCACGCGGCCAAGCTCCAGGTGATCTGCCCGAGTTGCAACGAAGCGGCCCGTCTCGGCTCGCACCGGACCGAAGAGGGCGTCGCCGTCCGCTTCTGCCGGAAGTGCAAGGCGGATCTGACCAAGTAAAGTTCTTAGGAGAAGCCAGTCTGGCGGTCTCCTAACAGCTAAGAGCTAACAGCTACAAAGAAACCGGCTATCACCAGCCTCGTACCAAGCCGAGGCACAAAGGAACCAAGATGGCAGCAAGACTCAAAGAGCATTATCAGAAGGAAGTTCGCCGGAAACTGGCGGACGAGTTCGGGATCAAGAATCCCATGGCCGTGCCCAAGATCGAGAAGGTCGTTCTGAACATGGGCATGGGTGAGGCGATCTCGAACGCGAAGATCCTCGACGTGGCCGTCGAGGAACTGGCCACCATCACCGGACAGAAGCCGGTCGTGACCAAGGCCAAGAAGTCCATCGCGAGCTTCAAGCTCCGCGAGGGCCAGTCCATCGGCACGATGGTCACCCTGCGCGGCGAGAAGATGTACGAGTTTCTGGACCGTCTGATCAGCATCGCGCTTCCGCGCGTGCGCGACTTCCGCGGCGTGCCCACGAAGTCGTTCGACGGCCGCGGCAACTACACCCTCGGCGTTCGCGATCACCTGATCTTCCCCGAGATCGATGCCGGCAAGGTGGACAAGTCCCGGGGCATGAACATCACGATCGTCACGACGGCGAAGACGGACGAACAGGCCCGCTCTCTGCTCCGCGAGATCGGGATGCCGTTCGGCAAGTAAGGCGAGGAACAGCACATGGCAAAGATCTCAATGGTGGTGAAGGCTGAGCGGAAACCGAAGTTCTCGGTGCGCAAGCGCAACCGTTGCAAGCAGTGCGGACGTCCGCGCGGGTTTCTGCGGAAGTTTCAGCTCTGCCGCATCTGCTTCCGTCAGCTCTCGCTTGGGGGCTATATCCCCGGCGTGACCAAGTCGAGCTGGTAAACGAAATGAGTGCTGAGTGCTGAGTGCTGAGTGCTGAGTGCTGAGACCGCCCAACCGGGCACAAGGGACTCAGCACCCAGCACCCAGTACCCAGCACCTGGATACAGGAGTTACACGAATGTCGATGACAGATCCAATCGCGGATATGCTCACCAGAATCCGCAACGGAATTCAGTCGCGCCACGACCGCGTCGAGATGCCGAGCTCGAAGCTGAAGGTCGAGGTCGCGAAGATCCTCAAGTCCGAGGGTTTTATCAGCAACTTCAAAGTGGTGGCCCCCGAAGAGGGTAAGCCCCAGGCCTCGCTGCGCGTCTACCTGAAGTACTCGGAAGACGGCGAGCCGGTCATCCATGGCATCGAGCGCGTCTCGCGTCCCGGCCGCCGGGTCTACCGCGGCAAGGAAGAGATCCCGAAGGTGCTGGGGGGACTCGGCCTGGCCATCGTCTCGACCTCCAAGGGCGTCCTCTCGGGTGCCGAGGCCGCGAAGACCGGCGTCGGTGGCGAAGTGCTCTGCCAGGTTTGGTAGGGAGCATCTGGAAGGAGAGCGACTATGTCTCGAATCGGAAAGAAAGAAATTCCATTGCCGAAAGGCGTGGAAGTCCGCCAGGACGGCGGCGCCGTGGTGGTCAAGGGACCGAAGGGCTCCCTGGAGACGCCCATCATCGCCGGCATCACGATGTCGGTGGAGAACAACGTCGTCAAGTTCCAGCGCCCGGACGAAGAGAAGAAGACCCGTGCGTTTCACGGCCTGATGCGCGCGCTCGTGGCGAACAACGTCAAGGGCGTGAGCGAAGGCTTCAAGCGCGAGCTCGACATCATCGGCGTCGGTTACCGCGCCGAGGTCAAGGGCCGCGAGGTGGTGTTCCAGCTCGGCTACTCCCACCCCGTGCGTTTCGCGATCCCTGACGGGATCGAGATCACGGTGGACGCCAAGACCGGCCACGTCACCATCACCGGCATCGACCGTCAGAAGGTCGGTCAGACCGCGGCCGAGATCCGCAGTCTGCGCCAGCCGGACCCCTACAAGGGCAAGGGCATCAAGTACTCCGACGAAGTCATCCGCCGCAAGGCAGGTAAGGCAGCAGGCAAGTAAGAAATTGAAAATTGAAAATTGAAGAATCGGAAAGCGAAAATGCGCGTGCGCTTTTTCAATTTTCAATTTTCAATTTTCAATTCGCACTAGTGGGCTGGGTATCTAACCTCAGCGCAGAGGCCAATATGGATCAGGCAAAACACAGAGTGGAAGCAAGAGGGCGCATCCGCGAGCGGATCCGCCGAAAGATCACGGGAACGTCGGCGCGTCCGCGTCTGGCGGTGTTCCGGAGCCTCAAGAGCATCTACGCGCAGGTGATCGACGACGCGAGCGGCAAGACCATCGTCTCGGCCTCGAGCCTCGAGAAAGATGCCGGAGCGAAGGGCTCCAACGCCGCGGCCGCGAAGGCCGTGGGCGCGTTGATCGCCAAGAAGGCGAAGGACAAGGGCATCACCAGTGTCGTATTCGACCGCGGCGGTTACCTCTACCACGGAAACATCAAGGCTCTCGCGGATGCGGCGCGCGAAGCCGGACTGGAATTCTAGGAGATCAGATGCAGCGTCCAATGCAGCGTCCAGGGCAGCGTCAGGGGCAGGGTGGACCGCGCGGTGACCGTCGCGAACCGGAGCGTTCCGAAAGCGGGATGATCGACAAGGTCGTCCACATCAACCGCGTCACGAAGGTCGTCAAGGGCGGCAAGAACTTCAGCTTCAGCGCGCTGGTCGTGGTCGGTGACGGCCAGGGCCGCGTCGGCTTCGGTTCGGGCAAAGCCAAGGAAGTTCCCGCGGCCATCAAGAAGGGCATCGAGATCGCCAAGAAGAACATGATCCGCATCGCCCTCAGCGGCACCACGATCCCTCACCAGATCGTGGGCCACTACGGCGCGGGGATGGTTCTCCTCAAGCCGGCCTCCGATGGTACGGGCGTCATCGCCGGTGGTCCGGTTCGGGCCATCCTCGAGTCGGCCGGCATTCAGAACATCCTCACCAAGTCGCTCGGCACGGCCAATCCGCACAACGTGGTCAAGGCCACGTTCGAGGCCTTGAAGCTCCTCCGCACGGAAGAGCAATACAAGGCCCTCCGCGGCGGCGCCGAGACCACGGAAGGAGTCGAGGCGTGAGCGCGAAGAAGGCCGATTCGAAGACCATTCGCGTTCGCCAGGTGCGCAGCGGCATCGGATGTCCGGTGGAAATGCGGGAGACTCTCAAGGCTCTCGGCCTCGGCAAGATGCACCGTGTCGCCGAGCGCGTGGATTCCAAAGAGGTCCGGGGCATGATCGCCAAGATCCCGCATCTCGTCCAAGTCGTCGAGTAACTCGAATGAGTGCTGAGTGCTGAGTGCTGAAGTGCCGAGCGTCGCCCAGCGGGGCGTCGACTGGGCACCCAGCACCCAGCACCCAGCACCGGGAGCAAACCAATGGAACTGAGTAATCTCAAACCCAAAAAGGGCGCCCGCCACGCCAAGAAGCGTGTAGGCCGCGGTCCCGGCTCGGGGCACGGCAAGACGTCCGCGCGTGGAGAGAAGGGACAGAAGTCCCGTTCCGGCTTCAGCCGGCAGCCCGGATTCGAGGGCGGTCAGATGCCCTTGCATCGCCGTCTGCCGAAGCGCGGCTTCACCAACATCTTCAAGAAAGAGTACGCAGTGGTGAATCTGGCCGATCTCGAGCGTTTCGAGAGCGGTGCGACCGTCGATGAAGGCGCGCTCCGTAAGGCCGGTCTGGTCAAGGGCGCCAACGACGGCGTCAAGGTCCTCGGGAACGGCAAGCTCACCAAGAAGCTCACCGTCTCGGCCACCAAGTTCTCGGAAACGGCCCGGAAGCAGATCGAGGCCGCCGGCGGCACCTGCCAGGAGATTCAGTAAGTGCCTAACGTCGTCGATACAGTCCGCAACATCTGGGCGATCGAGGACCTCCGCAAGCGCGTGCTCTTCACGTTCGCGCTGCTGGCGGTGTACCGCCTCGGCGCGCACATTCCCACGCCGGGAGTCGATCCCGTTGCGCTGTCGGAGTTCTTCAAAGCGGTCAACTCCGGCGTGTTCGGCTTCCTCGATCTCTTCTCCGGCGGCGCGCTCAGCCGCCTCTCGGTCTTCGCCCTGGGCATCATGCCTTACATCTCGGCGTCGATCATTCTGCAGCTCCTCACCGTCGTCTGGCCGTATCTCGAGAAGCTCTCCAAAGAGGGCGAGATGGGCCGGCGCAAGATCAATCAATACACCCGCTACGGTACGATCGTCCTGGCCATCGTGCAGTCCCTCGGCGTGGCGTTCTGGCTTCGGGGCCAGTCCTCTCCGGGCGGCGCGCCGCTGGTTCCGGCCCACGTGCAGGATGCGTTCTGGGGTCTGGGCTTCCCGATCATGACCGTGCTCACCCTCACCACGGGCACGGCCTTCGTCATGTGGCTCGGCGAGCAGATCTCCGAGCGCGGCATCGGCAACGGCATCTCGCTGATCATCTTCGCCGGCATCGTGGTCGGGCTTCCCTCGGCCGTGGTCGGTACGATCTCCGACATCCGCACCGGCGAGCGCAGCATCTTCGCCATGCTGTTCCTGCTGGTCTTCATGATCGCCGTGACCGCGTTCGTGGTCTTCATGGAGCGAGCGCAACGCCGGATTCCCGTGCAGTACGCCAAGCGCGTGGTGGGCCGCAAGGTCTATGGCGGGTCGAACACCTACCTGCCGCTGCGCGTCAACACGGCCGGCGTCATCCCGGTCATCTTCGCCTCGTCCATCCTGGTCATTCCGCAGACCATCGCGCAGATGATCCAGCAGCCGTGGGCGCAGTCGATCGGCAGCCAGCTTCAGGTCGGCGAGCCGCTGTACTACCTGCTGCAGGTGGTGGGCATCATCTTCTTCTCATACTTCTACACGTCGATCGTCTTCAATCCGGTCGACACGGCCGACAACATGCGCAAGTACGGCGGCTTCATCCCGGGCATCCGTCCGGGCAAGAGGACGTCGGACTACATCGACCGCGTACTGACCCGCATCACCTTCGTGGGCTCGATCTACCTGGCCCTGGTCTGCATCATCCCGGAGTTTCTGATCGCCGGTGTGCACGTGGCCCAGTTGCCGTTCGGGATCGGCGCGACTCTCGACCGCTGGCTCCCGCTCTGGTTCACCGAGGGCATGGGGCTCAACTTCTACTTTGGCGGGACGTCGCTGCTGATCGTGGTCGGTGTGGCCATGGACACCATGAACCAGATCGAGTCGCAGTTGGTCATGCGGCATTACGACGGGTTCATGAAGAAGGGCCGCATCCGCGGTCGTAAAGGGTAAAGCGCTTTGAAGATCATCTTCATCGGACCGCCGGGAAGCGGCAAGGGGACTCAGGCGAAGCGGCTGGCCAGCCGCTTCGACATTCCCCACATCTCCACGGGGGACATGCTCCGTGAGGCCGTGGCGGACGGGACGGAACTGGGGCGGGAAGCGGCGCCGATCATGGCCGCCGGCGCCCTGGTGCCGGATGACCTGATGATCGGAATCATCAACGACCGGCTGGCCAAGCCGGATGCGGGCCAGGGATTCATCCTGGACGGGTTCCCCCGGACCCTGGTGCAGGCCGAGAAGCTGGACAATATCGTCGGGAATGGTCAGCCGGCCCTGCGGGTTCTTCAACTGCTCGTTCCCGACGACGCCATTGTCCGCCGTATTACGCTACGACGGACGTGCGCGCAGTGCGGGGCGATTTACCATCTCGAGAACAACCCGCCGGCGAACGACAGCGTTTGCGATCGCTGCGGAGCCGAGGTCATCGCACGTCCGGACGATACGGAAGAGGCCGTGCGGAAGCGCCTGGAGTCGTTTCACAGACAGACGATGCCGGTCGCGACGTATTACAAGACGAAGAGTATTTTGCGAGAGGTCGACGGTGTCGGTCCTCTCGATGTGGTCTTTGAACGGATCGAACAGTCCCTGGTTGCGGGTGGGAAGCTGAGTGCTTGATCGCATGAAGGGACCGACGCTGAAGAGTCGCGAGGAGATCGCGGTGATGGACCGGGCCAACCGGATCGTCGTCGAGATTCTCGAGATGATGCGGGAAATGGTCAAACCTGGTGCGACCACCGCGCAGCTCAATGCGATGGCAGAAGAGGAACTGGCCAGGCGAGGGGCGAAGTCGCCCTTCAAAGGGTACGCTCCCATGGGTCTGCCGCCGTATCCCGCGGTGGTCTGCTCGTCGGTCAACGACGTGATCGTGCACGGGATCCCCAATCGGACGAAGATGCTGGAGGGCGACGTGGTCGGCCTCGACTTCGGCGCGATCTTCGAGGGTTTCGTCGGGGATGCGGCAATCACGATTCCGGTCGGGAAAGTCAGTGCTCAGGCGCAGAAGCTGCTCGACACGACTCGTGAGTGCCTGGAGCTGGCCATCGAAGAGATGCGCCCGCGACGCCACCTCGGCGACATCGGCGCGGCGGTGCAGGAACACGCGGAAGCTCGCGGGTTTCATGTCATCCGGACGTTTGTCGGACATGGGATCGGGCGCCGGATGCACGAGGAGCCGCAGGTTCACAACTTCGGCAAGCGCGGGCGGGGCTTGGAGTTGCGTGAGGGAATGGTCCTGGCCATCGAGCCGATGTTGTGTGAGATCGGATCGAAGCTGCGGTCGCGCCTGGAGCGGGCCGGAGCGAATGGGATGATCCAGGACGTAAAGACGGATGCCGACGGATGGACGGCGCGGACGGTCGACGGGACCTTGGCCGCGCACTTCGAGAACTCGGTGGCGGTCACGTCCAACGGACCACTGGTATTAGGCAAGTGAGGAAATCGATGGTGCTGAGTGATTAGACGAACACCGCAACGCGCAGCACCAAGAGCCGAGAAGGAAGTCGCGTCGAAGGAAGACGCGATCGAGGTGACGGGGACGGTCCTGGAAACCTTGCCCAACGCGATGTTTCAGGTCGAGCTCGAGAACAAGCACAAAGTGCTTGCCCACATCTCCGGCAAGATGAGAAAGCATTTCATCCGCATCCTTCCGGGCGACAAAGTTCTGGTCGAGCTCTCGCCGTACGACCTCACGCGCGGGCGCATTACGTATCGGTATAAGTGAGCTGTTAGCTGTTAGCTCTTAGCTCTTAGGGGGACCGAAGAGCGGAGACGTAACGAAGCGGAGACAGGTGCTCCTAACAGCCAAGAGCTAAGAACTGGAAAAAACACATGAAAGTTCGTTCGTCGGTAAAGAGAATCTGCACCAAGTGCAAAGTCGTCCGTCGCCAGGGTGTCATTCGCATCATCTGTGACAATCCGAAACACAAGCAGCGTCAGGGGTAAGAGACATTGTGCTGAGTGCTGGGTGCTGAGTGCTGAGAGTCGAAGCCGCGGTTAGGGCGGAACTCAGCACCCAGCACTCAGCACCTCGGCACCGGAGAAAAGAATGGCAAGAATCGCGGGTGTGGACCTTCCACTGAACAAGCGGGTCGAGATCGGCCTGACCTACATTTACGGCATCGGCCGCACGCGGTCGAACGACATTCTGTCGCGTTCGAATGTGGACAAGAACGTGCGCGTCAAGGACCTCACCGAGGATGACGTTCGCAAGATCCGCCAGATCATCACCGACGAAGGCCGGGTGGAAGGCGATCTGCGCAAGGACGTTGGCCTGGACATCAAGCGGTTGATGGAAATCAACTGCTACCGGGGCATGCGTCATCGTCGTGGCCTGCCTGTGCGCGGACAGCGCACCCACACCAATGCCCGCACGCGCAAGGGCCCCCGCAAGGGCGCCGTCGCCGGCAAGAAGAAAGCCACCAAGAAGTAAGACAGAAGAAGTGCTGAGTGCCGGGTGCCGAGTGCTGAGAAACACCCACCCCGGAGAGCGGGACTCAGCACTCAGCACCCAGCACCCAGCACCGGAGAATTTCAATGGCAACTGCAAGAGCACCGAAAGCGGGCGCACGTCGCGCCGGCACCAAGCGCAAAGAGCGGAAGAACGTTCCGCACGGCGTCGCCTCCATCGCGGCGACGTTCAACAACACCATCGTGGCCATCACCGATCCGATGGGCAACATCCTGTCGTGGTCCAGCGCGGGCCGCATCGGCTTCAAGGGATCGCGCAAAGGCACGCCGTTCGCGGCCCAGGTTGCCGCCCAGAATGCCGCTCAGTTGGCGCAAGAGCACGGCATTCGCTCGGTCGACGTGAAGGTCAAGGGCCCCGGTGCCGGCCGCGAGTCGGCCATCCGTGCACTGGCCGCGTCCGGCCTCGACATCAAGTCGATCAAGGACGTCACCCCCATCCCGCACAACGGATGCCGGCCGCCCAAGCGGCGCCGGGTCTGAGAACTTCATCTGTTAGCGGTTAGTTCTTAGCTCTCAGGGGATCGAACCTCCGAGAGTGACCGTCGCTCCTAAGAGCTAATAGCCGACAGCTAACAGACTGAGTATTACGCCGTGCAGCAGCCGGCGTGAACGGAACGCGCCATGGTGGCGCGGGTCCGAACAACAGGAGGCATAGTGGCTCGTTACACCGACCCCGTTTGCAGGCTTTGCCGTCGCGAGGGGATGAAGCTCTTTCTCAAAGGCGATCGCTGTTTCAAAGACAAATGCGCCATCGAGCGCCGCAACTACGCGCCCGGTCAGCATGGACGCCGCCGCTCGAAGGTCCTGGGTTACGGGATCCAGCTCCGCGAGAAGCAGAAGGTCAAGCGCATTTACGGTCTGCTCGAGAAGCAGTTCCGTCTGTACTTCGAGCGCGCCGAGCGGCGCACCGGCATCACCGGTGAGAACCTGCTCCGCCAGCTCGAGGTTCGCCTCGACAACGTGGTCTACTCCCTCGGCTTTGCCGCCTCGCGGGCGCAGGCCCGCCAGCTCGTTCGCCACGGACACATCGAGGTGAACGGCAAGAAGATCAACGTGCCCTCGTACCAGTCTCGCAAGGGCGATGTCATTCAGGTGCGCGAGAAGAGCCGCAAGAACGAACAGATCCGCCAGGCTGTCGAAACGGCCGCCGGACGTGGCGTGCCCTCCTGGCTCCAGCTCGAGCCGGACGCTTTCCGCGGCACGGTCACGGATGTCCCGAAGCGCGAAGACATCCGTCTCCCGATCCAGGAACAGCTCATCGTCGAGCTCTACTCTAAGTAACCCATCAGCTCTCAGCTCGCAGCGCGCAGCTCGCAGGACCAGACCAAGCGGTCTCCTGCGAGTTGCAAGCTGTGAGCTGAGAGCTTCACAACGAGGAGGCCGCTCCCATGATGTGGTCAGATTTTCAGAAACCCAAGAAGCTCGATTACGATCCCGAGACCCTCACCCCGAACTACGGGCGCTTCACGGCCCAGCCCTTCGAGCGCGGCTTCGGCACCACGATCGGCAACGCGCTGCGCCGCGTCCTGCTCTCCTCCATCGAGGGTGCGGCGATCACGGCCGTGCGCGTGGAAGGTGTCCTGCACGAGTTCTCCTCGCTGCAGGGCGTGGTCGAGGACATGACCGACGTCGTCCTCAACCTCAAGCAGATCCCGTTCAAGTTGCACGGTTCCGGTCCGAAGACCCTGTACCTCGAGAAGAAGGGCCCGGGAGTCGTCACGGCCGCCGACTTCGAAGAGGATCCGGACGTCGAGATCCTCGACCCGACCGCCCACGTGGCCACCCTCTCCAAGGAAGGCTCGCTGAAGCTCGAGGCCCGTCTCAAGCGCGGCCGCGGCTACGTCGTGGCCGACCGTAACGCCGACACCGACCTGCCCCTGGGCTACATCCCGGTGGACTCGATCCATTCGCCTGTCCGCCGCGTGAACTATCACGTGGAAGGCGCGCGCGTCGGCCAGATGACCGACTACGACAAGCTGATCCTCGAAGTGTGGACCAACGGTGCCGTCTCGCCGCAGGAGGCCATCAGCCTCGCCGCCGAGCTGCTCGCGGATCACCTGCGCATCTTCAGTGCGTTCGAGACCCGCGCCGAAGAGCGCGAAGAGGCTGCCGCACCTGAGGTCGATCCCCGCCTTGCCGAGATGCTGGCGAAGCCGATCGAAGAGCTCGACCTGTCGGTTCGCTCCGCGAACTGCCTCAAGAATGCGAACATCCGCACGCTGGGCGACCTCGTGCAGCGCACCGAGCGCGAGATGCTGTCGACCAAGAACTTCGGACGCAAGTCGCTCGATGAGATCAAGGACGTTCTGGCCAGCCTGGGCCTGTCGTTCGGCATGACCCGCGTGCCGGCTGGCTCGCGCGACCGCGACTAAGTCCCAGCGCAGGAGGCCGGACGGGCGACCGTTCGTCTCCTGCGCAAGGCTCGCGCCGGACAGAGAAGGGGAGAATTCACCATGAGACACGGAATGGCAAATCGCAAACTGGGGCGGACGAGCAGCCATCGTCTGGCCATGTTCCGCAACCAGTTGGCCTCGCTCATCGAAAGCGAGCGCATCGTCACCACCCTGCCGAAGGCCAAAGAGCTCCGGCCGCTGGCCGAGAGACTGATCACTCTGGCCAAGAACGACTCCGTTCACGCCCGCCGTCAGGCCGCTCGCTCGATCCCGGACGACGCGCTGATCGCGAAGTTGTTCGACACCATCGCCCCCCGCTTCGCTACCCGCCCGGGCGGCTATACCCGCATCCTCAAGCTCGGCGCCCGCCGGGGTGATGCCGCGGAGATGGCCATCCTCGAGCTGGTCGAGCGCACGCCCGACGCCGACAAGCCGGAAGCCCCGGCCAAAGGCGGCGCCAAGAAGAAGGCTGGGCCGAAGGCGAAAGCCGAGGCCAAAGCCAAGGACGAGGGCGACGAGAAGCCGAAGAAGCCTGCCAAGAAGGCTGCTCCGAAGGCCGACGCTGAGGACAAGCCCAAGAAGAAGGCCGCCCCCAAGAAGAAGAAAGAAGAGTAGAGCGCTCGCGCGCTTGCTTCAGAAAAGCCCGCCGAAAGGCGGGCTTTTTGTTTTTTCGGTGGCAGAGGCTGTGCTTCCCATCTGTCATCCTTGAGAGTGTGTGCACAGATCCGCGCGCTTTCCCAACCTGTCATCCTGAGCGGATGGCGGGTGGGCGCGAAGGATCTCCCGTGTTAGGCGAAACTCGCGCAGGTTGGACGAGACCGCGGTTCTGGTGCGAGCTCTGTTCAGAACGTGGCCCGCGTGCGCGTCACAGTCACGTCGCCGTCCTGAATGGGAATGGCCGGGGTGGCGTCGCGGGCCTGCTGCAGCGGCGCGGCGAGGGGCGTGAGACCGAAGGTCATCTCGCTGGCGACGGCTTCAACGGGGCCAGTGGCTTGGCACTCAACGACCATCTCGTCGACGCCGTTGGCGGTAGCGAAGTGCCAGCCGTTCAGCGTGCGCTCGCGGAAGCGCGCCGGACGCGGCGCGGGAGGCACACCATTTACGCTGAGGATCTTCACATCGCCGCGGAGGAGGAGGGTCAGGCGGTTGGCGCCCCTCGACGATTGCAAGCGCACGGTGAGCTTCCCGCCGCTGCGTGAACCGGTCAGGGTGACTCGCTGCAGGTTCAGCTTCGGCGCCGGCGCCGACTGGTTGCTCCAGCCTCCATACCAAGGGGTGAGAGCGGGATCGGAGGGCTGGAACCGGGCCACCTTGCTCAGCGAGGCAGTTGCTTTCGGCACGACCCACATCGGGGCAGGCGCCGCCGCGTCGTCGAGGTAGGTGATGGAGAGGGGTTGTGGGTGCTCGGCGTCGTAGGCGGGCTGCATCATCGCAAAGACTCCGCAAACGATCGCCGCAAAGAGCGCTGCCAAAGTGACTCGCCAGCCCGTGATCAGCGGGGCGGCCAGCGTCATCAGCAATCCGATGAGAATGGCCGTACCGGCCATCAGCGATCCGCCCAGTGCGTCGTAGAGGATCAGCGCCATGGGAAAGATCAGCACCGCGCCGCCGGTGGCCGCGACGACTCCGGTCACGGTGGCTTCGGCTCGCGCCAGTGCACAAGCCGTGATCAGCACCGCCGGCACGATGAAGACGAACGCGGCGCCGGGCAGTGCGAACGCCACGGCGATCCCGATGGCGTGCCAGACCATGCCCACGCCGTAGAGCATCGCCAGGGGTTGGGACTTTTTGCGAAAGACCGTTGCCGCGAACAGTGCAGCGGCGATTCCGGCGATCCACATCGCCGTGACGGACCAGGCCGGTCTGGCCACGAAGTTCACGTCCGCCGTGCGCAGGCGCGTGAGCATGCCGATGCCGATCCCGATGCCGGCCGAGGCCAGGATGGCCGTGAAGGCGGTGAGCACGCCGAAGGTCATCTCGCGCGGCGGCGTGCGCCGCGCGGCGAAGAGCAACAGGAGCAGACTGGCGACCGCAATCCACACGGTCCACTCCTGCGGCCACCAGACCAGGTAAAAACCGAGGATGTCGAAGTAGGTGGCGTCGCTCGTGCTGCGAGCGCCGAGGTCGGCCTCGGCGAGCGTGCGGGTGATCGCCAGCGCGTTGTCGCCATGATGTTGCAGCGTGCGTGCATTCATGTGCGCCAGATCGTCCAGTCGCGTGTGGTACCAGTTCACGCCGCGGGTGGCCGCGAAATTGACGGCGGCCTTGCCGGCCCGCTTGAACACCGTCACGTCGGTGTCGTTTGGAAGGAGCTTGTACACCGCGAAGTAGAGAGACGTGGCCTGGGGCCGATCGAGGGATTGCGACAGGTGCCGGATCAGCCAGCGGTTTCCGTTGCTGGTTTCGAACATGTTGCTCGGGCCGTAAGTGCCCCGCATCTCGACGCTCACCACGGTGGACATTTCCGCCGCGAGCGCGGCGTCGGCGACGAATGCCTCCGCGCCGACCAAGCCGATTTCCTCGCCTTCGGTCACAAGAAACGCCACTGGATTGCGGAAGCGCTTTCCTTGCAGGACGCGCGCGACCTCCAGCAGTGTGGCCACACCCGCGCCGTCGTCGGATGCGCCGATTCCTGCGCCGACCGAGTCGTAGTGCGCGGTGAGCACGACTGCCTCGCGACGGGAAGCACCCGGCCGCCGGGCGATCACGTTCTCCACCATGCCGCACGCCGCCGAAGCGTTGCACGCGAAGCGGCGTTGGACCTCGGTCTCATAGCCGAGCGCGCGGAACCGCGCAACCAACCGAGCTTGCACGCGCTGGTTAGCTACAGTGGCCATCGGGTGCGGCACGCCGTCCACGAGCAGGTCTTGCAGCTCTCCCATCGCGCGCTGGGCGGAGAATTCCAAGGCCGGCGCAGTCTCCGGCTTCGGTTCGGGACCTCTCCCCCGCCAGAGCGCGAGTGCGAGAACGACGGCGAGCGGGAGAACGACGGCGAGGACTCTGCGCATGAGCTTGTAGTCTATCCCGCGTCTTCCGGTTCTCGCGTGGCGACGCTGCGCGCGTTGCTTGAGCGGCCCGCGCCCGCCAATCCAAGCAGTGTTGCCTGTCATCCCTCGCTCGACGCTTTCAAGAAACTCCCAATGTTTGCAGGATCAAAATGTACACTCATCGGAGGCCGCCTCGCCCCCCTCATCCGGCCGATGGCCACCTTCTCCCCCCAAGAAGCCGGGGGGAGAAGGCGCTCGATTTTCGTTCTCGCGATGAACCGCTCCTAATCGCGACGCACCCACAGCCTTCTTGCTCTCAAGTGCGCCGCACGCGGCGTGGGCCGGCTCGGGATGACAACGCAGCCGGCCGAGCCGGCCCCCGCGCGGCATGAACAGGCATCCAACGCAACCCGGAGCCCCGGCATCCGTATCGACACCTGGAGGGTTCACCCGATGCGCAAGCTCCTCATGGCCACGCTCACCTTCGTCCTCACTACCTCGGCTTTTGCAGCCTCGTTGACCCAGACCATCGACAGGACCTTCGACGTGAAGGCGGGCGCCGATGTCGTGCTCAAGAACGTCAACGGCCGCATCACGGTCAAGGCCTGGGACCAGCCTCGGGTGAAGGTGGTGGCGGTCAAGGAAGTGGAGGCCAGCAAGAGCGAAGTGCAGAAGGTGTTGAACGAGCTGCGCGTGGACATGCAGCCGCGCGACGGAGGGCTGGTCATCACCACGCACTATCCGAAGCGCAATGACGGAGCGGAGAGCATCTTCGACTGGCTCCTCGGCAACGACGTCTCCGCCGAAGTCACTTACGATCTGATGGTGCCGCGCACGATGAACGTCGATGTGTCGAACACCAACGGCTCCATCCGGCTCAGTGACGTGACCGGAAAGCACGAGCTGGACACGACCAACGGCAAGATCGAGGTGACGCGTTGCGCGGGCTCACTCGACGCGTCGACCACCAACGGCTCGATCCACGCGGAAATGACGAAGGTGACCAAGGGACAGGCCCTTCGCTTCGAGACCACGAACGGTCGGATCGAGATCGCCGTGCCAGCGAATCTGGCGGCCGACGTCGACGCGGGAACGACCAACGGCTCCATCCATACCGACCTCCCCATCGCCACCTCGAAGACCGGACGCAACTCCCTGCGCGGCTCGATCAACGGCGGCGGAACGCAGATCCGGATGAGGACCACCAACGGCGGCATCGAGATCCGCGGTCTGTAGGCGGCACGGCCGCCGGCGCTGGTTGGCATAGCCTCAGGCACGTGCGGCAGCTCCGAGGCCAATGCACTTCTGCCGCGCAGCGCGTCTTCGGCTTGTCAGGTCTGCGGGCTTTTGAGTTACGGATCAGAATCTCTTCCGTCGTTCCTTGCACGCCGGGCTGTGACAGGCATGACGTCGCGGCCCGGCAATGGTGCGGACGATGGCGGGGACGCTCAGGAAACGCAGGATCTCCAACGCGGCCGGACGAGTGAAGTTCATGACTGCCAGGAGAAGAGCCGCACGCACGGGTGAAGTATAGGCTCCTGACTGCTCAGGCTTGCTCGAAGTATCGTCGCCGCTCCCAGTCCGTGACCACGGCGTCGAACTTGCGCTGCTCGGTGCGGAAGAAGTGGAGGTAGTGCTCGACGACCTCCGTGCCCAGGGCTTCGCGGGCGAACGTGCTTGCGTCCAGCGCGGCGATGGCCTCGGGGAGAGAGTGCGGGACTTGAGGCAGGTTCAGCGCCCCGTAGACGTCGCCTTCGAAGGCGGGAGGCGGCTCGATCCTGTTCGCGATTCCGTCCAGTCCCGCGGCCAGGGTGGCCGCGAAAGCCAGGTAGGGATTCGCATCCGCGCCGGGTGTGCGGCACTCGATGCGCAGCGAGGCGCCGTGTCCCACGATGCGGAAGCCGGCCGTGCGATTGTCGTAGCTCCAGGCGATGCCGGTCGGCGCGAACGATCCCGGCACGTAACGCTTGTACGATGAGGGATAGGGCGCGTAGAAGGGAAAGAGCTCGCGCAGGTGCGCCATCCAGCCGCCCAGGAACCAGCGAAAGAGTGGCGAGCACTGGATCGGGCCGAGCGATTCATCCCCGCGGAAAAGCGGTTCGTGGTCCGGGCTCCAGAGGCTGACGTGCAGGTGGCAGCTCGAGCCTGCGAAGCGCTCGTCCCATTTGGCCATGAACGTCACGGCCTTCCCGTGTTGCCACGCGATCTCTTTCGCGGCGTGCTTGTAGAGGACGTGGCGGTCGGACATCTCCAGGAGCTCCGCATAGCGCAGCCCGATCTCCTGTTGTCCCGGCCCCCACTCTCCCTTCGAGGACTCGACCGGCACTCCGGATTGCTCGAGATGCCGGCGGATCGCGCCGATGAGGAACTCTTCTTTCGTCCCCTGGAAGACGTGATAGTCCTCGATGATCCGGCCAATGGGCTCTAGGTTGACGAAGCTCTTCTTGGCCACGTCCTCGTAAGAATCCTTGAACACGTACAGCTCGAGCTCCGAAGCGCCTTTGGCGATGTAGCCGAGGCCGGCGGCACGTGCGAGCTGCCTGCTCAGGATGCCCCGCGGTGCATAGGGCACGGGCGTGTCGGTCTCCTCTTCCAGGACGTCGCACAACACGATCGCCGTGCGGTCGAGCCAGGAAGCCACGCGCAGAGTGCCGAAGTCCGGCACCGGGCGAAAGTCGCCGTAGCCCTTCGCCCAACTGGTGAACTGATAGCCCGGCACCGGCTCCATCTCGATGTCGCAGGCGAGCAGGTAGTCACACGCATGGATCTCACTCTGCTCGACGAAGAACCGTCCCACGATGCGCTTCCCCACCAGCCGCCCGTACATGTCGGGAAAGACCACCAGCACGGTGTCGATCTCACCCTTGTCGACGAGGCGCTTCAGCTCTTTGAGGTCGATTCGTCCTTGCATTCCGTCTCCGCGTTCTTCGAGTCGTCGAGTCGTCGAGTCGTCGAGTCTTCGAGTCGTCGAGTCTTCGAGTCGTCGAGTCGTCTAGCTAGTTTTTCTCGAATCTTTTTATCGCTGGGAAGTAACTGTTCATCCCGA
>Ga0307505_10000965_pt1 | contig 26438 bp, 25 predicted proteins | sample 23_S_MG_FD_202183 | JGI IMG/M metagenome (GOLD analysis project Ga0307505, IMG submission 202183) | Soil microbial communities from Populus trichocarpa stands in riparian zone in the Pacific Northwest, United States - 23_S | ecosystem: Environmental > Terrestrial > Soil > Riparian zone > Trees... | reverse complement strand
TAGGGCAATGCGTGTAACAGGAACAGTAAAGTGGTTTAACGACGACAAGGGCTTCGGTTTCATCGTGCGCGACGACGGCAAGAAGGACGTGTTCTGCCATCACACCGCGATCCAGCAAGAGGGTTTCAAGACCCTCGCCGAAGGCGCCAAGGTCGAGTTCGACGTCGTCGACGGGCAAAAGGGTCCGTCGGCGGAGCGCGTGGTCTGTATCTGACCCACCGCCACTTTGCAGAATCAAAGGCCCCGCCGGTGCGAACCGGCGGGGTTTTTGCCTTCTATAGGGCCGGGGATGACCCGTCGGGTCGCATCTCGTCTCCGCCAAACCGGCGCTTTACTACGTAAAACAGGCAGTCCTGGCGGGCGATCACCGGGTCGGTGGTCATCATGATCGGGATCCACGACGCGCGGGACAAAAGCGCTCCTCGCTCCACGACGAAGAGCTCCGCCGAGCGATCCTGGCCGCTGGCGTCGCGCGCCTCAACCGGCCATCGGCATTCCTTACCCACCCATCCGATCCGCGTGCCGGCGGCTACCGTCGTGAAATTCAGGCTGTCGATGTCCGATGAGATCGTGAGATCCGCTTCCGGGTTCACCTGTGTCCCGATCGCCAGGCGCACGCCGTCCAGCGCGCGCACCCGGACCAGCGACTCTAGAATCTCCATCTGCTCCCACGGGGTGACGATCGACTCGAGGTGGTCGATGGAAAACAGCAGGTCGATTCCGGCGCGGGCGACGCGTTCGGCCGTCGGATCCCGCACCTTACCGCACTCGATGGTCACACAGGGCGCGGTGGGGACGGCTTCCATCAGCGAACCGATCCGCAGATCGCTGTGTACGAATCGTTGAGAAAAGAGAGACGCGAGGCGCAACTCGGCGGCGCCGATCCGCGTTGCGACCGCGTAGGCGGGGTTGTGACCCGTGTTGTTGTGGATGTCGATGACGCATTCGGCGCCGGCTCTCTCGATTTCGCCCAGGATGTTCGCCGCCAACGCACCCTCGCGGTCGTCCGCGGGGCCGTGAAAGCACCGATTGAGATCGCGACCGTCGGGCAGCATCCGGTGGGAGAAAAGCGGCTCGTGTAGCGCCGCGGCCACCGACGCAATGATGAAAACAGCGTCGACGGCCGGCTCCTGCCGCGACCGCAACCAGGAGTGAACGGCATACAAGCCCGACGGCTCGTTGCCGTGCAGAAGAGTCACCACCACCCGGCACCGACCGCGATCGCGACCACTGACTCGCACCAGCCCCGGTCCGCCGAGGTTCGCCAACATGACCTCCGGCGTCGCGCCGACCGCCGGTGGGTCGGGGTCTGTCCACCGCGCCAACATGTTCCAGCCGTCCGATCTCATCCGGTCGGCGGCCACTCATGGACCGGCCGTCCGGTTTCCTGATGAACGAGGTACTGGCCAAACATCTCGACCAGCGCCGGGCCGCGCTCCATGCCCTGCTCGAGGCGATCGAGGCGGGCGCGTTGCCAATCCGCGCCCGTCGACCGCGCTGTCGTACGCTCTTCGACGATGCGCAGCAGCCCCTCGACTTCACGCGCGTCGATTCCCGCCGTCTCGAGCCCTTCTCGGGCGATCGGCAGTAGACGCTCGACGAGGTCCGCCGCCCGGTAGGCGCGCGGGGACGGGCTCTCCAGGCAAGGCCACATCAACACCGAATCGAGTCCGGCTTGCGCCGCGCGATAAAAGTTGTCGTGAACCAGACGAAAGGGAATCGCCGGCAGCAGCCCCTCGACGCGTTCGCGCAACCCCAGCGTCAGGCCGATCGAGAAAGCCGCGTTTGCCATCATATCGATCACCGTGGGACCGGTCGGCAGCGCGCGTAGCTCGATGCGCAGATGCCCTCCCTGCCCCGCATCGTAAACAGCGCGATTCCAACTCCATACGGTGCCGTGGTGCAACTTGAGCTCGCCGAGCTGAGGAACGCCTCCCGCCCGCACCACCGCGACGGGATCCTCGTCGCCGACCACCGGCAGGAGCGGACGGTGGAGCAACACACTCTCGCGGAAGAGCTCGAGCGCGCCCCCGCGCACCCAACCGTGGCCGAACGAAACCCGTGCCGGACGCCAACCGGGGCCCTCGATGCGGTAGTCCACGGCACGACCAAACAGCGCGACACGCGTCTCGCGCCACAGCCGCCGGGACAAGAAGGTCGGCGAGTTGGTGCATGCGGCGAGGACCGGAGCCGTCGCCAACTGCGCCGCGTTGAACGTTTTAGCGTAGTCTCGCGGCGCCACGCGGAGATGAAGCTGAAAGGAAGTGTTGGCCCCCTCCATCGTCACATCGTCGCATTCCAGCGCCAACCGCTCGTCGCCCTCGATCTCGATCTGGAACGGCGCCGACCGCAAACGCCTGAGTCCCGCCGATAGTGCGCGAAAGCGCGGCGTCTTCGTCATCGCCGACGACTGTACGTCGCTCTCCTCGAGCGTCGGCAGGATTCCGATCAGCGCCAACCGCCCGCCGTGGCGCCTCGCGACCCCGTCGATCACGGCCAGCGCGGCGTCGAGCTCCGCGGCGAGCGCTGTGAAGGGTTCGCCGCGAAAGCGAACCGGACTCGCGTTGTACTCCAGGTTGAAGCGATCGAGCTCGAACGCCAAGCGCGGCTCGAGGGCATCGTTCATCACCGACCGGCTGATCAGCCGGGGTCGACCGTCCGCATCGACCAACGAGAACTCCACCTCGGCACCGATCGTCGTCTCGCCCTCGCCAAATCCCGGCCGCTCGAGCAGTTCGCCGAGCGCTTCGAGATCACTCTGCAGTCGCCTATCGAAGGCCGCGAAATCGCTTTCCTCAAAGTCCTCGCGATCGACTTCGAGCCCCATGACGTCGTCACCTCCCGGAAAGATTTGCTCGTACCACCACCGCGATTACCCACGACTGTGTCATCCGCGAGAGGGAGGGGCCAGCGCTGAGGTGCCTTCGGTCGCAAGCTGTCGCATCGCATCGCGCGCGGCCGCGATCGTGGCGTCGATGTCGTCGTCGGTGTGAGCGGTCGAGATGAAGAACTTTTCGTGCGCCTTGATCACGCCGCGATCCATCAACAATTGGGCGAACCGCCCCTGACGGCCCGCGTCGGCGCGCAACACGTCGCGAAAGTCGGCCAGCTCGCCGTCGGTGAACCACAGCTCGAACGCCGGCGGTTCGCCCGACACCACGGCGGATATCCCGCACTCCCCCGCGACGTCGACCAACCCGCGCATCAGGGCCCGACCGCGGGCGAACAACTCTTCGTAAACGCCCGGGCGCCGTAGCTCGCGCATCGCCGCCAGGGCCGCCACGGCGGAAATAGGGTTGCCGCTGTACGTACCCGACAACAACACGCCCTCGCCCCGCATCAGTTTCGCCGGTCCAGCGCAGTCCATGATGTCGGCCCGCCCGCAAAGAACGCCGATCGGATGTCCGCCGGATACGCTCTTGCCCAGCGCACACAGGTCGGGAACGACGCCGTAGTACTCCTGCGCTCCGCCGTACGCGAGGCGAAAGCCGGTGACGACTTCGTCGAAGATCAGAGGAATTTCGAGCCGGCGGGTGAGGTCGCGCAGGTCGGTGAGAAACCCGGCGCGCGGCGGTATCGTGCGCTGCATCGGCTCGACGATCACCGCGGCCAGTTCATCGGCGTTCTGCTCGACGATGCGCGCTGTCGTTTCGATGTCGTTGAACGGCGCTACGAGAACCTCGTTCAACACGCTGGCCGGGATTCCTGCGCTGTTCGCCACCGGAGTCGGGTAGTCGGCGAGTGCGACTGTCCACTGCGTGCTCACCAGCGCATAGTCGTGCATGCCGTGGTAGGCGCCTTCGAACTTGAGGATCTTGTCCCGCTTGCGAAAGGCGCGGGCCAGACGGAGCGCGAAAAACGTCGCCTCGGTGCCGGTGCTCTGGAAGTACACCTTGTCAGCGCAAGGCACCGCTTCCACCATCCGCTCGGCCAACTCGATGCATGCCTCGCCCGCCAGGAGGTACGCGCTACCATCGGCAAGAGCGTCGCGCACGGCGGCCACCACCGCCGGGTGCGCGTGACCGAGCAGCATCGGGCCGGAGCCGAGCAGGTAGTCGATGTACTCGTTGCCGCTGCAGTCTTCGATTCGCGCCCCATGGGCTCGCCGCACGATGATCGCCTGTTCCGGCGAGCGCGTCGGATTGCGCGGCCCGGAGGGCATGTAGCGCCGCCCCTTGTCGAGAAGCGATGCCTCGTAGTCGGATCTGGATTTGCGCTCGAACGTCACGAGAGCACTGATCCACCACAGGGATCACGCCGACACAAGGAGCCGAGCTACGTCTGTGCCGGCTCGGTTCCGCCACTGCGCGGCAGCAGGCGTTGCCTCGGCGGCCGGGGTGCGGCAAGTTCGCTCGATCGCGCGAGTACGGAGGAGAACACCTGTGGCAGCCAAGCGTCGGCAACGCCTGATCGATCGGCAGGAATTCGGATCGTGGAACACCGAGGCCGATGTCGTCGTCATCGGCCTCGGCTGCGCCGGGGCGTGCGCCGCGATCGAGGCGAGCGACGCGGGCGCGAAGGTCGTCGTCGTCGATAGCTCCGGCGGCGGCGGCACGTCGGCCAATTCCGGCGGGCTCATCTATCTGGGAGGCGGCACTCCCGTTCAGCAGGCATGCGGATTCGAGGACTCCGCCGAGGAGATGTTCAAGTTCCTCATGGCGGCGTCGCAGCCCGGCCCGTGCGAAGAGAAGATCCGGCCGTTCTGCGAACAGAGCGTCGAGCACTTCCACTGGCTCGAGGCGCAGGGGGTGCCGTTCAAACGCACCTTCTGGGAAGAACCCGGCATGGAGTCGCCCACGGACGACTGCCTGGTGTATTCCGGCGGCGAAAATTGCCACCCCTACCGCGACATCGCCGCCCCGGCGCCGCGCGCCCACAAGCCGCAGGCGCGGCGCGCCGCCGGCGGATTCTTCATGCAGAAGATGATCGAGGCGGTGCGTGCGCGGCCGCTGTCGATTCTCGAGGACACGCGGGTTGGCGCGTTGGTCACGGACGGCGGCGCGATCGCCGGAGTCGTCGCGCAGAGCGGCGGGGAACGAATGTTGGTGCGCGCTCGCCGCGGCGTCGTGCTCGCCACCGGCGGGTTCATCCTCAACGATGAAATGGTACAGCGCTACGCGCCGATCTTGTCGCGGTGCAACACCAAGAACGCGACCGCCGGCGACGATGGCAGCGGCATCCTGCTCGGCATGGCCGCCGGCGCGCGGGTGGTTCGGATGGAAACCGGCGAGGTCGCGCTGCCGACGACGATTCCGAACCGCCTCGGCCGCGGCATCTTCGTCAACCAACAGGGCCAACGGTTCATCAACGAGGACACGTATTACGGACACATCGGCATCGCGACGCTGTACCGGCAGAACGGCTGCGCCTGGCTACTGCTCGACAACGACACCTTCGAGCGCAACTTCGTCGGCATGCAGCCGGCGTTCGTCGAAGAGAGCATCGCCGATCTCGAAGCCGCCGCCGGATTTCCCGCCGGCGCCCTGCAGTGCACGGTCGACGTGTACAACCGGCACGCGCGCAACGGCGACGATCCGCTCTTTCACAAACGGCGCGACATGCTGCGGCCGATCACGGCTGGGCCGTTCGCTCTGCTCGACTCGCGCGTCGGCTCAGCGATCTTCGCCACGTTCACGCTCGGCGGACTCGACACCACGCCTTCCGGCGCCGTACTCGACAGCGGCGGCGGTGAGATCGCCGGCCTCTACGCCGCCGGCCGTGCGGCAGCTCTGTTCTGCGGCCACGGCTACCCGGGCAGCGGCATCTCCCTGGCCGACGGCACGTTCTTCGGCCGCTGGGCCGGACGGACGGCCGCGGCCGCCAGTTGATCCCGTCACCGCGATTGCCCTCACCGCGCCTGACGGCATACTAGAGCGCCCGATGACCACCAGCGCGGAGTACACGTTCGAAGTCGAAGCCGGCGTCGGCGTCATCACCATCGACCGACCGAAGCGACTCAACGCGATGACGTGGGATCTGGCGACCGAACTCGTCGCGCTGCTGCTCGCACTGCGGACCCGCGACGAGGTCCGCGCCATCGTCCTGACCGGGCACGGACGCGGCTTCTGCTCGGGTGCGGACGCGGCCTTTTTCAGCGGCGCCGAGCGGCCCCTGCCCGGCCTGGCCGACACCGGCGAGATGCCGCGCTACCAGCGCAAGTCCCCGGCCGGGCCGTTCGCCGAGCTGACCCGCGCCATCGTCGGTGTCGAGAAACCGGTCATCGCCGCGCTGCACGGCCCTGTGATGGGCGCCGGCCTCGCTTACGCCCTGGCCTGCGATCGACGATTTGCCGATCCGACCACGAAGATGTGCGCGGCGATGGTCAAACTCGGATTCTCTCCCGATTGCGGCCTGTCGTACTTCCTGCCGCGCGTCACCAGCCTGTCGACCGCCCTGCGCATGGTGGAGACCGCCGACGTGATCGGCGCCGAGGAGGCGCTGCGCTGGGGACTGATCGACGAACTCACCGCCGAGGGCGAAGATCTCGCCGCGGCAGTCGACTACGCGCGGGTGGTCGCGCGCGGACCGAGCGTCGCCGTCGACCTCGGGCGGCGCGGCGTTCACAAGGGGCTGTCGTCGAACCTCGACGCGATGAATGACTACGAGCAGGTCGCGTGCACCATGGCCGCCGCGACGCGCGACGCACGCGAAGGCATGGACGCCCTGCGAGACAAGCGCCCGCCGGTGTTCCGCGGCCACTGATCGCCGCGGCGGGGACCGACTCCCCCGCGAAACTCAACTGTTGCGATAGACGATCAACCCGTGCGTCGGGTCGTACGGCGACACCGCCACGGTCACCCGGTCGCCCGGGATCACCTTGATGTGATAGCGCCGCATGCGGCCGCTGATCTTGGCGGTAAACTCCTGCCCCTTCTCGGATTCGATCCTGAAGAGACCCCCACTCATCACTTCCTTCACCGTACCTTCGATCTGGATCAGATCATCACGCGCCACAGATATCCTCCTTCGCCGGTCTCACGGCCCGGGAAATGCCCGGAATCAAGCGGGTACCCCTAGCAGAACCAGGTAGGGCCCACCAGCCGATGCCCACGGGGTCTGGATCGTCGCACCGCTCCCGACAACTCAGGCCGGGCCACGGAGTGCTCGAGCCGCCTCCTTGGCGAAGTAGGTCACGATCAGGTCGGCGCCGGCGCGGCGGATGGCCAGGAGGCTCTCCATCATCACGCGCGATTCGTCCAACCATCCGTTCTGCGCGGCCGCCTTGATCATCGCGTACTCGCCGCTCACCTGGTACGCCGCCACCGGGACGCCGAACGCCTCCTTCACGCGCCAGATCACATCGAGATACGGCATTGCCGGCTTGACCATGACGATGTCGGCTCCCTCGTCGAGATCCATCTCGACCTCGCGCAGGGCCTCGTCGCCGTTCGCCGCGTCCATCTGGTACGAACGGCGGTCGCCAAACTGGGGCGTCGACTCGGCCGCGTCGCGAAACGGTCCATAGAAGCCCGAAGCGAACTTCGCCGCGTAGGCGAGGATCGGCGTGTTCTCGAAACCCTCCTCGTCGAGCAACTCGCGGATGGCATCGACCCGCCCGTCCATCATGTCCGACGGGGCGACGATGTCGGCGCCCGCCTCCGCGTGCACGAGCGCCTCGCGCGCCAACAGTTCGACGGTGGAGTCGTTGTCGACATCGCCGTCGACGATGAGACCGCAGTGCCCGTGGTCGGTGTACTCGCACAGGCAGACGTCGGTGATGACGACGATCTCGGGTACGTCGCGTTTGATGGCCCGCACCGCGCGCGCGATGATGCCGTTCTCGGCATACGCCTCGCTGCCCTCGGCGTCCTTGCGCTCCGGGATGCCGAACAAGATCACCGCGGGAATGCCGAGATCGCGAACCTGCCGGCACTCCTCGACGGTCTTGTCGACCGACAACTGGCGAACCCCCGGCATCGACGCGACCGGTTTCTCGACGCCCTTCCCGGGCACGACGAAGAGCGGCAGGATCAGCTGGTCGACACTCAGGCGCGTCTCGCGCACCATCCGTCGCAACACCTCGGTGCGCCGCAACCGGCGCGGCCGCTGAATCGGAAATTCCACGATAGGCTCCTTTGTGAATTTTGCTCCCGTGCGCGCTTCGCGCTCCGATGAGCTCGGCTAGGCGAGCAAAGCTCGCCTAGCCTCCTTTGTGAATTCGCTCCCGTCCGCGCTACGCGCTCCGATGAGCTCGGCTAGGCGAGCAAAGCTCGCCTAGCCTCCTTGGTTCCATTGCAACTTGCCCGCGCGCAAGCTTCGAGTCCCCAACCGCCAACGAAGTTCAAATCCGTCCCCACGTCGTCGGTCTTCGCTTCGTTCTTGGCGCCTTGGCGTCTTGGCGCGAGGAAATCCCTTTTCGGACCCGGTCGAGTCGCGCCCCCTCCGCGCAAGAAATCGTTTGGCAGAGCACTTCACGCGCCGATCTCCGGCTGCGCGAAGTGGTCGACGATGGCCCGGGTCAGACCTTCGACGGTGTAGCGGTCGGCGCGAACCGCTACCGGGTAGCCGCACTCGCGCACGGTGTCGGCGGTGATCGGGCCAATGCATGCCATCGCCGTCTTCTGCAAGCGCTCCCGCGCGCCGACGTCGGCGAGGTGGACCATGTCGAAGAAATTGCGAGCTGTGCTGGAACTGGTGAACGTGACCATGTCGAGTCGGCCGGACGCCAGTAGTTCGAGCAGGAAGGGATTCCCGCCGGCGACGGGGACGGTGTTGTAGACGTGCACTTCCGTCACGGTCGCACCCGCCTCGCCGAGCAGCGCCGGCAGAATCTCGCGCGCCGCCGACGCGCGCGGCAGTAGCACCTTGGCGCCGCGTACATTTCGCTCGATCATCGCGGCCGCGACACCCTCGGCGCGGTACTCCCCGGGGACGACGTCGACCGCCAGGCCGCGCTGTCGCAGCGCGCTCGCCGTCGCGGGGCCCACGGCCGCGATGTGAGCGCGGTGAAGCGAACGCGCGTCGCGGCCGCGGCCCAGCAATCGCTCCGTGAAGCGCTCGACGCCGTTGGCGCTGGTAAACACCAACCAGTCGAAATCCCCCACCGCGGCGATGGCGCGGTCGACCGGGTCCCACGAATCAGGCTCGACGATTTCGATGGTCGGCACGGCCAACACGTCGGCGCCGAGGTCTTCCAGGGCCTCGATGAACTCGCGCGCCTGGGCGCGCGGCCGAGTGACGGCGATACTGCGGCCGAACAGCGGCTTGCTCTCGAACCAAGCCAACTGCTTGCGCAGGCTGACCACCCTGCCGACCACCGCGAGCGCCGGCGGGCCGATGCCCGCCGCGTCGGCCGCGTCGGCGATCGTCGCCGCCGTGCCGACGACCGTGCGCTGTTGCGCGACCGTGCCCCAGCGAATCACCGCCACCGGCGTGTCCGCCGCCATGCCGTGCGAAATCAGCTTGGCCATGTTGTTGCGCAACTGCCGCGTGGTCATGAGGAGCACCAGCGTACCACCGCGACGGGCCACCGCGTCCCAGCGCACCGCGAGGTCGGCCTTGCCGGGATATTCGTAGCCGGTGAGCACCGTGAAGGACGACGACGAGTCCCGGTCGGTGAGCGGAATGCCGGCATAGGCCGGCACCGCGACCGCCGCGCTGACTCCCGGAACGATCTCGAAGCGAACCCCGGCCATGCGCAACGCCTGAGCTTCCTCGGCGCCGCGGCCGAAGACCAATGGGTCGCCCCCTTTCAGGCGCACCACCGTCCGCCCGGCCATCGCGTGCTCGATCAACAGGGCGGTGATCTCCGCCTGCGGCACCGTGCGGCCGCCGCCGTGCTTGCCGACGAGAATCCGCTGCGCCGACGGCGGCGCGTGATCGAGGAGACGCGGGTTGGCCAGATAGTCGTAGACCACGACGTCGGCGCCTCCCAACCGGCGCGCACCCTCGACGGTGATCAGTCCGGGACGCCCCGGCCCAGCGCCGACGAGGTAGACAACGCCCGTACTCACACCGGCTCCGGGAGCGACGCCAGGATGGCAGCGCCGCCCGCCGCGAGCATGCGCACCGCCAACTCCTCGCCGAGCGCCGCCGCGGTGGTGGCGTCTCCTTCGATCTCGTCGCGGACCACCGGTGCGCCGGCGGGATGCGCGATGACGGCGCGCAGGGAGACAAGCCCGCCGTCCACCCGCGCCAGTCCGGCCAGCGGCGTGACGCAATTGCCGGAGACCCTCTGCAGGAATGCCCGTTCGGCGTCCGCGGCGACGCGGCTGTCCCGGTCTTCGATGGCCGTCCAGAGCTCGGCGAGTTCGCCGGCGCGCGCCTGGATCGCGAGGCAGCCCTGCCCCACCGCGGGCAGCATCTCGTCCGGCTCGAGGTGGGTGCAATGCGGAGGCTCGATTCCCAAGCGACGCAGCCCCGCGGCGGCGAGGATCGCCGCGTCGAAGTCGCCGCTCGCTACTCTCGCGAGGCGGGTGCCGACGTTGCCGCGCAGGGGAACGATCTCGATGCCGCCGTCCAGGCCGAGCAACATCGCCGCGCGGCGGGGGCTGCAGGTGCCCACCCGCATGCCACGCCGGGGCCCCGCGGACCACGCACCGGCGACGCGGGTTACGACGACGTCGCGCGGGTCCTCGCGCAACGGCACCGCCGCCACCACCAACGCGGGCGGCATCTCGCCCGGCAGATCCTTCATCGAGTGCACCGCGGCATCGATCTCACCGGCCAGCAGCGCCGCTTCGATCTCCTTGACGAACAACCCCTTGCCGCCGAACTGGGCCAGCGGCACGTCGCGAATCCGATCGCCCGACGTCGTGATCCGCACGATCTCGACCTCCAGGTGCGGATGCGCGCGCTGCAATTGCTCGACCACCCATCCTGTCTGCGCCAGCGCCAGTTCGCTGGCGCGCGTGCCCAGCCGGATCTTCACGAGTCGTCCGAATCGTCCAGCGAGAACACGCTGCGCACCGCGTCGACAAAGAACAGTTCGTCGCGCCGGTCGTGTTGCTTCAGGCGCGTGATCGGCGCGTGCAGGATCTTGTTGACGATCGACGAGGTCATGCGCTCGAGAGCCTCTCGCTCCGATGCGCCGATAGGCCCCAGCTCGGCCAGGACCCGCTCGAGTTCGGACTGGCGAACGCGCTCGACCTTCTCGCGCAAGGCGACGATGGTCGGCACGACGTCGAGTTGGGAGAACCAGCGCCAGAACGACTCGACCTCGGCGAGGACGATCTTCTCCGCTTTGCCCGCCTCGCGCAGGCGCTCTTCGAGGTTCTCCTCGGCCACTTCGGAGAGATCATCGACGTCGTACAGGTATACGTTGTCGACGTTGTTGATCTGCGGGTCGAAATTGCGCGGCACGCTGACGTCGATGCAGAACATCGGCCGGCCCATGCGCTCGCGCAGCGCCGCCTGGATGCCGTCTTTGGTCAGCACGAACCCGGCCGCCGCCGTCGCGCCAATGACGATGTCCGCCATCGGCAGGTAGCGCGCGAAATGATCGAACGGCACCGGCGTGCCGCCGAACTCACGCGCGACTTCCACCGCGCGATCGAAGGTTCTGTTGGTCACCATCAACTGGCCGATCCCGGCCGCCACCAATTGACGCGCCGCCAACTCTCCCATCTCGCCGGCGCCGATCAGCATCGCCGTCTTGTCCTCGAAGCGATCGAAGATGCGCGCCGCCAACTCGACCGCCGCCGAGCCGACCGAAACCGCGCGCGCGGCGATGGCCGTCTCCGTGCGCACCCGCTTGGCGACCGAGAAAGCCTTGTGAAAGCAGCGGTGCAATACCGTGCCGGTCGAGCCGACACTCGCGGCGCGAGCGTAGAAGTCCTTCAGCTGACCCAAGATCTGCGGCTCGCCCACCACCATCGAGTCGAGACTCGCGGCGACGCGGAACACGTGCCGCACCGCCTCGCGATCCCGGTGCACGTAGAGTAGGTTTTGTAAGTCGTCGGCGCCGTCCGGCCGCGCTCCGCGCAGGACGTCGAGGATCCGGGCCTGCATTCGATCGCCGTCGCTGGCGCAGGCGATGACCTCGACGCGGTTGCAAGTCGAAACCACGGCGGCCTCGTCGACGCCACCCAGCGTGCAGAGCTGCCGGTTGATCTCGTCGATGCGGTCGTCGGTGAACGCCAGACTTTCACGCACGCTCACTGGGGCCGTGCGGTGATTGAGTCCGACGACCAATACCTCGCGATCCATCACCCGAGTCCGCTCCCGTGCGTCAAGCCGAGGTTGAGACTGAGGAACGAAACCACGAGCAGGACGAAACCCGCCAGGGTCAACGTGGCGGCGCGGCGACCGCGCCAGCCGATCGATCGCGTCTGCAGCAGCAGGGCGTACAGCAGCCAGGCGAGAACGGAGAGGATCTGCACGGGCTCCCATGACCAGAAGGTCCCCCAAGCCACCTTGGCGAGGATCGAACCGGTCAAGATGCCGATGGTGAACAGAGCAAACCCCCATGCGACGCAGCGATAGTTGAGCGTATCGAGCGTCTCCAGCGACGGCATGCGACGGGACAATCCCGACGCGCGCTTCGACTTCAACTGTCGCTCCTGCAGGAGATACAACACGCTGACGCACGATGCGACGACGAGGATCGCGTAGCCGAGGAAGGCGGGAGCGACATGCGCGGGCAGCCATGCGCTGGCCAGGGATCCCGACAGATCACTTCCACCGGAGTAGGTCACATACGCCGACAGCGTCAGCAGGAAGGCCAGCGGACTCACCAACGCCCCGACGACCGCCAGCCGGTACCGCATCTGGAGCAGCAGGTACACCGCGACCAGGAACCACGCGAGAAGCGCCAATTGATCGTGCGGCAGGCGTAGCGAAATCACCTCCGTCGCGCGGGCGAGAAGGCCCGCCGTACTCAGCGCGAAGCCCACGAACAGCGACCCGATCGCTATGCGGCGCGCCGCCTCCCGTTCGCCCATCAGGTGGGTGACGAACGCCGCCGTCGCAAAAAGGTACAAGACCAAGCCTGAGGAAAAGAACAGCAGCCCCATCGCCCCGCCCCTACCGCTCGGCTTCCAGCGAGGCCGTGGAGACGGACTCGCCCGCGTGCTCGGCGAGCAAACGGTCGACCTCGGCGCTGTCGTCGCGCCGCAGCGAGCTCAACACGTCGGACTGCAACAACCGGTCGAAGATCTCGCGGCGGCGTTCGAACGACCATCCACGGCGGACCAGATGGCGGCGCAACCGGTCGAACAGCGCGATCGCCGCCTCGTACTCCGCCGTCAGCATCAACTCGATGTCCTGGCGAATTCGCCGCGCCATCGCAGGGCTGCGGCCGGATGTCGACACCGCGACGACGAGATCGCCCCGGCGGGCGATCGACGGGACGATGAAGTCACACCACCGCGGCCGGTCGACGACGTTCAACAGGACCGCGTCAGCCTTCGCGTCCGCGGCGATCGCGGCGTGCAGCTCGTCATCGTCGGTCGCCGCATAGGCGAGGAACGCGCCCCGGATGTCGCCGGCGCGGTAGGGACGGCTCAGCCATTGGATTCGACCCGCCGCGGCCAGAGCGGTGATGGCCTCGACGGCCTCGGGGCTGACGACGATGACGTCGGCACCCGCCTCGATGAGGCTCTCGACCTTCCGGGCCGCCACTTCACCACCCCCGACGACCACGCACCGTCGCGCGGTCACGTTCATGAATACCGGGTAATACTCCATGGTTGGCGCGCCCGGCCGAAGATTCGGTTGCAGGGCCGCGTGGGCCTCCAATACAGAGAAGTCGATCGAGCGCAAGGCTAGCACAGCGTTGCCGGGAGCTGGAAGGCGGTCTAGACCGAGGGCCGTTCTCGGCGCCGCCGGTTTGCCATGACTGAACGCCGATGGTACCCATTACCCCTTTATCGATGCCCTCACGAGAGGAGAGAACAGTGAAATCAATCCAGAATTGGAAGCAACTCGCCACCCGCTGCGCGGTGGGCTTTGCGGCCGTCGCCGTCCTGCTGCCGAGTGTCGCCACGGCGTTGGACGACGCCGCCAAGAAGAAGGTGCTCGACTACTACCGGCGCAAGGCGAACCTGCCGCCGGAAGTGGTGATGGACCTCGCCGACATCAAGGACTCGAAGCTTCCGGGCGCCCAGGAGGCGACGATCAAGCTGACGGCCGACGGTAACGTCCAAGAGGTCGGGTTGCTGATGTCGCCCGACGGCAAGTACGTCGTCTTCACCGGCGTCGACCGCAATCGCGTGCCGGTCGGTGCCATCGAGGACGTCACCTCCGACCCGTTCGCCGAGGTGATGAAGAAGATGAAGCTCGAAGGCAATCCGTCGAAGGGGCCGAAGGACGCGCCCGTGACGATCGTCGAGTTCTCGGATTTCCAATGTCCGTACTGCTCGCGCGCCTACACGACCATCAAGACCCAGGTCATGACCGAGTACGGCGACAAGGTGCGGTTGGTGTACAAGAACTTCCCGCTGTCGTTCCACAACTGGGCCGAGTTGTCGGGCATCGCCGGCGAGTGCGCGTACGACCAGGACGAAGCGGCTTTCTGGTTGCTGTACAGCTACTACTTCGACAACCAGCGTGAGGTAACGGCCGAGAACATCAAGGAAAAGACCCTGGCCGCCCTCAAGGAGACCAGTGTCGACGCCGCCAAGTGGACGGACTGCTACGACAACAAGAAGACGGCCGACCGCGTGCGCGAAGACATGGCCGAGGGGCAATCGGTTGGCGTCACCGGCACACCGGCGTTCCTCATCAACGGGCGGTTCCTAAGCGGCGCGCAGCCGTTCCCCCGTTTCAAGGCGATCATCGACGACGAACTGCAGCGCGCCGGCAAGAGCTGACGCGCCGTTTCAAAACGAGATCGATCGAGGGCGGGGAGTACACTCCCCGCCCTCTTTTTTTTGCACGTTCCTCTCGCGCAGAGGCGCGGAGAGGCTTTGCCCGCCAATTCAATCGCCATCCCACTTGGTCACCCCGGCGAAAGCCGTGGTCCAGGCCGCATGCCACCGCCGCCCCACCTGGATCCCGGCTTTCGCCGGCATGACTTATTTAGCGGCCAGGTCCGTGCACGGCGGCACGGGCTCGGCGATGCGGTAGAACGGAATCAACTCGTACTCGCCGCCGCTGTCGGGGCCGGCCCACAGGAATCGAGCGGTCAAGCCGCCCGCTAGCGGCTCGAGGTCGGCCACGGCGTGAAACCGATGCTCCCCGGCTTCGAGATAGAGGCCACCGGCCGACGGTACCGTTCGCTCGTCGATCTGGAGGGTCACGGGACCGACGTAGAACTTAGCATCCAATCGATACTGGCCGGCCGTCTCGATGCGGAACACCGCGTCGTAATGGACCTCGAGTCGCTTCGGTCGAACGCCGCGATGGAACGCGTGAACCACTGCTGTCGGCCAGGTTCCCAAGCCGATCATCGGCTCTACCCGTTGGAATCGGTGCAGGATCTCATTCGGGTTCTCTCCGCGGTAGATGTACTCGACGTTGATCCCGCGACAACGCAGACCGTCGAGCGCGGCGTCGAGCGACGCCGGGCGATCAGGCAGGCGGCCAAACGCCAGCTCGCCTCCGACAGCCAGCTCGTCCGGGATGAACTCCATCTCGAGCCCCGGAATCAGATCGCGCAGAAACCTGGCGTGATCCTGCGTGTCCTGGCCGACGAACAGGACGACGACGGTCGGACCACGTTCCTTCCATCCGTGCAACGCGGTCAGGATGTCCCACTCCATCACTCCGGGGATCGGATCGCCGCGCAGCCACGCGGCGTCGCTCGGACCGAGCGCCTCGCTGCTCCGTCCGCCCGCACCGACCACCTGCTCGCCCGGTCGGACGTTCTGCCCGAGCCAGCTCGCGAGAAGCGCTAGGTTGCTTCGCGCCGCCGCGCGCGTGCCAGGGGAGGTCCAGTAGCGGTGGAGAAAGCCGAGGTTCGAATACGAGGCCCAGCCGATCCCGACCAACAACAACAAGATCGCAAGGGCGCCGCCGATGCGACCCCACGCGCGCCGCCAAAGAAGGTGGATGGCGGCCCCGGCGAGGCCTGCAAAGAAGTAGAGGTAGGGAATCGTCACCGACATACGCAGCGTGTTCAACTCGCCGGTGATGATCATCGCGCCCACCGTGGTGACGACGAAGGCGACCGCGAAGAGGCCGAAGAGCTGCAACCGCGGGTTGGCCAGACAGTACGCGAACCCGACCAGCATCAGGGTCGCCGACGCTCCGTCGACCAACGGACGGCGCGCGATGTTTCTCGCCGGCGAGCCGTCGCCGACGAAGAAAAGTAGGCCGACCGTGTCGCGCGCGCGCGCCAGGCGCATCTCGACGACCTGGCGCCAGTCGTAGTCGGGATTGTAGTACTGCTTCGTGCCGCGCGCGCGGTTGATGGGGTTCATGTACTCGTCCATGATCCGCCCGTTGAGCCGCGTGCCGAACAGCGGAACGCTCATCAGGCAGATCAGGGCGAGCATGAGCGCCGGACGCCCGAGCCGCATGGCCCAACCGGCGCTCTGCTCGCGCAACGAGTAGAAGGCGCCGCCGAGCAGCGCGAACGCCGCCGCGGGGCGGTAGGCGATGTACTCCCACAGGAGATACCCGCTGAGGAGCCCCATGAAGGCGTACGCCGATGGTCGGCCGCGCCGCGCCGGTCCGAGCAGCAGGACGTATAGCACGGCCACGGTGAGAACGTTCGGATTGAATCCGATGCGCGACACGACCGCGTCCCATGATGATACGACCAGGAAAGCCGTACCCACCGCAGCCGCCAGGGAGCCGGCCGCCAAGCGCAGCCACAGAAACACGGCTACAACGGTCAGCGTGCCGACGATCGCGTAGCCGACCCGCATCGAGAAAAGCTGCGCGCCTCCCAGCTTGATCGACAGCGCCGAGATCCAGGCGTGGCCGATGAACTCCCAACGGCCCCGCTCGCCGTCGAGGAAGTGCTGCCCCCAGTTGCCGAACTGCAGATCTTCGATCTGCGTCATTCCGGCAGGTCCGGGAAACACATCGATCATGCCCAGACGCACCGTACCGGCGAGAACCAGCGTCACTGCGATCGCGGCCCACAGCCACCACCCGCGCGGCGTCCGCCGCTCGGCGTCCCAGCGGCCGGCCGCGAGATCGAGTCCGATGGCCAACAAACAGGTGCCGACCACCCAACTGATCCATGCGCGGTCGAACTCCGCGGCCCACGCCATGTAGAAGCGCTGCGTGGCGACGACCCACAAGACGGCCCCAGCGGCGGCAAGCGCGGCGCCGAGCCACCAGCGCGCGCGGTCCGCCGGGCGCCGCTCGGCGGGCGGCGGCGCGGGTGTGAGTGACAAGCCCCAAAGCGCCGCGATGGCACAACCGAACGATGCCAGAAGCAACCACCATTGCCGCGGCTGACCAGGCATCCCGGTCACCGGCACGTCGTAGAGGGCGGCCGCGGCCAGCCCCAGTGACACCGCGATGCACAGCGCCCGAAATTGGTCCTTCACTGCGAGAACCCCACGCGTCTCCTGCCTCGACGGCATCGAACCTTCCGCAAACCCCTCTCGCTTAGCATTCCCGGGCAGGCGCCGAAACAGCGAGCGCAAGTGAGTACTTTCCTATTCGCCGAGCGGGCCGCCCTTTACCGATCGCCTCGAGTGCCGGCCCGTAGGGCCGGTGTATCGAGAGGCCTCACAAAGGACGCCAGCGTGTCTCGATACACTCGCTCCGCTCGCACTCGACATCATCGGGGGTCGGCATATCGGGGTCAGATCCCTACTCTATAGTGCTCAGCGGTGCTCGCGCAGTTGCTGAGCGGTTTCTCGCGCCGACTCCGACTCGTCGAGCTGCGCCCGCAACAGGGCGACCTCCTGGGCGAGGTTCTTGACGTCGATCACCAATCGCGAGAGCCGCACCGCATACGCCAGGCTGACGATGCCGAGGAACGCGACGCTCAAGAAAAAGATCGTCGCGCTCGGCGTCCACGCCCCGATCATCGTGGTCAACCAGCGCAGCAAGTCGAAACTGAGGCTGACCATGGCCAGACCGATCGCCCCGGCGACCCACAGCGGGGTGAACTCCTCGCGCAGCCGGCGGGTGCGCACCAACCAGAGGATGAGGACCACGACGACGACACCGAGCACCGCGGCGAGCAGCCGCGTCGACGTCGCCTCGGGCGCCGACAGAAACAGCTCTCGCAATTCCTCGATCCGCACGGCGGGACTCAAGCGGAGGGCGTGCCGGGGCGAACGCCGGACGCGACCCAGATGGCGAGCAGGGTGCGGTACACGTAGTAGAGCGGCTTCCACCCCGAGTGCAGGGACGATGCGCGTTCGCCTTCGAGCATCCGCACAGGCTGCTCGGCGACGCGCAGGCCGGAGCGGTGCGCCGTGAGCAGAACGTCCACGTCGGGAAAGTCGACCGGGTAGAAGTTGGTCGCGTACAAACGCATCACGCGCTCGTTCATCGCCTGAAATCCGGATGTCGGGTCGGTGATCCGCAAACCCGACATCGCCGCGAGCCAGCGGAAGAAGTCGCTGCCGACCTTCTTGAGCGGTTCCATTACGTAGGATCCGGGTTCGAGGAACCTCGACCCGAGGACCAGATCGGCTTCGCCGGCCGCCACCGGCCCGATCAGCTTCGCCACCTCGGTAGCCAGGTGCTGGCCGTCCGCGTCCATCTGCACCAGCAACCTGTAGCCGTTGCGGAGAGCGTACTTGTAGCCGGTCTGCAAGGCGCTGCCATAGCCGAGATTCGTGGGGTGGCGCACGACGCGCGCGCCGGACGCCGTGGCGACAGCGGCGGTCCGATCGGCGGATCCGTCGTCGACGACGACCACGTCGACGCCGAGATCCGCGTCGGCGATCTGCCGCAACACCCCGGCGATTCGCGTCTCCTCATTGTACGCGGGAATGACGATCATGCCGTCGCGCCGCGAACCGCGGCGCGACGAACGTTCCGCCGCGTCCGGAGAGGCCTCGCGCATCGGCGCCCTCGACCCCGACGCGTCAACCACGCGAGGCTCCCGCGTCCGGCGAGGTCCACGCCACCGTGATGTAGTGGTTGGCGAAACCGTGGCGCAGCGTGCTCGCCACGCGCTTGAGCAGACTACCGGGATGGCTCAGGTAATAGGCGGGGAGATTGGGCCGGACGTTCTTGGTGCGCGAGTCGGCGCGTGTCAGCACCGACGTCAAACCGAAGGGCTGCACCTGGGGCAGCGCCGCCACTTCGCGCAGGCGGTGCTGCGCGACCAACCGATCCAGCTTCGCACGGGTGAAGTCGTGCAGGTGATGCGGGTTGGCGTCGACCGAAGGCGTCGTCGGCACCGAGGCGACGAACATCCCGCCGGGCCGCAACAGCCGCAGGATGTTGTCGACAAATCCGGCCGGGTCCGGCAGATGTTCGATGGTCTCCAGCGACACGATCGTGTCGAATCGTTGGTCCGATTGAAAAGCCATCGCGTCGGCTTGTTGGAACGACACGCGGGAATCCCCGTAGTGCTCGCTCGCATAGCGCACCGCGTCGCCGGAGACGTCGACGCCGAGCACGGTGAGGTCGTCGCGCAAGTCCCCCAGGAGCCGCGACCCGTACCCGACGCCGCAGGCGATATCCAGGAGGCGGCCAGGGCGGCAGTGTTGCGCGGCGAAGCGATAGCGCTCGAGGTGGAGTTCGAGCGTCGCTCTCGACACCTCGTCGCTGGTCAGTTCGTCTGGAACGAGCCGCTCCAGCGTATCTGGATCGAAGGATACCGAACCCACTGCCGCCTCCCGAGATGTACACGAGCCATTGCCGCGGCTGCCAACCGCGAAACGCTGTACTATCCGGGCTTTCCCTCCGCATGCAAGACCGCGGACGGTGGACGGTAGGCGGCGCACAGGGTAACTACGCGATCTTGGAGGACCCGCCATGCGAACACCCCTGCTCGTCACCGACTTTCTCGAGCGCGCGGCGCGCGCCTACGCCACCAAGACGGCCGTCGTCGACGGATCGCGCCGATTCACGTACGCGGCGCTGCAGGAGCGCGCGCACCGACTTGCCAACACCTTGCGCGCAAACGGCACCGGCGTCGGCGACCGGGTCTGCATCCTCAGCCCGAACTCCCACTTCTTCCTCGAGAGCTTCTACGCGACCGCCGAGATCGGCGCGATTCTCGTGCCACTCAACTACCGCCTGGTCGCCGCCGACCACGAATACATCCTCAACCACGCCGGCGTGACGACGGTCCTCGTCGATCGCGAGTACACCGCTGTCGTCGACCAGATTCGCCCGGCGCTGAAGACCGTGGCACACTGGATCTCGGCCGGCTACGACGGCGAGGTGCCGCCGGGGTGGACCGACTGGGATACGTGGATCGCGAGCGCCTCGGCGGAGCCGCCACCACCGCTCGACATCGACGAGGATGACGTCGTTTCGATCAACTACACCTCGGGAACCACCGCGCGTCCCAAGGGTGTCATGCTCACGCATCGGAATTGTTACATCAACGCCTACAACATGATCGCGCATCTCGGCATCCGGCACGACGACGTCGAGCTGTGGACGCTGCCGATGTTCCACTGCAACGGCTGGGGCGGCGTCTACGCGTTGACCGGCATGGGGGGCACCCACGTCATCCTGCGCACGGTCGACGCCCGGGCCATCTTCGATCTCATCGAGCGCGAGGGAGTGACTTTCGCCTGCATGGCGCCGGCGGTGTTGCGCACCATCCTCGACTACCCGGACAAGGAGCGCCACGATATCCGCACGCGCCCCCGATTCACCGTCGCCGGCGCGCCGCCGCCGGCGGCGTTCATCGAGCGGCTGGAGACCGAACTCGGGTGGACGTTCCTCGAGATCTACGGCCTCACCGAGACCGCGCCGCTACTGACCGTCAATCACCCCGACCACAACACCCGACATGACGATTGGTCGCGGCGGTCCAGCGCCGGCACGGCCGGTATCGGCGTGCGGATCGAGGTCCGCGACGAATCGGACCATCCGGTTCCCATGGACGGCGCGACCGTGGGCGAGGTTTGCGCTCGCGCCAACGTCGTCTTCAAGGGCTACTGGCAGCAACCCGACGAGACCGCGGCCGCCGTTCGCGACGGCTGGTTCCATACGGGAGACCTCGCCGTTTGGGACGCCACCGGCAATGTGCAGATCGTCGACCGCAAGAAGGACGTCATCATCTCGGGCGGCGAGAACATCAGCTCGTCCGAGATCGAGGATGCGATCTATCAGCATCCCGGAGTGCTCGAATGCGCCGTCATCGGCGTGCCCGACGAGCAGTGGGGCGAGACGCCCCTCGCCCTCGTCGTGCTCCGCCAGCCGGCTTCGCTGTCCGAGGAAGACATCGTCGCCTTCTGCCGCGAGCGGCTCGCGCACTTCAAATGTCCACGCTCGGCGCGGATCGTCGTCGAGCTACCCCGCACAGCAACTGGCAAGCTGCAGAAGTTCAAGCTGCGCGAGGAGTACTGGACGGGTCGCCAGCGCCGGGTCAACTGACGGTACGACGCAGACCTCGGTGATGTGACGCAAACCCGGCGGTGTGACACATCCTGTCAAATAAAAGGACAACTTTGATGAACACCCGCGGGAGTATTCCGTTCCCGCCCCGTGCAACACATAAACGCCGGCGGGCTGGCACGATGCCTGCATCGCAGTGCGGGCGACCATGGCACAGCGAACCAAAGTGATGGTGGTGGACGACAATGCGGACTGCCTCCGGCTGGTAGGACGCATGTTGGCGACGCAGGGTTTCGACGTGCTGTCCGCGCAAAGCGGCGCTGCCGCCCTCGAGGTTCTGCAGACGGAGTCACCGGACATCCTGCTGCTCGACGTGATGATGCCGGACATGACCGGCTTTCAAGTACTCGAGACTCTACGCGTTGCCGGTGATCATGCTGACCGCGAGCACGAATGACGACGATGTTATGACCGCGTACCAGTACGGGTCCGATTACTACATCACGAAGCCGTTCACGTCGGAGCAGCTCCGCTACGGCATCGATCTCGTTCTCGGAGGACAGACGGCCGCCATGGCCAAACAAGCCTGAAGACGAAGCCGCGCGACGCGCAGAACTGTACGGCCGCCCGTTTGCGCATCCGATATAGATGCCCCGGCCAGGGGACGAGTTTACGCGTTGCTCGTCGAGATCTGAATGAACGCCCGCCTGGAGTCCACCTACGAGAGCGAATCGGCCGCGATCAACGCGACCCGGATTCCCGTCGCCAGCGCCGTATTTCTGCTGGCCATAGGCGGCACCGGTTTCGTCGAGCTGTTCTACCGCCCCCACCTCGCGGGACTCTGGTTGCGGTTCTACGCCGCCGAGGCGCTGGTGATCGGCCTGCCTCTCTTGTTCCGCCGGCGCCTGGTGCAACAGCGACGGCTCGACCCCGCGATCCTGCTGTCGTGGATCTCCGTCGTTGCGCTGATTCACGTCTACAGCCTGGTCGCCCCGACGGCGACGATGGTCGCGGGCTACGCTGTGATCTGCATCATGACCGGCGCGTCGCTGCTCACCTGGTGGAGTGTCACCAGCCAGACCTGCCTGGTCGCCGCGAGCTGCCTGATCTTCAGCGGTTTGATCCTGATGAAGGGCGAGAGCGGTCTCGATACCACGCTCGCGCTGTTCGGCGTGTTCGCCGGCGGGCTCATCTCGATCCAGGGCAACCTCTATCTCGACCTTCACCGACGGGCGATCCTGCGCGAGGCACTGCGTAGCGACGACGAAGCCGCCATCACCCGGGCGTTGGAGGAGTTCGCACGCGAGCTCAACCGCGGCCTGCGAGACGACGGGGTCGAGGACCGTGTCGTTCAGCTCGCGCGCCGCGCGCTCGGAAGCGATTGGACGCTCCTGCTCCAGGGCGATGGTGAGGACGCACTCCGCGTCACCGGCGGCGACGGCCGCCTCTCCACCTCGATCGATAATCTGAAGGCCCTCGATCTGCGTTCGAATGAAATGTCCTTTCCCGAGGCCGAGCCAGACCGCGAGCTGACCATCATCGACGCGACCGATACAGACTCCAGCCCGCTCCTCGCCCGCGACTGGAGAGGCGAGATCTTGCTGGCACCTCTGCGCCACCGCGACGAACAGATCGGACTTCTCGCGGCCGGTCTCGGCGACTCGTCACCGAGCGCGCACCGCTTGATGCGCGGCATCGCGCAGCACGCCGCGATCGCCATCGCCAACTCGCGCCTGCTGGACGAACTGCGCCGGGCCAGCGCGATGAAGTCCGACTTCCTCGCGACGATGTCGCACGAGTTGCGAACGCCCCTGCACGTGATCATGGGCTACACCGAGATGCTGGGCGACATCCTCGATGAGGGCGGCGATCCGGAGGTCCTGCAGATCGTGCGCAGACTCGAGCAGAACGAGAGAACGCTGACCGACCTGATCGAAGGGACGCTCGACGCCCACCGCCTCGAGGCGGGGCGCAACGTCGTGAAACTCATGCCGTTCGAAGCCGTGCATTTGTTCGAGCAAGTGCAACGCGACGCCCGCTGGCTGCCGCGCACGCCGGGCGTCCAGCTGCATTGGGATCTGCCGCGCGAACCGGTCCCGATGCACAGCGATCCGACGAAACTGAAAGTGATCGCCAAGAACCTCGTCGGCAACGCGCTGAAGTTCACCAAGCGCGGCGCGGTCCGCGTCGTCGCCGAACACAACCGCGCGGCGCAAACGCTGGCGCTGACCATCAGCGATTCCGGACCGGGCATCCCTCAGGAAGAGATCCCGCACATCTTCGAGATGTTTCGTCAGGCCTCGCCGACCGCATCGGAATCCTCACTGGCCGGCGTCGGACTGGGGCTTTACATCGTTCGCGAGTTCGCCCTGCAGCTGCGCGGCGAGGTGACCGTCGGCGCCAGCAAGGCTGGAGGCGCACAGTTTCGCGTCGAACTCCCGCTCACCCTCGGCACGCCGGCACCCGTCGCCGCGGCCAATCGCCTCGTCGCTTGAAAGCGGGATCCGGAATCTATTCAGGATCTGGGATTCGGGGTCAGGGGTCAGGGGCATTGCCCGCCAATTCGAGTGGTGGGAAGCGCGAAGCCGAAAAGCACGCCATCCCGCGAGAAAGTCGGAGTGTTCACCGTAGTCGGCGCTATAGGTCGTCACCCGTCCGGCGAGCGAAGCCGCGTCGTCCATCGATGCGGCGGTGACATGCTCGACCAGCCGGTTGCCGATCCCGCAGCTGGGAAGAACAAGGACGCGCATCAGCCGGGGGTGAGCCATCTCTTGTCCCAGCGTGTAGCGCGCCACCGCGTTCTGGGGTAGCTAGATCCCGACGGTGATTCGTCGTTCGGCGACCCTTGGCGCCCTTGCCGGCGGCGCTCCTCCTCAAAATTTCGCAAACATTCCTTACGGCGTCGCGCCCTCGCACAGGCGTAAGTAAGTCGCCGATCCATGCAACGAACTTTCAACTTGGGACACGGATGAGATGGCTTCTATCGCGCAGTCCCGGTCTGCCATGGCGAAACCCTCGACTCCTTGCCCCGTATGTGACGACGGGCGTCAGGTGCGGAGGCTTTTCGAGAAGCAGGCGATTCCCTACCATCGATGTCTCGCGTGCGGGTTCGTGTTCTCGAAGCCCGCGGTGAATGCCAACCTCGCGAACGATTTCGAAGGTTACGAGCGCTCCTACCTCCAGTACTTCGCGCCATCCGACGAGGACGAGCGGAATCTCGTCGCGCTTCTCGGCTGGGTCGAGCAAACGTGCGCACTCCACGGTCAGCGCGTCCTCGATGTCGGGAGTGGAAGTGGCAAACTCGTCCGATTCCTTCGCCATAGAGGTGTCGACGCATACGGACTCGAACCTGCCGAGCCCCTGTATTCCCGATTCCTCGCGTCAGATCCCTTCTTCGTGCATCAGACCATCGAAGATTACGCCGCGGGATCTTCCGGAAAGGAGTTCGGCGTAATTTTCGCGTGTGACGTGATCGAACACCTCGAACGTCCCGACTTGTTCCTTCGCGACGCGTCCCGGTTGCTGAGGCCGGGTGGAACGCTGATCGTCAGCACTCCCGACGTCGGGAGCGTTTTCGCGCGGGTGTGCGGAAAGCACTGGCACTTCTACAATCAGTACCACCTGTCGTACCTGTCGAGACGTACACTCGGTTCGATGGCTGCGCGATACGGCCTACGCGAAGTCGGCCATACACACCTTCCTCGGCTCAAGTCCGTGGGATTCCTTCTGGAGTACTTTTCGAACTTCGTGACGAACGGTTGGCGCATTCCGACCCACAATCGCCTCGATCAACGGATTGTTCGTCTCAACCTGTTCGACACCATGACCCTCGCGTTCCGGGGCGAAGCCGACAGCCCAAATTGATCCCTAGCCCGGATTATTCATGGATGTTCGAAAGCGAGAGCGCCAAATGTGCGTCAGATCGGGGCGCGCGCAGGGATGAGCGACGCAGGCATAGTAGACACTATGTCGAGGAGCGAAGAGCGAGCACGGCCCGAGATGGCGTGCAGTTGGCGCTTGCAGCCGAAGATTCATAAATAGTCCGGGCTAGTCACCCCGGCGAAAGCCGGGGTCCAGGCCGCATGCCACCGCCGCCCGACCTGGATCCCGGCTTTCGCCGGGATGACGTGCTTTTCGGCTTCGCGCTTCCCGCCGACTCGAATTGGCGGGCAAAGCTGGTCCATTGTCACTTGCCCTGCCAACGGGGTGGGCGTTTCTCCGCGAAGGCGCGCGGGCCTTCCTTCGCGTCTTCGGTGGCGAACACCAGCCCGGCAAGACGGCGCTCATTCTGAAAGGCCTGCGGTAGGTCCATGGCCAGGCCCTGGAGCACCGACTCCTTTGTCGCCTGCACCGCGCGCGGAGCGTTGGCGGTGATGCGGCGCGCGAAGTCGAGCGCGGTGGGCATCAGTTGATCGGGCGCGACGACGCGGTTGAGAAGACCCATTGCAAGCGCCTGCTCGGCGCTGATGAGGTCGGCCGTCAGCAGAAACTCCATCGCCGCCGGAAACGGAATCTGGCGCGGCAGCCGCACGGTCGTGCCGCCGCCCGCGAACAGGCCGCGCTTCGGCTCGAGCACGCCGAAGCGGGCATTGGGCGTGGCGATGCGAATGTCGATGCCGCCCAGCATCTCCATGCCGCCGGCGACGCAGTCGCCGTTCACCGCCGCGATGATCGGCTTGAAGATCTCCAGGTCCTTGAGAACCGCGTGGACGCCGTTCTCCGGTTTCCAGTTCTCCGGCTTGGGTAGTTGGCCCGTCACCTGCGGAATGAAGGTCTTCAGGTCCGCGCCGGTGCAGAACGCCGATCCGACGCCGGTGATGATCGCGACCCAAGCGTCCGGGTCGTCGCGGAAGCGGCGCCAGGAATCGGCGAGACCGGTGAAGTGGTCCATGTCCATCGCGTTCTTCCGCTCCGGGCGGTCGATCGTGATGGTGACGATGTGCTCCTCGCACGCGTAATGGATGGGCATCGGGCAGTCCTACAGCAGAATCGCGGCGGCCGTCCACGGTTGCCGCGTAGCGGACGGAATAGGGCCGTGCCTCGATACGCCGGAGCTTTGCTCCGGCTACTCGGCATGAACGGGTCGGGTTGCTGACCACGCATATTCATCAGATATC
>Ga0307505_10000964_pt1 | contig 26503 bp, 21 predicted proteins | sample 23_S_MG_FD_202183 | JGI IMG/M metagenome (GOLD analysis project Ga0307505, IMG submission 202183) | Soil microbial communities from Populus trichocarpa stands in riparian zone in the Pacific Northwest, United States - 23_S | ecosystem: Environmental > Terrestrial > Soil > Riparian zone > Trees... | reverse complement strand
CGTCGATCACCTGCCGGCCGCTGGCGCCGGTCACCTCGGCCAGCGCCAGCAGCGCGGAGGCGACCGGCCCGGCGGGGTGGATGATCGTCTTCAGGTGCGTGTCGTCGAAGTCGAAGGTGTGCGACGTGATGCCGTTCACCAGCGCCGCGCTCGCCATGTCGACCCTGTCGGCGCGCCCCAGGATCGACGACTGCGGCGCGGGCTCGAGCATGCGCACCCCGCCCAGCGCCGCCTCGGCCGACTCGTGGCGCGCGGCGCCGACCGCGCAGCCGACCCAATTCAGGAACGTGCGGTGTGCCTCGTGGTCGACCGCGGCGTCCCATCCCCTCGAGGGGTGGGATGCCACGAACTTCGCGAGCACCTGCGTGATGGGAGGCGCGTTGAGGTCCGCCTCTACCTTCGTGTTGCGTGCCATGGAGCGACTATAATTTGAACACGCCCGAATGCCTACGGAGTCCAAGATGGCCGCCAACCCCCAGTCCCAGCCCGTCGCCACAGTGAAGCTGCTGCTCGACGGCAAGCTCGTCGAGTCCGGCGCCAAGGTTTGGCGCGACGTCGTGAACCCCGCCACCCAGGAAGTCCTCGCGCGCGTGCCGATGTGCGTTGCCGCGGAAGTGGACGCCGCGGTGCGCTCGGCCGCCGCCGCATTCAAGACGTGGAAGAACGTTCCCATCGGCCAGCGCGCGCGCATCATGCTGAAGCTCCAGGAGCTGATCCGCCGCGACATGAAGAAGCTCGCCGCGGCGCTCACCGCCGAGCAGGGCAAGACGCTGCCGGATGCCGAGGGCGATATCTTCCGTGGCCTCGAGGTCGTCGAGCACGCGTGCTCGATCGGCACCCTCACCCTGGGCGAGATCGCCGAGAACGTGGCGGGCGGCGTCGACACCTATTTCATCCGCCAGCCGCTCGGTGTGTGCGCCGGCATCACGCCGTTCAATTTCCCCGCGATGATCCCGCTCTGGATGTTCCCGATGGCGATCGTCTGCGGCAACACCTTCGTGCTCAAGCCCTCGGAGCAGGACCCGATGACGCCGATGCTGCTGGCCGAGCTCGCGCTCGAGGCGGGCGTGCCGCCGGGAGTGCTCAACGTCGTGCACGGCGGCAAGGAGGCGGTCGATGCGCTCTGCTCGCATCCGGACGTGAAGGCGGTCTCGTTCGTGGGCTCGACGCACGTGGGCGAGCACGTCTACAAGCTCGCGAGCAGCCACGGCAAGCGCGCGCAATGCATGATGGGCGCCAAGAACCACGCGGTGATCATGCCCGACGCCAGCAAGGAGCAGTCGCTGAACGCGCTCGTGGGCGCGGGCTTCGGCGCCGCCGGCCAGCGCTGCATGGCCACCAGCGTCGCGGTGCTCGTGGGCGAGGCCAACCAGTGGATTCCCGACATCGTCGCGAAGGCCAAGTCGCTCAAGGTCAACGCCGGCACCGAGAAGGGCGCGGACCTGGGCCCGGTGATCTCCAAGCAGGCCTTGGCGCGCATCGAGTCGCTGATCGAGGAGGGCGTGAAGGAAGGCGCCAGGCTCGAGCTCGACGGCCGCCATCCGAAGATTCCCGGATACGACCAGGGCAACTTCGTGGCGCCCACGATCTTCTCGGGCGTGAAGGCGAGCCACAAGATCTACACCACGGAGATCTTCGGGCCGGTGCTCGTGATCGTGAGCGTCGACACGCTGGACGAGGCGATCGAGTTCGTGAACGCGAACCCGTTCGGCAATGGGACCGGCATCTTCACTCAGTCGGGCGCGGTGGCGCGCAAGTTCCAGAGCGAGATCGACGTGGGCCAGGTGGGAATCAACGTGCCCATCCCGGTGCCGGTGCCCTACTTCAGCTTCACCGGCTCGCGCGGATCCAAGCTCGGCGACCTCGGCCCCTACGGCAAGCAGGTGATCCAGTTCTACACCCAGGTGAAGACGGTGACCGCGCGCTGGTTCGACGACGCCGGCACGAATCCGGGCATCCAGACCACCATCAGCCTCAAATGAAGATCGGTTTCGTGGGGCTCGGCCACATGGGTAACCCCATGTGCCGCAACCTCTTGAAGCACGGCCATACGCTCAAGGTCTACGACGTCGTGCCCGAGCTCGTGCGCAAGCTCGCCGGAAAGGGCTGCGATGCCGCGGCCTCGGCGCTCGAGGCCGCGCGCGGCGCCGAGATGGTGATCACCATGCTGCCCTCCTCCCCGCACGTGCGCCGCGCCTACCTCGGCGATACCGGCGTGCTCGGGGGGGTAGCCCCCGGCACGCCGCTCGTCGATTGCTCGACCATCGACCCGCTCACCGCGCGCGACGTCGCGATGGAGGCACGCGCCAAGGGTTGCGCCATGCTCGATGCGCCGGTGTCGGGCGGGGTGGGCGGCGCCGAGGCCGGCACCCTCACCTTCATGGTGGGGGGCGAGGCGCGCGACTTCGAGGCCGCGCGGCCGGTGCTGCAGGCGATGGGAAAGAACCTCGTGCACTGCGGCCCTTCGGGCAACGGCCAGGTCGCGAAGATCTGCAACAACCTGATGCTCGCCATCGGGATGATCGCCACCGCCGAGGGCATGGCGCTCGCCACCAAGCTCGGGATGGACCCCAAGGTCTTCGCCGCGATCGTGAACACCTCGAGCGGGCGCTGCTGGAGCTCGGACACCTACAACCCCTACCCGGGGGTGCTGGAGAATGTCCCCGCTTCGCGCGACTACGCCGGCGGCTTCGGCGCCGACCTGATGCTGAAGGACCTCACCCTCGTGACCGATGCCGCCAAGTCGGCGCAGCAGCCGGTCCTGCTGGGCGCGCTCGCGCAGCAGATCTACCAGAAGCACTCCGCCGACGGGCATGGGGCAAAGGACTTCTCCAGCGTGATCCTGCAGTACCGGAAGCCGTGACCGGCGAGGAGCTCGCCGCCACGATCGGCAACGGAGTCGCCACGGTGACGCTCAACCGTCCCGCGGCCCTGAATGCGCTCACCCTCGGCATGATCGAGGAACTGGCCGCATGGCTCGACGCCTGGGAGCGCGACGCGCGCGTGCGCCTGGTGGTGCTCCGCGGCGCCGGCGAGAAGGCGTTCTGCGCCGGCGGCGACGTGCGCGCCATGTACGAGAACCGGGGGAGCGAGGCCAACGCCCGCTTCATGGCGACCGAGTACGCGCTCGACTACCGCATCCACACCTATCCGAAGCCGGTCGTGGCGCTTGTCGACGGCATCGTCATGGGCGGCGGCATGGGGCTCGCGCAGGGGGCACGGCTGCGCATCGTCGGCAGCCGCACCCGCATGGCGATGCCCGAGACCGCCATCGGCCTCTTTCCGGACGTGGGCGGGAGCTACTTCCTGTCGCGCGTGCCCGGGCATGTGGGCATCTATCTCGGGCTCGCCGGTCCCACGATCGGCGCCTCCGACGCCCTCTATTGCGGCCTCGCCGACCAGTACGTCGGCGCCGAGGCGCTGGTCCCGGGTGAGGTCGAGCGCATGCGCCCCGCGATCGATCGCCATTTCGCCCACGCGAGCGTCGAGGCGATCCTCGCGTCGCTGCGCGCCGAAGAGGCGCCGGCCAATCGCGAGTGGGCCGCACGCACCGTGGCCGCGCTCGAGCGTGCGTCGCCCACGATGCTGAAGGTCACGCTGGAGCAGCTGCGCCGCGGCGCCTCGATGACGCTCGCCGAATGCTTTCGCATGGAGCTGAACCTCGTCCACGCCTGCTTCGAGCAGGGCGACTTCGCCGAAGGCGTGCGCGCCGCGATCGTGGACAAGGACAGGTCGCCGCGATGGAATCCCGCAAGCCTCGCCGAGGTCGATGCGGCCGGGGTGCAACGCTTCTTCGCGCCGCGCTGGGCGGCGGCGCGCCATCCCCTCGCCCACCTGGAGCCCCGCGCCGCATGAAGCTCGTCACCTACTCGCCCCTGCCCACGGGCCCCCAGGGAGTGGAACGTGGGGCGGGCCCCGCGCGGCCGGGCCTGATGCTCGATGCCAAGCGCATCGTCGACATCCCGGCCGCGCTGGGCGCCTCCGACGCGACCACCACGATACTGGGCATCATCCGCGCCGGGGACAAGGTCCTGGCGCAGCTGCGCGAGCTGGAGAAGAAGCCGCCCGCCGAGAGCGTCGCGCTCGCGGACGTGAAGCTCCACGCCCCCATCCCGCGTCCGGCGAAGAACGTGTTCTGCGTTGGCTGGAACTACCTGCCGCACTTCGAGGAGGGCGCGAAGAAGCTGCAGGACGACCGCAAGCTCCCCGAATGGCCGGTCTTCTTCAGCAAGGTCCCGACCGCGGTCAACGGCCCTTACGACAGCGTGCCTTTCGACGCCGCCATCTCGACCTCGATGGACTGGGAGGTGGAGCTCGGCGTGATCGTCGGGCCCGGGGGCAAGGACATCGCCGAGGCCGACGCCATGCGCCACGTGTGGGGCTACACCGTCATCAACGACGTCTCGTGGCGCGACCTGCAGCGGCGCCACGGGGGCCAGTGGCACAAGGGCAAGAGCCTCGACGGCACCTGCCCGATGGGCCCGTGCATCGTCACCGCCGACAGCCTCGCGTGGGATGATCTTCGCGTTACCTGCCGCGTCAACGGCGTGGTGAAACAGGATTCCAATACCCGCCACATGTACTTCAAGTTGCCGCGCCTGATTTCGAGCCTCTCGGCCGGCATGACGCTCGAGGCCGGGGACGTCATCTCGACCGGCACGCCCGAGGGCGTGGGCTTCGCGCGCACCCCGCCCGAGTTCATGAAACCCGGCGACCTGCTCGAAACCGAGATCGAGGGCATCGGGGTGCTGCGCAATCCGATCGGATAAAGCGGCCGGCCGGCTACAGGAATAGAATGCCCCAAGGGGAGGCATCCAGACCGATGGTAAGCAAGGTGAAGCCGGGGCGCGAGGCGCTCGCCCGCATGGGCATCTACCGCGGGATCGCGGACCTCGGCTTGCTCAAGGACAGCTACGCCGGAAAGTTCGCGCTCGCGGCCTTCGTCGGCATCCTCATCCCGCTCGCGACCTTCATCGTCTTCCTGCTGCTCGCCCGCACCGACTGGGAGGTGATGTACCCGGCGCTGGCCGCCCTGGTGCTCGCCTGCTTCGCCGGCTTCCTCGGCACGCTCTGGATCCTGCGCGAGCTCCTGCAGCCCATCGACCTCACCGCCGAGGCGCTGCGCGACTACATCGACAGCCGCAAGCTCCCCGACCTGCCGATCCACTTCACCGACCGCGCCGGCCGCCTGATGGAGGGCACGCAGTACACCCTCACGCAGTTGCACGAGACCATCACGCGCCTGGAGCGGGTTTCCGACACCGACGACCTCACCGGGATCTACAACCGGCGCGCGGGCGAGAAGCGCCTGGCCGAGGAAGTGGCGCGCGCCGAGCGCGACCTGCAGACGTTCCACATCGCCTTCTTCGACGTGAACGGCTTCAAGCAGATCAACGACAAGCACGGCCACAGCGCGGGCGACGCGGTGATCTCCCACCTGGCGGCGCTGCTGCAATTGAACACCCGCCGGGGCGACTGGGTGGCGCGTTGGGGGGGCGACGAGTTCGTGGTCGGCCTGCACCGCAACCGCGCGCTCAAGATGGTGATGGAGCGCATCGTGAAGGCCATCGGCGGCAGCCCCTGCGAGATCGCCCCGGGGCTCGAGCTGCGGATCACGGTGAGCTGCGGCGTGGCCGACTACCGCTTCGGCAGCGCCATGGCCGGGGTGCTCGCCGACGCCGACCGCGCCATGTATTCCGCCAAGGACCTCGCGCGCGCCGACGGCCAGTCGCACATCGCCTATCGCAACGAGATCAGCGAGACGCCCGCGCCACGGGTCGAGGCCGCGGCGGCGGAGTAAAGAAGTGCGGCGTCAGAGAAGCGCGTCCTCCACGGCGAGCACGCTGTCGCCGCCGCGCATGGTGATGGCCGCGAGGCCCATCGCCGCCGGCAGGATGTGGTCGGCGTAGAAGCGCGCCGTGAGCACCTTGCCTCGCAGGAAGTCCCGATCCCCCTCGCCCGCGTCCAGCTGCCGCGCCGCCGCCTGGGCCGCGCGCGCCATCATCCAGCCGCCGCACGTGATGCCCATGAGCTCCAGGTAGTACACCGAGCCGGCCGCGACCGCCGCCGGGTTCGTGGGATACGCCTGCACGATCCACTGCGTGGTTTCCTTGAGCGGGGCGATCGCGGCCGAAAGGCGGTCGCCGATCGAGGCAAGGTGCACGTTCTTCGCCGCGGGCAGCTCCTTCAGGATCCGCTCCATCTCCGCGATGAGCGCAAAAGCCGTCTTGCCCTGCTCGCGCCCCACCTTGCGGCCGACGAGGTCGTTCGCCTGGATGCCGGTGGTGCCCTCGTAGATGGTGGTGATCCGCGCGTCGCGCAGGTGCTGCGCGGCGCCCGTCTCCTCGATGAAGCCCATGCCGCCGTGCACCTGGATGCCGAGCGAGGCGACCTTGATGCCGTTCTCGGTCGACCAGCCCTTCACCACCGGGATCAGCAGGTCGACCAGGGCCTGGCTGCGCTTGCGCTCGGCGTCGTCGGGGTGCTTGCGCGCGCGATCGAGGATCGCCGAGGTCCAGTACGCGAGCGCACGCGTGGCCTCGGTGGTCGACTTCATCGTGAGGAGCATGCGCTTCACGTCCGGGTGCTGGACGATGGGCGCGGTCCGGGCGCCCTGCGAGCCCACGGGCTTGCCCTGCAGGCGCTCGCGCGACCAGGCGAGCGCGCGCTGGTACGCGCGCTCCGCGATCGCCACACCCTCGAGGCCGACCGAGAGGCGCGCCGCATTCATCATGATGAACATGTACTCGAGCCCGCGATGGGGCTCGCCCACGAGGTAGCCGAGCGCGCCTTCCTTCTCGCCGAAGGCGAGGACCGCGGTGGGGCTCGCGTGGATGCCGAGCTTGTGCTCGATCGACACGCACTTCACGTCGTTGCGCGCGCCCACGCTGCCGTCGGCGTTCACCAGGAACTTGGGGACAACGAAGAGCGAGATGCCCTTCACGCCCTCGGGCGCTCCCTCGATTCGCGCGAGCGTGAGGTGGACGATGTTCTCGGTGTAGTCGTGCTCGCCGTAGGTGATGAAGATCTTCTGGCCCTTGATGCGGTAGGTGCCGTCGGGTTGCGGCGTGGCCTTGGTGCGCACGAGCGACAGGTCGCTGCCGGCCTGGGGCTCGGTCAGGTTCATCGTGCCGGTCCACTTTCCCGACACCATGTTGGGCAGGAACTTCTGGCGCAACGGCTCCGGCCCCACGTGGTCGATCGCCTCGAACGCGCCCTGGGTGAGCATCGGGCAGAGCTTGAAGGCGAGGTTCGCCGCGCCCCACATCTCCTCCACGGGCGTGGCGACGATGTGCGGCAGGCCCTGGCCACCGAATTTCGCCGGCCCGAGGATGTTCCCCCAGCCGCTTTGCACGTACTGGTGGTAGGCCTCCTTGAAGCCGGGCGGAGTGGTGACGGCGCCGTCTTTCCACTTCGCGCCCGTGCGGTCACCGATCGAGTTCAGCGGCGAGAGCACCTCGGAGGCGAACTTGCCCGCTTCCTCGAGGATCGCCTCGACGACGTCGTCGGTCACGTCCTCCCACCCCTCGAGCGTGTTGACCTGGTCGAGGCCGACCACGTGCTTCAGCACGAACTTCATGTCCTTCAGCGGTGCGACGTATTCGGCCACTGCGCTCCCCTTTTTCCGGCCGCCGCTCGGGCGTCCTCGTCAAGCGTCCTCGTCATCCCGGGCGCCGCTCGGGCGTCCTCGTCATCCCGGGCGCCGCTCGGGCGTCCTCGTCATCCCGGGCGCCGCTTGGGCGTCCTCGTCATCCCGGGCGCCGCTCGGGCGTCCTCGTCATCCCGGGCGCCGCAGCTGCGGCGTTGGCCCGGGATCCAATTTCAGATCTTCTTCGTCAATTCCGGAACGATCTGGAACAGGTCCCCCACCAGCCCGTAGTCGGCGACCTGGAAGATCGGCGCCTCGGGGTCCTTGTTGATCGCCACGATCACCTTGCTGTCCTTCATCCCCGCGAGGTGCTGGATGGCGCCGGAGATGCCCACCGCGATGTAGAGCTCGGGCGCGACGATCTTGCCCGTCTGGCCGACCTGGCAGTCGTTGGGGACATAGCCCGAGTCGACCGCCGCGCGCGAGGCGCCGATGGCCGCGCCGAGCTTGTCGGCGAGTGTTTCCAGCATCTTGAAATTCTCGCCGCTCGCGAGCCCGCGCCCGCCCGAGACCACGCGGCGCGCGCCTCCCAGCTCGGGCCGCGCCGACTTGGTGAGCTCCTGCGAGAGCACCGTGGACTGCCCCTTGTCGGGGCCGGCCGGCGTCGATTCCACCGTGGCCGAGCCGCCCTCCTTCGCCGCCTCGAAGCCCGTGGCGCGCACGGTGACGACCTTGACGGGGTCGGACGATTGCACGGTCGCGAACGCGTTGCCGGCATAGATCGGGCGCACGAAGGTGTCGGCCGACTCGACCGCGGAGATTTCGGAGACCTGCGCCACGTCGAGCAGCGCCGCCACCCGCGGCATGAACCCCTTGCCGAAGGCCGAGGCGCTGGCGACCACGTGCGAATACTGCTTGGCGAGCCCGGCCACCAGCGCCGCGTAGTTCTCCGGGCCGCCACCGTCATAGTGGGCCGCGTCGGTGTGCAGCACCTTGGTCACGCCGGCGAGCTTCGCGGCCGCATCGGCCGCAGCCTTCGATCCGGAGCCGGCTACGAGCACGTGCACCTCGCCCGCCATCTCTTGCGCCGCGGTGACCGCATTGGCGGTGCCGCCCTTCAGTCTTGTCTTGTCGTGCTCGGCGATTACGAGTGCGGCCATCAGATCACCTTGGCTTCATTCTTCAACTTGTCCACCAGCTCGCCCACGTCCTTCACCATCACGCCCGCCTTGCGCTTGCCCGGCTCGGCGACCTTCACCGTCTTCAGGCGCGGGGCGACGTCGACGCCGAGGTCGGCAGGCTTCACCACCTCGAGCGGCTTCTTCTTGGCCTTCATGATGTTGGGCAGAGTGGCATAGCGCGGCGTGTTCAGGCGCAGGTCCGTGGTGACGACCGCCGGCAGCTTGATCTCAACCGTCTCGAGCCCGCCGTCGATCTCGCGCATGACCCTGGCCGATCCGTCCCCGATCTCGACCTTGCTCGCGAAGACCGCCTGCGGCCAGTCGAGGAGCGCCGCCAGCATCTGCCCGGTCTGGTTGGCGTCGTCGTCGATCGCCTGCTTGCCCAGGATCACGAGGCCGGCGGACTCCTTCGACGCCACGGCCTTCAGCAGCTTCGCCACCGCGAGCGGCTGCAGCTCGGCATCGGTCTCGACGAGGACGGCGCGGTCCGCGCCCATGGCAAGCGCGGTGCGCAACGTCTCCTGGCACGCCGCCGTCCCGCACGACACCGCGATCACCTCGGTCGCCTTGCCGGCCTCCTTGATCTTGAGCGCCTCCTCGACCGCGATCTCGCAGAACGGGTTCATCGACATCTTGACGTTGGCAAGCTCGACGCCCGACTGGTCGGCCTTCACGCGCACCTTCACGTTGAAGTCGACCACGCGCTTCACCGGTACGAGGATCTTCATCTTGTGGGAATTCCGTCCTGCGCTGGAGTCCCAATTCATGGGGACAGGATTGAACGATTCAAACGAGTGTTTGAATTATAGCGGCTTCGCGACCATCAGGTAGAAGACCACGACCAACGCCACGAAGGCGGGAACGCCGAGCGCCACCCAGATCCGGAAGAACCGGCCGTAGCGCTCGGGTAGCTCCACGCCACCCTCGGCCGCGACGCGCGCCATCTCGCGCATCTGCAGCTGCAGCCACACCACCGGCAGCCAGCACGCGCCGGCGAAAAGGTAGAGCACGATCGACCAGAGGATCCAGGCGCTCGTCCAGTCGAATCCCGCGACGTGCACGAGCCACAGGCCCGTCACCGGCTGCACGACGATGGCCGTCGTCGTGAACACCCAGTCGGCGATCACCACCCAGCGCGTCACGAAGAACACGATGCGCGGGTCGCGGTTCAGGCTCGCGAAGAACATGTAGAACGCCGAGCCGATGCCGGTCCCGAAGAGGATGGTCGAGGACAGGATGTGGATCACCTTCACCAGCAGGTACGCGCTCATCGTCTCTCCAGCTGGTGCAGCAGCAGGATCGCGGCCATCATCGGCAGGTTCTTGAGCACCGGTCCATAGGGGTGGAGCCACTGCTCCGGCAGCGCCACCGTGATGATCGCGGTGTAGCCGAGGATCACCGCGAGCTGCAGCAGCCAGAGCGTGCGCCGGCGGCGCATCGCCAGCGTCGCGATCCCCATCGCCAGGTCGAGCGCTGCCGCGCCGTAGAGCGCCACGAGCGCGACGCGACCCGTGAGCCCGGTGGGCGCGAGCAGCGCGAGGCTCGCTTCCACGGGGTACGGCCCCACCGTCACGATGGCGGTCGCGATCCAGACGATCGCGACCGAGACGCGCAGCAGCAGGAGCAGCCAATCGAGCGCCGCGTCGCGCCGAACCGCCTCGCGAAGGGCCGGATCGACGAAGTGCTCGACCGCGCGCGGCGAACGCCCCAGCAGCGCCGTGAAGGGCCCCGGATCGGCGGTGTTGCCGCGCTCCAGCATCGCGAGCGCGTCGCGGTCTAGCAACCCGAGGCGAAGGCGCGCCGCGAGCCGCACCAACGCCATCGGGAGGGCCACGGCGCGTGCCGGCGCCAAGCCGAGGGCCGCGCGCAAATGCGCGAGGAACTCGCGCAGGGTGACCGGCGTGGGACCCACGGCCGCCAGCCGCCCGCGCGGCGGGGGGCGCTCGAGCGCCGCGACGCACGCCTCCGCAAGGTCGTCCACGTGCACGGGCTGGATCCGCTGCGCCCCGTCGCCCGGCAGCAGGTGCACCGGAAGCGTCGCCATCAGGGTGAAGAGCCGCGCGCTCGCGCCCCCGGGACCGTAGACCAGCGACGGCTGCACGACGAGCGCCGGCACGTCGAGCGCGAGCAGCGCGTCGTCGGCCACCTTCTTGGTGCGATGGAATGCGCTCGCCGCCCCGGCGTCGGCGCCCAGCGCCGAGAGCTGGATCACGCGGATGCCGAGGGCGGCGCAGGCCCCGAAGAGCGCGACCGGGCCGCGCACGTGGACGGCCTCGAAGGTCTGCGCGCCCTCCTCCCGGATGAGGCCCACGGCGTTCACGACCGCGTCCAGGCCCGCCAGGCGCCCACGCCAGGCTGCCTCGTCGTGGTCGCGCGCAAGGTCGAACTCCGGCCGCGCGCCGCGGCGCACTTCATGGCCCGCCCGCGCGAGCACGGCCACGAGGCGCTCCCCGATGAACCCGCCCGCGCCGAGGACGAGGATTCTCAGAGGTCCCGCGCGCGCTCGCGCAGCACGAACTTCTGGATCTTCCCGGTCGAGGTCTTGGGCAGCTCGCCGAAGACGACGGTGCGCGGCACCTTGAAGCCGGCGAGGTGCTCGCGGCACCAGGCTAGCACCTCATCCGCGGTGAGCTCGCCGGCCCCGGCCTTGGCGAACACAAAGGCGCACGGCGTCTCGCCCCACTTCTCGTCGGGCCGGGCGACCACCGCGGCCTCCATCACTTTCGGGTGTCGATAGAGGCACTCCTCGACCTCGAGCGACGAGATGTTCTCCCCGCCGGAGATGATGATGTCCTTCGAGCGATCCTTCACCTCGACATAGCCGTCGGGATGCCACACGCCGATGTCGCCGGTGTGGAACCAGCCGTCGCGGAAGGCTTCGGCGGTCGCGCCGGGGTTGCGCAGGTAGCCCTTCATGATGGTGTTGCCGCGCAGCATCACCTCGCCCAGCGTGGCGCCGTCGCGCGGGACCTCTCGCGCCGTCGCGGGATCGGCCACCTGCAAGCCCGCCAGCGTTGGATAGCGCACGCCCTGGCGCGACATGCGCCGCGCGCGCTCCTCGAGCGGCAGGTCCTTCCACGCATCCTGCCACGCGCACAGCGTCGCGGGCCCGTAGCTCTCGGTCAAGCCGTAGAGATGGGTCACGTTGAAGCCCATCTTCTCCATCGCCTCGATCACCGCCGAGGGCGGGGCGGCGCCCCCGGTGGCGACCTCGACGCGCTGCTCGAAGCGGCGCTTCACGCTCTCGGGCGCGTGCACCAGCATGTTGAGCACGATGGGGGCGCCGCAAAGGTGCGTCACGCGGTGCCGGGCGATCGCCGGGAAGATCAGCGCGGGATCGACCTTGCGCAGGCACACGTGCGTGCCGCCCGCGGCCGTGACCGCCCACGTGTAGGTCCACCCGCTGCAGTGGAACATCGGCAGCGTCCACAGGTAGACCGAGCGCGGCGTGAGCCCGAAGGCGAGCGCGTTGCCGAGCGCGTTCAGGTACGCGCCGCGATGGTGGTAGACCACGCCCTTGGGGTTGCCGGTCGTCCCCGAGGTGTAGAGCAGCGCCGCCGCGTCCCATTCGTCGCGCGGGCCGGGAAGCTCGAAGGCCGGGTCGCCCGCGGCAATCCAGCTCTCGTAGTCGGTCGCGCCCAGGCGCTCGCCCGAGGACGCGAGGGGATCGTCGATGTCGACCACGAAGATCTCGCGCCCCAGGCGCGCGAGCGCCTGCGAGACCACCGGCGAGAGCTCGCGATCGGTGATCAGCACCTTCGCCCCGCCGTGCTCGAGGCAGAAGGCGATCGCGGAAGCGTCGAGGCGATAGTTGAGCGCGTTCAGGACCGCGCCCAGCCCCGGAACGGCGTAGTGCGCCTCGAGCAGCGCCGGCACGTTGGGCGCCATGACGGCGACCGTGTCGCCGCGGCAAACGCCGCGCGCGGCGAGCACCGAGGCAAGCCGGCGCACGCGCTCGCCGAACTCCCGGTAGCCATACGCGCGATCGCCGTGGATGACCGCCGGCTTGTCGGGATAGACCTCCGCGGCCCTCTCGAGGAACGCCACGGGCGTGAGCGGGACGTAGTTGGCCGGATTCTGCGGGAGGTCGTCGAAAGCGCTCACGCGCCTATTATCGCTCCCTCGCCTGTCCCTTCATTGCCGTTTGCAGCGCATGCAGGACGGGAAGAACGAGTAAAGGGAGTTAAGGGAGTAAATGCGATGGGTCTCGTTCGTGGCAACGGATGCAGCGTCCCGAACAACACGCAACGGTTTTACTCCCTCAACTCCCCTTACTCGTTCTTCCCGTCTTGCACGCCACGCAGGGAGGAACGGATCGAAGGAGCTATCCGCGCCGGCGGCGCTGCAGCCAGGCCTCGAGCTCGCCCACGATGCCGCGGCGGAAGGCGAGCACGCAGACCACGAAGATCACGCCCTGCACGATCGTGACCCACGCGCCCAGCTCGGCGAGGTAGTTCTGCATCGCGATGATGATGAAGGCCCCCAGCACCGGACCGAAGATCGTGCCCAGGCCGCCCAGGAGCGTCATCAGCACCACCTCGCCCGACATCGACCAGTGCACGTCGGTGAGCGAGGCGAGCTGGAAGACGATCGCCTTCGTCGCGCCCGCGAGGCCGGCGAGGCCCGCCGAGAGCACGAACGCCAGCAGCTTGTAGTGGTCGGTGCGGTAGCCGAGCGAGGTGGCGCGCGCCTCGTTCTCGCGGATCGCCTTCAGCACCTGGCCGAACGGCGAGTTGATGATCCGGAAGATCAGCAGGAACCCGGCGGTGAAGATGCCCAGGACGACCCAGTAGAGGTTCATCATCTGGTTCAGGTCGAGCATCCCGAGGAAGCGCCCGCGCGGCACCGCCTGGATGCCGTCCTCCCCGCCGGTGAACGGCGCCTGGACGCAGAAGAAGAACACCATCTGCGCCAGCGCCAGCGTGACCATGGCGAAGTAGATGCCCTGGCGCCGGATCGCGAGCAGGCCCGCGAGGTAGCCCAGCACCGTGGAGGCGAGCACGCCCGCGAGGATCGCGAGCTCGGTGGAGAACGGCGGCAGGAAAATGCCCATCCCGGTGAACGGAATCGTGAGGTTCACGCCGGCCTTCGCGGTGTAGGCGGCGGCGTAGCCCGCCATCCCGAGGAACATGGCGTGGCCGAAGGACAGCAGGCCGCCGAACCCGATCAGCAGGTTGAAGGCGCAGGCGAAGAGGGCGAAGCACAGCGCCTTCATCAGGAACACCGGGTAGATGAAGGCCGGCGCGACGATGAAGAACACCATCATGGCGATGAAGGCGGTGCGCTGGTAGGTGACTTCGTTCATCAGCGCTGACCGAAGAGGCCTTGCGGGCGGATCATGAGGACGATCGCCATGATCACGAAGATCACGGTGTTCGAGGCCTCGGGGAAGAACACCTTGGTGAGCCCCTCGACCACGCCGAGGGCGAACCCGGTGAGCACCGAGCCGAGGATCGAGCCCATGCCGCCGATCACCACCACCGCGAACACCACGATGATGAGGTCGGCCCCCATCAGCGGGTTCACCTGGTAGATGGGGGCGGCCATCACGCCGGCCAGCGCCGCGAGCGCCACGCCGAAGCCGTACGTGAGCGTGATCATGCGGGGCACGTTCACGCCGAAGGCCTGGACCAGCGTGGGATTCTCGGTCGCGGCGCGCAGGTAGGCGCCGAGCTTGGTGCGCTCGATCACGAACCAGGTGCCGATGCAGACCGCGAGCGAGGCGACGATCACCCACGCGCGGTAGTTCGGCAGGAACATGAAGCCGAGGTTTTGCCCGCCCTCGAGCTCCTTCGGGATTGCATACGGCAGCCCGGAGGAGCCGAACTGGTGGCGGAAGGCGCCCTGGATGATGAGCGCGATGCCGAAGGTGAGCAGCAGCCCGTAGAGGTGGTCGAGCTTGTACAGGCGCGAGATCATGAGGCGCTCGATCACGATGCCGCTGGCGCCGACGATGAGCGGCACCAGGATCAGCGACCACCAGTACCCCAGGCCCAGCTTCTGGGCCAGGAAGTACGCCGCGAAGGCGCCCATCATGTACTGGGCGCCGTGCGTGAAGTTGATGATGTTGAGGAGCCCGAAGATGACCGCGAGCCCCAGCGAAAGCAGGGCGTAGAACGAGCCGTTGATGAGCCCGATCAGGAGCTGACCGAACAGCGCCTGGGTGGGAACACCGAAGATCTCGCTCATGAAAAGGTCGTCGCCCCCGCGCAGGCGGGGGCCCAATCAATGGATCCCCGCCTACGCGGGGATGACGAAATGTGCATCTTTACTTCTTGACCAGCGGGCAGTCGCCCTGCTCCATCGGGCGGAACGCCTGCTCGGCCGGCACCGTGGCCCGGAGCTTGTAGAAATCCCAGGGGCCTTTCGACTCGGAGGGCTTCTTCACCTCGAAGAGGTAGGACGGATGGATCTTGCGTCCGTCGGCCCGGATGCTTCCCTTGCCGAAGAGCGGATCGTCGGTCGGAAGCTCCTTCATCTTCGCGACCACCTTGGTCCCGTCGTCGCTCTTCAACGCCGCTACCGCCTTGAGGTAGTGCAGCACGCCGGCGTAGACGCCCGCATGCCCCATCGAAGGATGCAGACCCTTCATCCGCTCGGAGAAGCGCTTGGCGAAGGCGCGCGTCTGGTCGTTGAGGTCCCAGTAGAAGGTCTCGCTGAGGACCAGGCCCTGCGCCTTGTCCAGCCCGAGCGACTTCACGTCGGTGATGAACACCAGCAGCCCGGCGAGGCTCTGGCCGCCCTTCACGATGCCGAACTCGGCCGCCTGCTTGATCGCGTTGGTCGTGTCCGCGCCGGCGTTGGCGAGCCCGATGACCTTCGCCTTGGACGACTGCGCCTGCAGCAGGAACGACGAGAAGTCCGAGCTCGGGAACGGGTGGCGCACCTTGCCGAGCACCTTGCCGCCGTTCTTGATGACGACCGCTTCGGTGTCGCGCTCGAGGGCGTGGCCGAAGGCGTAGTCGGCGGTGAGGAAGAACCAGCTGTCGCCGCCGGTCTTCACGATCGCGCTGCCGGTGCCGTTGGCGAGCTGCCACGTGTCGTAGGTCCAGTGGACGCTGTTGGGCGAGCAGGCCTTGCCCGTGAGGTCGGAGGTGGCACCCGTCGACACGATCAGCGCCTTGCCCTTCTCGCGCGTGATCTGGTTCACCGCCAGCACCACGGACGAGGTCGGCACGTCGACGATCACGTCGACACCGTCGGCGTCGTACCACTTGCGGGCGATCTGCGAGCCCACGTCGGCCTTGTTCTGGTGGTCGGCGAACACCACCTCGACGTTGAGGCTCTTGTCCTTGGCCCTGAAGTCCTCCACAGCCATCTTCGCCGCTTCCACCGAGCCGGGCCCGGCGAGGTCCGCGTACGTGCCCGACTGGTCGTTCATCACGCCGATCTTCACCACGTTGCCCGAGATCTGGGCGTGGGCCCCGCCCGACAGCGCGAGCGCTGCGGCGGCGGCCAGTGCTTTCAGTTTCATTCTCATCTGTAGCTCCTCTAGAAGGTCAGTTGCGTCATACACCCAGGTACTCGTGAAGCATCTGCGTCTTCGATTCGAGTTCCGACGCGGAGAAGGTCTCCGCGATTTTTCCGTGTTCCATCACGTAGTGCCGGTCCGCGAGCGGCGCCGCGAACCTGAAATTCTGCTCCACCAGCACGATGGTGAAGCCGCGCTCCTTGAGCTTCACGATGACGCGCCCGAGCGCCTGCACGATGACCGGGGCGAGGCCCTCGGTGATCTCGTCGAGGAGCAGCAGGTTCGCCCCCGTGCGCAGGATCCGCGCCATCGCGAGCATCTGCTGCTCCCCGCCAGAGAGCTTGGTGCCCTGCGCGGTCTTGCGGCGCTCGCGCAGGTTGGGGAACATCTCGTAGATCTCGTCCAGGCTCATGCCGCCCCTTGCGATCTCGGGCGGGAGCGTGAGGTTCTCCTCCACCGAGAGGCTGGAAAAGATGCCGCGCTCCTCGGGAACGTAGGCGATGCCGAGGTGGGCGATGCGGTAGGTGGGCCAGCTCACGGTCTCGACGCCGTTCACCCTGATCGAGCCGGTGCGCCGGCCCACGAGGCCCAGTATCGACTTCAGCGTCGACGTGCGCCCCGCGCCATTGCGTCCCAGCAGCGTCACCACCTCGCCCTTGTTCACCGCGAAGTCGACGCCGTGCAGCACGTGCGACTCGCCGTACCAGGCGTGGACGCCGGAAACGCGCAGGACTTCCTCAGCCATGCCGGGCGCCTCCGGCGCCAACGCCTTCGGACGATCCCATGTACGCCTCGATCACCTGCGGGTTGGCGGAGACCTCGGCGTAGGTGCCCTCGGCGAGCACCGCGCCGCGCTGCAGGACGGTGATGGTGTCGCAGATTCCCGAGACCACGCTCATGTTGTGCTCGACCATCACCACCGTGCGGCCCTCGGCCACCTCCTTGATGAGCGCCTTCACCCGGTCGACGTCTTCGTGCCCCATGCCCGCCGTGGGCTCGTCGAGCAGCATGAGCTCGGGGTCCATGGCGAGCGTGGTGGCGATCTCGAGCGTGCGCTTGCTCCCATAGGCGAGCTCCACCGCGTGGATGCCGGCGGAGCCCGCGAGGCCCACGCGCGTGAGCAGCTCCATCGCGCGCTCGTTCAGCACGTCGAGCGTCTTCTGGCGTTTCCAGAAATGGAAGCTCGTGCCGAGGCTTCGCTGCAGCGCGATGCGCACGTTCTCCAGGACCGTGAGGTTGGGGAACACGGCCGAGATCTGGAACGAGCGGATGATGCCCCGCCGCGCCACGTCGGAGGGCCGGTCGCGCGTGATGTCCTCGCCCTTGAAGAGGATCTGCCCCCGCGTGGCCGGCAGGAACTTGGTGAGCAGGTTGAAGGTGGTGGTCTTGCCGGCGCCGTTCGGCCCGATGAGCGCGTGGATGGCGCCACGGCGGACCCTCAGGTTCACGTTGTCGACCGCGACGAAACCCTTGAATTCCTTGGTGAGTCCGCGCGTTTCGAGGATGGTGTCGCCGGTCATCGGGGGTTCGTGTCGCGAGGCCGCGATGCCCGGAGCCGGGGTTCGCGTGCGGATCGGATTTGTCCGGGCATGCTAACCCGCGTCGCCCCGCCCATCAAGGCGGTGGATGAAAAAAAATCCCGCAAAAAGCGGGATTTACGTCAAAACTGTCCGGGTTTCCGGACGCCCTGTCAGCCTCCGCGGCGGCCGAACGCGACGGTACCCTGGTTGCCGCCGAGGTTGTAGATCAGGCCTGCGCGGCCGCCCGAGCGGCCGGTGAAGAAGCCGTCGAAGCTTCCGCCGGCGCCCTGCCCGCAGTTGGGCGTGCACGACACGACGAGCGGCGCCGGGTTGGGCAGCCCCGGGATCGGCGTTCCCGAGTACGCGGAGAAGTACTGGTCGCGATAGATCGGCATGCCGGAGGCCGAGCCGTTCCACGTATGCCCGGCGATGGCGATGTTGACCGTCGCATCCGCGGTGCGGTTGGTGAAGTTGGCGTTGAGCGTCGCGGAGTTCAACGTGCCCACGTTGCCGTTGAAGTCGGTCGGGCTGGTCGAGCCGATCACGTCGTAGATCGCGGTGCCGGTGAGGGGAAGCGCCACCGGGCCGCTCTGCGTGCCGGCGAAGATGTAGTGCAGGCTGCGGTCGTTGAGGAACAGCTGCTCGCTCTGCGATCCGCGCGTCACGGTGGCGGTGCCGCCGCCCCAGCGGCCCCAGACCATTCCGGTCTCGGGATCGACGCCCGACTGCACGATCTGCGCGCTGCCCTGCGCATAGGTGGCGTGCACGCCCAGCGCCGCCGAAGGCGCCGAGAACGCGGTGACGCCGCCCTGCGCGTTGGCGGTCACCTCGTCGGGCCGGTTGGTGGTGGCGAACGTGCGGATGAACTCGGTGAGCGCGCCCTGCGAATCCGAGACCCGGCCTTCGCGATACTCGGCCGCGCCGTTTTGCTGCACGCCGGCAAACGCCGCCACGCCGCTCACGAAGTGCCAGTTGGCGAGGCTCGCCGCGGTCGAGTCGGAGATGCCGTAGCCGAGGATCGCCATCGAGAGGCCGCTGCCGACAAAGCTGCCCTCGAAGCTCCCGGACAGCTCGTTGGTCGAGCGCGAGCTGTGCCCGGTGCCGTTGGTGATGGTGAGCCGGTCGAGGGTCGACGCGTAGAAGGAGTTGAGCGCGATGGGCACGTCGATGGCGGCCAGCTGCCAGCTGCCGCCCGCCGCCGATCCGCCAGCCGGGATGCTCACTGCAGCGTTGAAGCCGAGGGTACGGTTGGTGAAGTTGACGTTGAGCGACGCCGTGCCGAGCGCGCCCACGACGTTGTTCTGGTTGGTGGGTTGCGTCCCCCCCACGAGGGTATAGGCCGCGGTCCCGGTGAGGACCTCGGCGAGAAACGCGGGGTACCCCGAAGGCGCGTTGATCCAGTGGATGCTGCCGGGCACGGCCACCGCGCCGCCGCCGCCGAAGAAGCTCAACGAGGCGTTCGCCCAGCGTCCCCACGTGACCACCGTCCCCTCGGCGCTAGTGCTGCCGAAATCCTGGGGCGCGCCGCCGACCACCGTCGGGCGTACCAGGCTGGCGGGATAGCCCGCATAGCCGCGGACCGCGTTGCCGTCGAGAACCACGTCGCCCGGCAGGCTCTGGCCGAAGAGCGGCGAGCCCGAGGAGATCACGACGTCGCGCAGGCCGAGCGGGTCCGAGCCGAGGTTGCCGGTCGCGTCGATGGTGGGAAAGGTGAGGACGGTGTTGCCGACGTTCGACCCGATGTTCTGCTGCGATGCCGGCAGCACGGGCGTGTCGCTCGGAGAGAAGTTGCGCGTCTCGGCCGACGAGCCGCCCGCGGGCGGCGGCGCGGTGTCCGTCGCGCCGGTCATGTTGGTCGCGAGGTCGGCGATGAAGCTCGGCGTGGGGATGAAGCGCGGAGCCTGGTTCGCCGCCACCAGCACCGTCTGTCCCGGCCCGGTGACGAGCGTGCCCTGCCCGCCGGGACCCGTGCCCGTGATCGCGTGGCTGCCGTCGATGGTGTGGTTCACGGTGAGCCCGCCGTCGACACGGCCGACTCCACTCACGCTCTCGTCGCACTCCTTGTCCTCGCACGCGTACAGGATGTTGCCGGAGCCGCGGATGCCCACCGTCGCCACGCGCGTCTTCATGACGAAGCGCTCGCGGTTGCTGGAGGCGATGAGGCCGGTGAAGGTGCGCAGCGTGCCCTTGATGAGGTTGAGCACGCCGCCCTGCTCCGAATCGCGCCTGTCCGGATAGGCCTCGATCACGAACTGCGTCGACGGGCGCAGCGACAGGCGCGCCTGGTCGACCATGGTGAGCTGCGCCATGCCGTTGGTGCCGGTGACGATGCGATCGCCCGGATCCACGGCGGTGCCGCGCGCGGGCGTGGAGCGCTGGCCGCTCGCCTTCACCAGGCTCACCTCGCCGACCACGAAGGTGAACTGGCCACTCGCCGCAAACGCCGCGGGCGGGACCAGGGCCGCGACACAAGCCACGGCGAGGAGCTTCATCTTCGGGCGGGCGTTCAGGATCATGGCGCTTCTCCGGTTAGAACATGTCGCAACGGATCGTGGACGAGATCTCGTGGCGGTCGAAGTCGTAGATGTCGATATTGGACGCGTTTTTGGAGAACGCATATTGCAGGCGTAGCGCGCAGCGCTCGCGGAACTGCCAGGCGAGCCCCAGCGAGAGCTCGCCGTAGTTGTCCCGGCCGCCGGCCACCGTGGTGGAGCGGGCGAAGTCGTCGCGGTCGCGCCGATGGATCAGCGCGAGCCCGGTGAAGGCCTGCAGGCGCGGGCCGAGCGAGTACTGGAAATACCCCCGCGCTCCGGCGAGGTCCTTGCTCTTGGTGGTCTCGCCGTCGGCGAACTTGTTGCGCGCCCGGTCGTGGCTGGCGAAGACGGTGAGGTAGAGCAGCGGCACCCCGGGGCGCTCGAAGGTCTTCAGCCACGAGGCGGCCCCGAACACCTGGTCGAAGTCCTCGATCTCGTTCTCCGGGAAGCGCACGGAGTTCAACTGCAGGCCGAGGCCCACCTGGCGCCTGGTGTCGAGCGCGTGGCGCCAGTCGAGGCCGAGCCCGCCCATGCGCCGGTCGTTGGTGGGCTTGGGGTCGCCGGGCGCGTCGCCCTCCTGGTCGAAGTGCAGGTACGACGCGGTGGCGCGCCACTGGTCCTGGCCGCTGTTGAGCGCGGCGCCGAGGCGCGCCTCGCCCGAGACCGAGTTGAAGTCCGACTCACCGCGATACGCGCGGCCCCTCGCCTCGCCGCCGCCGAAGAGGCTCCATCCGCGCGACAGCGGCTGCGAGTACTCCGCCCCGAGCGCGCCGTGCACGAACGCCGCCTTGCGCTTGATCGCGTTGCCCGTAGGCTCGATGCCGATGAGGTTGAAGGCCTGCTGCGCCGCCGCGCCGAAGTCCACCGGCACGCCGGTGATGTTGGAGTCGTAACCGAGGCCCAGCTCGCCATGGCCCGCCCATCCCGCGCGCGTCTGCGCCTTGCGCGCCGAGATCGCCTCCAGGTAGCGGCCGATCGCCTGCTGCGCAGCCGGCGGCGGGTTGGCGGCGCGCAGCTTGAGGAACGCCGCCTCGGCGAGGTCGAAGGAGCCCGCCGCGTAATAGGCGCGCGCGATGTCCATCTGGGCGCCCGCGTGGTTGGGGATCAGCGCGAGCACGCGCTCGAAGGCGATGATCGCCTCGTCGTTGCGTCCGCTGTCGAGCGCCGCCACGCCGAGCAGGTAGTCGTACTCGGGCTCGCCGCTCAGGCGGTCCTGCAGGGGCGCCAGCTCGTCGTAGGCCTGCTTCGCGTTGCCCGCCGCAAGCGCCGCCCTGGCGCGCTCGACGGTCGCCGGATCGGCCCTGGCCGCGGCAGGCCACGCGGTTACGAACGCCATCAGGACCAGCCCGCCCAGCCGTGCGCTTGCTCTCATCGATGCATTTCCTTGTTTTTCTTGCCCCTTGAGCCGCCTCCCCGTGAGGCTCGCCTCAAATGTGCGAAATTCGGCTCAACCCGATGTTATTCCTGAGATAATTCAACAGCAAGGACTATTTGGGGAGGTTTCATGAACGACCAGACCGCGGCGCCCGTCCTGGTGCGCTCCAGCGCCGAGCAGGTCGCGACCCTCACGCTCAACCGGCCGCGGCAGTACAACGCGCTGTCGGCAGCGCTTCTCGCGGCGCTGCACGAGGAGCTGGACGCCATCGCGCGGGACCGCGCGATCCGCGTGGTCCTGGTCACCGGCGCGGGTGGCGCCTTTTGCTCCGGGCACGACCTGAAGGAGATGCGCGCGCTCGCCTCGCGCCAGGAGATCGAGGCGCTGTTCACCTCCTGCAGCGCGATGATGCGCAAGCTCGTGGCGCTGCCGCAGCCGGTCGTCGCGGTAGTGAACGGCCTCGCCACGGCGGCGGGCTGCCAGATGGTGGCGCAGTGCGACCTCGCCGTTGCCTCGGCGAACGCTCGCTTCGCGGTGTCTGGCATCAACCTCGGGCTCTTCTGCTCGACGCCCGCGGTGGCGCTCAGCCGCAACCTCGGGCGCAAGCGCGCCGCGGAAATGCTCTTCACCGGCGACTTCATCGACGCCGAGACCGCGCTCGACTGGGGGCTGGTCAACCGGGTCGCGCCGCACGAGCAGCTGATGGAGGCCGCGGCTGCGCTCGCGCACACCCTCAGGTCCAAGCCGCGCGACTCGCTGGCCATGGGCAAGGCGCTCTTCTACCGCCAGCTCGAGCAGTCGCTCGAAGCGGCCTACCAGGACGCGACCTGCACGATCGCCGCCAACATGGACTCCGACGTCGCTCGCGAGGGCGTCGACGCCTTCTTCGCGAAGCGCCCGCCGAATTGGAAAGACCAAAGCTGAATCGCAGAGACGCAGAGAAGCTCAGAGGCCGCGGATAAAACAGAAAAGGGTGTTCGGGCGAATGGGCACAGCCTCGACTTGGCGGGTAAGCGAGGGAGGAAATGCAAAACCAGGCCGGTCAGGACTCGTGGCTGGAGTTGGATGGGCGTTCGGGTGCGCGTCGGACATTCGCGTGCCTAGTCACCGCCCGTCCACGTCGAACCTGAAGCGATTCGTCTCGCTTGGTCAGAGATCGCGTGCCCAGTGACACGAGACCTTACCGGCCTGGTTTCGCCCTTCCTCCCTCGCTTACCCGCCAAGTCGATATTGTCCCCATTCGCTCGAACACACATCTTTTGCTTTTTTCCGCGGCCTCTGTGCTTCTCTGCGTCTCTGCGATTCAGCTTTTCCGTAATTTCTTGAAGTCGCGGAGCACCTCGCGGGCGCAGTTGTGGCCGGGCACGCCGGTCACGCCACCGCCGGGGTGCGCGCCCGAGCCGCAGAGGTAGAGGCCGGCAAGCGGCATGCGGTAGTCGCCGTAACCGAGCACCGGCCGCGCGCTGAAGAGCTGGTTCAACGTGAGCTTGCCGTGGAAGATGTCGCCGCCCACGAGGCCGAACTCGCGCTCGAGGTCGAGCGGCGTGAGCACCCGCCGTCCCAGCACCGCGCCCTTGAAGTTGGGAGCGAAGCGCGTCACCTGGTCGATCACCGCGTCGGCGGCGCGCTCGCGCTCGGCGTCCCAGCCGCGCCCGTCGGGCAGCGCGTAGCGGAAATGCTGGCAGAAGAGGCTCGCGACGTGCGCGCCGGCCGGGGCGAGCGAGTCGTCGACGGTGCTGGGAATGAGCATCTCGACGATCGGCTCTTCCGACCAGCCGCGCTCGCGCGCGCTCGCATGCGCGCGGTCCATGAACTCGAGCGACGGCGCCATGATGATCCCCGAGGAATGGTGCGGCGCGGCCGCGCGCCCGGGAGCCGCGGTGAAGTCCGGCAACTCGGAGAGCGCCACGTTCATTCGCAGTGTCGCCGACTCGCTCTGGTAGCTCTCGAAGGGCTCCCGCCAGGAGTCTGATCCTGTCCCGGTTGGGGGCGCCCCCCGCGGCACGTCGGCGAGCAGCCGCAGCAGAGCGCGCGGATGCGCGTTGGAGACGACGCAGCGCGCCGCGATCTCGTCGCCGCCCTCGAGCACCACGCCGCGCGCCCGCCCTTCCCGCGCGATCACCCGCGCCACGCCCTGGCCGGTGCGGATCTCGACCCCGCGCGCCTCTGCCTCGCGCCGCATCGCCTGCGTGATCGCTCCCATGCCGCCGATGGCGTGGCCCCACGCGCCCTTCTTCCCGTTCACCTCCCCGAACACGTGATGCAGCAGGACATACGCCGAGCCGGGCGCGAAGGGGCTCGCGAAGTTGCCGACCACGGCATCGAAGCCGAAGCACGCCTTGATCGGCGTCGACTCGAACCAGCGCTCGAGCCATTCGCCGGCCGAGACGGTGAAGAGGTCGAGCACGTCGCGCTTGGCCTGGAGCGGCAGCGCGTTCAGCCGGCGGCCCGCCTTCCAGGCGCGGAAGAGATCGTGGATGCCGCCGCCGACGTTGGGCGGCGTCTCGAGCAACAGGCCGCGCAGCACGTCGGCCACGACCTCGAGCCGCTCGTAATACGCGGGCAGGCGCTGCGCGTCGCGCGCCGAGAAGCGCGCGACCTCGCGCTGCGTCGCCTCCAGGCCCCCGCCCACCTTCAGGTATCCGCCGTCGGCGAGCGGCAGGAAGTTGGCGAACGGCCGCTCGACCACCCGCAGGCCGTGATGGGCGAGGCGCAGGTCCGCGATCACGCGCGGGTTGAGCAGGCTCACCGTGTAGCTCGCGGTGGAGTTGCGGAACCCCGGATGGAACTCCTCGGTCACGGCGGCCCCGCCCACGTCGGCGCGGCGCTCGACCATGCAAACGCGCAATCCCTTGGCGGCGAGATAGCACGCGCACGTGAGCCCGTTGTGGCCGGCGCCAACGACCACCACGTCGTACGTGCTCGCCATCGGATCTCAGCCCAGCAGGAAGCGGCGAACGGTGCCGACCTGGGCGTCGTTCATCAGCATCGGGCAATGGCCGGTGCGCGGCACCACCAGCGCCTCGGTGCGTGGCCGGCGGCGCATCTCCTCCAGCGTCTCGGCGAGAAGCAGGTCGGACTGCTCGCCGCGGATGACGAGGACGGGTCCGTGGATGCTGTTCCAGTAGGGGCGCAGGTCGATGTCGGCGGGCGGGGCCGCGTTGAAGTTCTGCGCGATGCCCGGGTCGTAGCGGAAATGCCAGCGCCCGTCCTCGCCCTGCTTGGCCGAGGTGATCGCGAGCTGGCGCCACTGCTCGCCGGTGAGCTCGCCGAAGGGGCTCACCGCGCGCAGGTCGGCCTCGAGCGCCTCGATCGAGCCGTAGGGCGGATCCTTGCCCAGGTACATGCCGATGCGCTCGATCGCGGCCCGCGGGATCACGCTCCCCACGTCGTTCATGACGAGCTTGCGCACCGGAGAGCCCGGGAAGCTCGCGAGGATCATGCCGAGGATCCCGCCCATCGACGTGCCCAGCCAGTCGACGTTCTCGGCGCCGAGCTTCGCCATCAGCACGGTGAGGTCGTTGCAGTAGACCGGGTAGTTGTAGTCGACTGCGTCGCGCAGCCAGTCGCTGCGGCCGCGCCCCGGCATGTCGGGGCAGACGACACGATAGGCGTCGGAGAGCGCGCGCGCGAGGTAGTCGAAGTCGCGACCATTGCGCGTGAGGCCGTGCAGGCACACCAGCACCCGCGGGTTGGCGGCGTCGCCCCACTCGACGTAGCGCAGCCAGTGGAACCCATGCGGATCCAGGCAGCGCACGGCCCCTTCGCGCGGCGTGCTCATTCTATGGCGGACGTGCTCTTCGCGCGCTCGCGCAGCATGAACTTCTGGATCTTGCCGGTGGAGGTCTTCGGCAGCGGCCCGAACACGACCGACCGGGGCGCCTTGAAGCGCGCCATGCGCGCCCGGCAGAACTCGATCAACTCCTCGGCCGTCGCCGACGCGCCCTCCTTCAGCTCGACGAACGCGCACGGCGTCTCGCCCCACTTCGGGTCGGGCTGGGCGACGACCGCGGCGAGCATCACAGCCGGGTGGCCGTGCAGCACATCCTCGACCTCCTGCGAGGAGATGTTCTCGCCGCCGGAGATGATCACGTCCTTCGAGCGGTCCTTGATCTTCACGTAGCCGTCGGGATGCATCACGGCAAGGTCGCCCGAGTGGAACCAGCCGCCGCGGAACGCCTCCGCCGTCGCCGCCGGGTTCCCGAGGTAGCCCTTCATGGTGATGTTGCCGCGGAACATGATCTCGCCCATGGTCTCACCATCGCCGGGCACCGGCGCCATGCTCTCCGGATCCATCACCGCCATGCCCTCCTCCAGGAGGTAGGCCACGCCCTGGCGGCCGTTGCGGCGCACCTGTTCCTCGAGAGGCAGCTCGCGCCACTCCTCGTGCTTCGCGCACACCGCGGCCGGCCCGTACGTCTCGGTGAGGCCGTATACATGGGTGATGTCGAAGCCCATGCGGCCCATGCCTTCGATCACCGCCGCGGGCGGCGGGGCCGCGGCCACCAGGCAATGCACGCCGTGGTCGATGCCCTGCTTCCATTCGGCCGGCGCGTTGAGCAGCATCGAATGCACGATGGGCGCCCCGCAGTAGTGCGTCACCTTGTGCGCGCGGATCAGGTCGAGGACCTGCTTCGCCTCGACCCTGCGCAGGCACACGTTGGTGCCCGCGGCCGCGGCGATGGTCCAGTTGAAGCACCAGCCGTTGCAGTGGAACATCGGCAGCGTCCACAGGTAGACCGGATGCTTCGGCATCGACCAGTCGAGGATGTTGTTCAGCGCGTTCAGGTACGCGCCGCGGTAGTGGTAGACGACGCCCTTGGGGTTGCCGGTC
>Ga0307505_10000963_pt1 | contig 26530 bp, 17 predicted proteins | sample 23_S_MG_FD_202183 | JGI IMG/M metagenome (GOLD analysis project Ga0307505, IMG submission 202183) | Soil microbial communities from Populus trichocarpa stands in riparian zone in the Pacific Northwest, United States - 23_S | ecosystem: Environmental > Terrestrial > Soil > Riparian zone > Trees... | reverse complement strand
CGCGGAGTTAGTTCGCGAGCGCCAGATCGGCGTACAGGGAGATGAACGGGCCGCTGCGCGACACTTCGACGCCCTGCAACTCGAGTCCGAAGAACTGCGGCAACGGGAAGCCCGCCAACGCCCCAGCCAGACCCGGCACCAACGGTGCGACGAGGCTGGGGAGTACGTTCTGCTCCACGTCGACCGCATTCGCCCCGAGGGGGTTGATGATGATCGCGATGGTCAGATCAGCCGGTTGCGGCTCGGTCAGCGAGATAGCCAACCCGGAACCGTCCGGCGCGAAGGCGAGGTTCATCCCCAACGGCAAGTCGATCGCGCCCGCCAACCAGACCTTCTCCGGTCCCGGTTCGACGATCTTCATCTGGATCTGCGCGATCTTGAGCTGCGTCAGCTCGCCGTTCGCACCCGCCTGACCGGTGACGACCGGCGCCAACGTCGGTGTCACGTCGACACGAAGCGGCGTACCGGGCGGCAACTGTCCGAACTCGGGAATGAGCAACGACAACAGCGTCGAGCTGAGCGCGAGGGTCGGCGCGGGCCCGGCGCCGTCGGGGTCGATCTCCGTGATCGACGTTCGCATCAGTCCGCACTCGGTCTGGCCACGCATCAGTTGATTGAAGCCCGAACTCGAAATCGAGATGCCGAGTCCGTACGGCTTGTTTCCGACCGGCGTGTTGGCGCCGTACGCCGGGAACGAACTCGGGATCGCCAGGGAGTGCGTGAAGTCGGGTGCGCCGGGCGGTGGGACACACTGCCCGGGGCCGCTCCCCACACTGACGAGGAATCGAGAATTCGCCCCCAGAGTGAGTCCGGCGTTGTCCTCGGCGACGGTGAACAACGGAGCGTGCATCTGCAGTCCGACGCCCTCGCCGACCGGGCCACTTACCGAGATTCCGGCGAGTACCACCTCGATCGCTTCCGCGATCGAACTGTCTTGCGGCCCGCTGCCGTCCGGATCGTCGAGGAAGCCGCGGATTCCGTCCGCCGTCAGGCTCTGCACGTCCGGCAGGAGGAGCTGGATGATGTCACCGATGAGCGGTGCGCTGCACAGGCCGGAAGTGAACGTCGTCTGGAACCCGGCGAACGACACTCCCATCGAAGTCACGAGATTCACGTCCACGAAGGACGGATCCGCTGCCTCGGGCTCGAGTGCGTAGTTGCCGGTCAACCTCAGGTTGCTCGCGTTCAGACGCAGCCCGCAGCTCGGCACGAGCCCGCTGCCGTGAATCTGCGCGCGAACGACCAGATTGGAGATGTTGATGTCCCCGAAGACGGAGTTGGTCTGCGAGTCGAATGCGATCCCGAGCGCGCCGAATGAAGGCGGAGGGCTCGCGATCTTGACGTTGGCGCTGCCGAGGCAGCCGAGGAAGGTATCGATGAAACAACCGGATGTCACCGTCGTACCCGACGGCATCAACTGAGACAGGTCGAATTGTCCGGCGGCCATTCCGCCGACGAGCGGTTCGACGGAGTCGAGTCCGCGGTCGTTCATGCGCAGCGCCACGCTCTGCGGCGAGTACGTGCCGTCGGCGACCGAAGCACCGCGGATGACCACGATACGATCGCGCACGTTGTCGCCGGTGGCGGTGTTCGTCAACGTAACCAGCACGGGATTGTAGATCGCCGTCGCGTTGAGCGTGACCGTGTGAGAGAACGTCTGCGCTCCCGTGTTCACGTTGCTCGCCGGCACGCCGTTGACGGTCACGGCGGTTTGTCCCGGAGGCAGTCCCGTGTAGTGACCGGTGACGACGGCTGTCGTCGCCGTCGTGAAGATCCCGTGCGCAGGGGAATCGATGAAGACATCGAACTTGGTGCACGCCGCACCGGGCGTCGGGCACAGCCAACCGGGTTCGACGCTGCACGAGGTACTGCACCCGTCGGAGTTGGCCTGGTTGCCGTCGTCACACCCCTCGTTGGCGTTCAGTGACCCGTTTCCGCAGGTGGGGAAACACGTGCTGGGCGTGCCGAAGCACGCATAGCCGTTCTGCGTCGTACAGTTCCCATTGCAGCCGTCGCCGTTGGCGTTGTTGCCGTCGTCGCACTCCTCGACTCCGTCGATCAGACCGTTGCCGCAGATCTCGAAGCACGCGCTCGGCTGACCGGCGCAGAAGTGATCGAACTCCCGCCGACAAATCGTCGCCGCGCAGCCGTCTCCACTGAAGTTGTTGCCGTCGTCGCAGTTCTCCGCACCGCGAATGAATCCATCGCCGCAGATCCCCGAGCACTTGCTCGGCGAACCGGCACACGCAAAGCCCGTTTCCACCTGACACTGGAACGAGCAACCGTCGCCACTGTTGAGATTCTTGTCGTCGCAGGCCTCGATGCCGCGCTTGAACCCGTCGCCGCAGATCGGCGCGCACGCGCTGGGCAGCCCGGAACACAACCAACCCGTCTCGGTCTGGCAGAGTCCCCCACATCCGTCACCGGCAACGGCGTTGCCGTCGTCGCAGGTCTCGCCCGCGTTGAAGACCGCGTTGCCGCAAACGAACGTGCAGTTGCTCGGATTGCCGGCACATTCGTAACCCGGCTCGAGCTGGCAGATACTCGAACACCCATCGTCGTCAGCCACGTTGCCGTCGTCGCAGAGTTCGCCTTCGCCGGTCTGTACGGTGCCGTTGCCGCAGTTGGGCTGGCAGGTGCTCGGCTGGCCCGCGCAAGAGTATCCGGCTTCGACACTGCAATCGCTCGCACAACCGTCGCCCTCGGCGGTTCCGCCGTCGTCACAGGACTCGCTTCCATCGACGGTGCCGTTGCCGCAATTCGGTGTGCAAACGCTCGGCTCGCCGGTGCACGTCCACGTGTCCTCGGTCTGACACTGGTTCGAGCAACCGTCGCCGGAGTCGGTGTCGCCGTCGTCGCACGACTCCTCGGGGTGAATCAAACCATCGCCGCATTCGGCGTTACAACTGCCGTTGTCTTCCCCGTCGTCGAAATGGTCGCAATCACGGCTGACACCGCCGGCATCGTTGAGCATGCGACAGAGCTGACACGCCGAGCCGCGCGACAGGCAACTCACCAGTCCGTCCACGTCGCCCGCGTCGGCGAGCTCGCACGATGAGAAGGCGTCCGTGATGTCGACGCCCTGACAATGGCTCACGATCGCTGAGAAAAGCTTGGTGCCGCATCTCGACTCGAGTCGGCCGGCTGGATCGGGCTGTTGGTCAAACCCCTCCCCGAGGCACATCGACGCCATCGACGCCGCGCCGGTGATCACGCCCGACTTGAGGCCCAGCTTCTGGCATTTCCCGTACTCGGTGTAACGCGCCTCCTCGCACTGCAACAAGGCCGCCGTGACTCGCGACTGGCACTGAGCGACATCGGCCACGGGGATCAGGTTCACGTTCAAGTTTGGCCCGAGCGATCCGTGCATCAAACCGAACTGCATGAAGACCGCTCGGCCGACGGCGACGTTGACCTGATCGACGCCGAAGCTCGGAAAGCCGGCGCCGCACTTCTTGGCGATCCTGGCGACCGACTTCACGGCGGTCTTCGCCAAACGGCCTCTCGGATCGTCGGCCATGCAATCGGCCGGCGTCTGGCCGACGAGAGTTCCAGCCGCGAAGCGCGTCGTACACGCTTTGATGATCTTGCCGTGCGCCGCCGCGACCTTTGCCATTCCCTGGGTGTAGGCGGCGATGCAGTTGCGGTCGTCCGCGTCCACCTGCGCTTGCACCGGAGCGGAAAACGCGGAGACGAGAGACAGGCAGGCGACGAATGCGCCAATCGATCCCAACCCCCAACGATGGCGCGCGCCTCGCGGGGAGAGACCAGAATCGAAACCGCCGTCCGCGTTCGGACGTCCTTGCACGCAAGTTCGGGTCACCACCATCGTCACAATCAGCCTCCGTCGTTCGCCTGGAAATCGCGCGCGGCGCACCGCGCAAACACGCCGCCGCTCAACCTGAGCCGGCCGCATGGTGCGAGTACAGCGGCGACTCGCACGATCTCCCCCTAATAGCTGAAGAAGTTCAGCCCGCTACCGCGTACAGCGGCCGGCGCCGTGGTGTCAAGCAAATATGAGGTCTGGGGTGAATATCGCGGACGGTCGATCGTCATCACGCCGGGTGGCCGGCGCCGGGGGTTTTTGGGATGACACTGGCAAACGACGGGCGGGGAACAACCTGTGAGCGACGATCGCTTGCGAACTGGAACAGCGCGGGGTTAGTGAGCGCAACGACCATGAATTCACTGATCTTGCGGCGTTACGCCCCGGCGGTCCCCAAGCTGGGCACGCCGGCCCGGACGCTGGCGCTGGCGAGCTCGGCAAGTGTCCACCTCGAGAGCTCCGCGTCGGTGCGGAGCGCCGCGTCATGAGACCGCGAATGCGAATCGCGGTCGGGACCGCCATTGGGGTGGCGGCTCTGGGTCTGGCGTTCCTCTGGCGCGGACCGGCTCCATCCCCCGACGGGCAACCGGACACCGCGCGCGAGCAACGACCCCGGGGCACGCGGGTGTCGGCGGTCGATCGATCGACCGCCGAGCGCGATCCGTTGGAGGCCCGCATCGCGCGGCTCGAATCCCGACTCGAATCCGAGGTGCAACGGGCCGAGCGACTACAAGAACGGCTGGATGAACTGGCGACGACGTTGGCGTCCGACGCGGCTGCGGAAGTCGATGCCGCGGCCGCCGCCGGTACCGACCCCGGCCCGCCGGCAGGTCCCACTCCGCCGCACATCACCGGGACCGAGAGCGGCAGCCCATTGGAGCAGGCACTGCAAGCCGCCGGTCTGGACGCGACGACCGCGGAGGGCATCAAGAGGCGCGGCGACGAGATCGCCATGATGGAGATGTACCTGCGCGATCAAGCGACCCGCGAGGGATGGGTGGACTCGCCTCGGTTCGAGGAGGAGATGGAGGCGATCGAACAACAGCGGACCTCGATCCGCGAAGAGATCGGCGACGACTCGTACGATCGCTATCTGTTCGCCCTGGGGCACACCAACCGCGTCATCGTCAACGATGTGATGTTCCAGTCGGTTGCCGAGGAGGCTGGCCTCCAGAACGGCGACCTGATCCTTCGCTACGGCGACGCGATGCTCTTCGCCCCCAACGAATTGGTCGAGCAGACCCATTCCGGCTCACCCGGCGAAACCGTCACCCTCGAGGTCATGCGCGGCGGAAAGCGCATCGAAGTGCAGGTGCCGCGAGGTCCGTTGGGCCTGAGGATCGGCCCGGCCCAGGATCATCCTGGGTGAGGCTGGGGGCTGGGATCTGGGATCTGGGGTCCGGGCTCATTTCAGCTGACAGCTGAGGGCTGATAGCTGAAGGCTGATCGCTGAAGGCTTCAAGCCAGGTGGATTTCGGTTGGCGTCGTGTCGAGGCCGCGCGCGAGGCGCTCGGCGATGTGGCGGCTCTCGAGCTGTTCGAGTTCGGCGAACAGCTCACGGCCCGCGGTCGTGAAGTCCGCGTTTGCTCGCAACATCTCCATCCCCTCGCGGTTCTTCAGGTCGATTTCCGACATGCGCCGCTCGAAGTCCGGGTGCGCCGCCAGCGGGTGGCGGGCGTCGCGCATGCGGCGGTACAGTTCCGCGACCGGCAGAAAGGCGTGGACGGCGAGAAGAATGCCCCACAGCGGGCGGAGGTCGGGCCGCACGGGGCTCTTGTATAGCGGGTGGAAGGCGTTCTCGAGGAATTCGACGCTGTGCGCCGCAACGTTGCACTTGTTGTGTTGGAACTCGTGGATCAACGCCTCGGTCATGATCATGACCCCCGGGTGCAGAGTGAGGTAGACGGTTCCGACGGCTTCGCGGTACGACGCGGAGAGGTGCCGATGGTCGTCGTATCCCACCGGGATCACCTGATGCAGCATGGTGACCATCTCGGCGAATTCCCTCGGTAGAAACGTCTCGACCAGCGCGAACGACTCCTCGAGCACGTCGAGCCACTCGCGCTCGGCGCGCCCGCCGAGGTCGACGTGGTTGCCGGCCTTCTCCGGATGCTCTTCGAACTCGGCAATCGGGTTATGGTCGACGGTCGCGAAGTACGTGACGCGACCGACGCGCGCGAATCGACGCAGACGGAATCCGTCGCCAGCGGAGGCGAGCGCGGCGCGCATGGCGTCGCGGTCGGCGGGCAGGCTCGCCAGCTCGGTATCCCCGGCGACGGCGGTGAGGTGACTCGGGGCGAACCGCAACCCGGTGGTCCTGGCGGGCGCGATCAACTCGCCGCCGAGAGACAGCGACGCCAGGGGCGGCGCGCCGTGTGACCACAACAGCGACTGTCCCGGTGGAATCAGCGAACGCAGCCACATCTCTAGAAGCAGATGGGGCAGGATCTCCCGCGTGGCCCCGTCGATTCGCGCCGCGAACGCCGGCAGTTCGTCGCGGATCGGCGCGCACTGGAGCGCCGTGCCGACAGCCGGCGACGCGAAGCAACCGAGCATCGCCCGCCGATCGGTCCCCAGAGCCCCTCTTGCGACGGCGACGACCCGGTGATGCGTGGAGCGGATCTCGGCGGGCAACGTCGGTCCCAGCTCGAAAAAGCGCCGGCAACAGGCCACCAGATACCGCGCGTACGCGGCCTCGAGCGCGCGCGACCCGGTCGCGGAGTCATCGGCGAGGACCAGGCCGCGGCCTGAAACCTCGCCGGTCCTGTCGCGCTCGGTGCCGCCCGTCATTCGACGATGAAGTGGTCGAGCGTCCGGTTGGTCGTCCACAGGCGAAACATCTCGAGGTCGCGTTCGTCGGCGGACTCGAGCTTGTGCATCAGGTAGTCGAAGATCGACTTGTGCTTCTTGCACCAGGTGGAGTCGCGCATGTGTCCATGCAGGCTTCCCTGGGTCTTGTAATTGTACTCCACCTGCTGCCCGCACCACGGTTTGTACACACAGCTCACGCAGTCGGGATGTCCGTCGTTGAGACCCGCCATCACCAGCGCGCGCGTGCCGGCGTTGCCCATCAGCTCGTCGTAGCTGTCGTCCACGGAGCCGATGCGGAACATGTCGTCGCCCATGGAGGCGACGAAGCGCCCCTCGTCGGACGAATAGACGCTGCCGTCCGGCGCGTAACCGAGCTGACCGATGCAGGCCCCCCCGGGAATGCGCAGGTCGAGGTAGTTCGGCTCCTCGTCGGTGAGAATCTTGTTGAGCATGATCGCGGCGTGCCGCTCCATCACCTGGATGCCCTGCCGGTTCAACTCGATGATGTAATCGACGGCGTTGGCGTAGAACTCGAGGAAGTCGTCCATCGAGTAGCCGAGGGTCACGGCGCTCTTCGCGGCGAAGCCGAACGGATCGAGCTTGCGCAGGAAGACGGCGCGGCATCCGACTTCGACGAACTGGTCGACGATATCCTTCCAGCGCGACAGACTCGGCCGCGTGATCGTCGGCAACGCCTCGACCCGGTACTGGTTGGTGTCGAGACCCATGTCGGCGTAGCGCTGGTTGATCTTGCGCATCCACTCGAGAAGCGTCGCGTGGCTGTTGCCGCCGCGAAAGATGCGGATCTTGTTGTGCAGGTCTTCGGGCCCGTCGAGGCTGGTGCAAATCTGCACCCGGCGGTCGAGCAGGAACTCGAGTTTCTCGTCGTCCATCAGCGACAGGTTCGTCACCAGCGCGAAGGACAGGATCTTGTGCGCCGTTTCGTTCTTGGCGCGCGCGTACTCGACGATATGCCGCAGCGTGTCCCAGTTGGCGGTCGGTTCGCCCCCCTGAAACTCGATCGTCATGCCGTGCGCCGTCGTCTGAAACGCGAGATCCACGGCTTTCTCGGCGGTCTCGATCGACATGTCGGTGTCGTAACGGTCCATGCCGACGATCGAGCTGTGGCAGTACTGGCAACCGTGATTGCAGCGGTGGGTGAGCACGAACGCGTGCAGGGTCGGGCCGTAGAACAGGTACTCCTTCTTGCGGCGCCAACGGTACGCCTGCACCATCGGATCGACGTCGGTCGCGACGAAGTTGGCGCGAGACAGCTTCTCGTAAAGCGGATCCCCGGGCCGTGGCAGGCCTTCCACGAAGTCGCGGAACTCCTCGGGCTTCAGCAACAGCCAGTCGCCGAAGTCGTTGCTGATCAGAATCTTTTCGCCGATCACGCGCTGGTTGAACGGAACCGCGAACTCGGGCTTCCAGCGATCCGGACTGGAGAGCGTGGTGAAGTCGACCTGCCGCCCGTGCGGCAGGTTGCTCGCCGCCGGGCGTTGGCTCGCGTGCGCCTCCAGGGGGTTGCTGGGTTCAAGCATCGTCGTCCTTCCTGAGCACCGCGCTATTGGCGAGCGCGAAATTGCAGAACTCGGCGACGACGTCGCCCTCGACATCGGCGCTGACGTCCTTCACGTCGACGAGGATATGGTCGCCCTCGGTACGCACGGCGAACGACGCGAAATCGGCGAACGTCGCCGCCGCGTCCGCGACCGCCTGCTCGGCGTACAACTCCCGGTGCAACCGAACCGTCGCTCCCGGCGTCACTCGCCCGCACCCTTCTTTGGTTCCCACGGAGCGCCGAGCCCCTGTGGGTCGGCGACGAAGCCGTCCTCGGCCGGATTGCGCAGGTTCACCAGCGCGGGGCCGCCCGTCGAGAGTCCGCGCGCCGTCGCGCCGCCGATCGCCAGCGCCGTCACGCCTTCGATGATCTTCTGGTTCGCTTTGCCGACCCGCGCCCGCAGCGCCTGCGCCAACAGCTCGTTCTCGAACTCGCCGGCCATGGCGCGCAAGGTCGGTTCCTCGAGCGCGTGCTTGCCCCGCAGTTGCACGATGTACCGAGCGTCCACCCGATCGAGCAGGACGTAGGCGCGATCGAGAAAGACGTAGGCGGCGGCGTACAGAACGTCGCGAGGATACAGCTCTGTGTCGAGCGAGAGCTCCATGGTCGATGTCGATGGGTCGAGTGTCTCGATCTGCGAATGCGTCATCTGGGTATTCAACCTCTCCGTACCAGCCCGTGGATGCCCAATCGCAGATCCCAGACCGAATGGCGAACTATCCGTGGCCACGTGGGCGTCATTCTGCACCGATCCACGGAAATGCTTCAAGACCGCATTCGCCCCGACCCGAGATCTGGCGCGACCTCAGCCTGGGCAAGGCGCCGGCTGTCAGGCCTCGGTTTCTGAATACCGCGGCGTTCCGGATGAGCCGATCGATCGCACGACGCGACCGAATGGCCCTGCCGGCGGCCCGGAATCCCGATATGGGGTTGCATCGAAACCCTCGAAGCAGCGAGGATGCCCGTTCGCCGCCGCAGGGGGTACCGAGATGCATGCCATCCGAAGAGCTCGAACGATCACTCAGCCAACGCCGCACCCCGTCCTACCGCACGATCGTCCGCCGCGAGGTCGTCGATGGCAGACGCGAGGCGCGCTGATTGCCTCGCTGCTCGTCGCCGCCGCGACCGGTCCCGTGGGTGCCGACAGCTACTACAATTTCGAGAGCGGACACGTGCGGCCGTTGGCTCTCTCCCCCGACGGCACACGGCTCTTCGCGGTCAACACACCGGACAACCGACTGGAGATCTTCGCGGTCGACGGCGGCGGCCTGACCCATACGGCTTCCGTGAGAGTGGGGATCGACCCCGTGGCCGTGGCCGTCCGCAACGACGGCGAGGTCTGGGTGGTCAACCACGTGTCCGACTCGTTGAGCGTCGTCGACGTCGCCTCCGATCCGCCGCGCGTCGCGCGCACCATCGCCACCTGCGACGAGCCTCGCGACATCGTCTTCGCCGGCCCGGGAAACGATCGCGCGTTCGTCACCGCGGCGCGCCGCGGCCAGAATTGCCCGCCTTTTTCTCGCTCGGACCTTTCGGTGGCGGGCATTGGCCGAGCCGTCGTGCAGGTGTGGGACGCCGCCGACCTCAACCCGGGTCTGCGCGGCGGCATCCTGACCAACATCGTTCTTTTCGGCGACACGCCGCGCGCGCTCGCCCGCAGCGCCGACGGCAACACCGTCTACGCGGCGGTGTTCCACTCCGGCAACCAGACCACGGCACTGAACGACGGTTGGGTTTGCAATGGAGGTGCGGAAGCGGGTCCGTGCACGGTGGCCGGCGGGCGGACGGCGCCCGGCGGGCTGCCGGCGCCGAACTTCAACGTCGAGGGAATTCGCGGTCCGGAGGTCGGCTTGATCGTCAAGTTCGACCGCGACACGGAGATCTGGCGCGACGAACTCGGCCGCGACTGGAGCGACGTCGTGCGTTTCGATCTGCCCGATCTAGACGTGTTCGCCATCGACGCGTCGGCGGCGACCCCGGTCGAGACGGCGAGCTTCCCGCACGTCGGCACGGTCCTGTTCAACATGGTCGCCAACCCGGCCAACGGAAAGCTGTACGTCTCCAACACCGAGGCTCTGAATGAAGTTCGCTTCGAGGGGCCGGCGATCTTCGCCGGCACGGTGGCGACGACGGTGCAGGGACACATCCACGAATCGCGCGTCACGGTGATCGACGGCACGGACGTCCTGCCCCGGCATCTCAACAAGCACATCGACTACGACCAACGCCCCGCCCCGCCGGGTGTGGCCGCGCACACTCTGGCGACGCCGCTCGACATGGTGGTGAGTAGCGACGGCGCGACACTGTACGTCACCGCGTTCGGCTCGGACGAGGTCGGCATCATGAGCACGGCCGCGCTCGAGGACGACACGTTTGTACCCAGCGCGAGCGACCACATCGGCGTCAGCGGCGGCGGCCCGACCGGGCTGGTCCTCGACGAGCCGCGCGAACGGCTGTACGTGATGACGCGTTTCGACAACGGCATCTCGGTCGTCGACGTGGACACGCGCACCGAGGTCTCGCACGTGGCACTGTTCAGCCCCGAGCCCGCCGACACCGTCGATGGACGGCGCTTTCTCTACGACGCGCGCCACACGTCCAGCAACGGAGAGGCGTCGTGCTCTTCGTGTCACGTCTTCGGCGACCTCGACAGTCTCGCCTGGGATCTCGGCAACCCCGACGACGTCGTCTTGAACAACCCGTTGCCGTTCCGCATCGGTCCGCTGCCGCCCGTGGTGTCGAAGGACTTCCACCCGCTCAAGGGGCCGATGACGACGCAGAGTCTGCGCGGCATGGCCGACCACGGATCGATGCACTGGCGCGGTGACCGCACCGGCGGCAATGCGCCGGGTGGTGACGTGTTCGACGAGGACGCGGCATTCAAGGAGTTCAACGTCGCTTTCGAGGGTCTCCTCGGGCGCGAGGCGCTATTGAGCGAGGCCGAGATGCAGGCCTTCACGGATTTCATCCTCGGTGTCCGCTATCCGCCGAATCCGATCCGGGATCTCGACCAGGTCCTGTCGACCCAACAGCAAGAGGGTCAGGACCTCTACTTCGGCCCCATCACCGACGTTCTCTTCAACTGCAACGGATGCCATACGCTCGATCCACAAGCCGGATTTTTCGGCGGCGACGGGTTCAGCACCTTCGAGGGCGAGACGCAGATGTTCAAGGTTCCCCATCTGCGCAACGCCTACCAGAAGGTCGGCATGTTCGGCCGGCCGCAGGACGCCGACATGGGTCCGCAGATCCGCGGCTTCGGTTACCTGCACGACGGCAGCATCGACACCGTTTTCCGCTTCCTCGGTGCCAGTGTGTTTACGCTGACCAACGCCGAGCAACGGCGACTCGAGGAATTCACGTTCGCCTTCGACACGGGTTTCGCGCCGATCGTCGCGCAACAGACGACGCTCACCGCATTGTCCGCCGCCAGCGTCATCTCCCACGTGGATCTGGTGTTGGCCCGCGGCGCTCTCGGCGAATGCGACGTGGTCGTCAGCACGACGATCGCCGGCGAGTCGCGCGGTGGTTACCGCTTGCCGAGCGGCGATTTCCAGATGGACCGCGAGGGCGACGCGCCGCTGACGGACGCCGAGCTTCGGGCGCTGGTCCTGATTCCCGGCCAGGAGGTGACTTACACCTGCGCGCCGTCCGGGTCCGGGGTGCGCGTCGGCGTCGACCGTGACGAGGACACGTACTTCGACCGCGACGAACTGGACCTCGGCACGGACCCGGCCGACGGCAGTGACTTCCCCGGCTCCGGCGCGGCCGGAATCCGTTCGTCGTCACTGGACCTGCGCGACGACGACCGTCCGGTGCCGGATCCCGAACGCAGCCGGTTGACGTTCAAGTCCATGCGCCACCGCCGAGTGCCGAGCGGCGCCGTCGCACCGGCACCCGGCAGCGCCGGCGACCCGACAATCGGCGGCGCCCGCCTCGTGGTCTACCGCGCCGACGCGGGCCAGGTCGTCGCCATCGACCTTCCCGCGGCGCGGTGGACGCGCTCGGGATCTACGGAGCGCCCGTCGTACCGCTACGACGATCGCGATCGCCTCGACGGACCGATCAAGAAGATCAAGCTCCGTGAATCGATGCTCAGCATCCACGGCCGCGGCGCCGGTCTCTACCAACTCGACGGCGCGCCGCAGGGCGAGATGGTACTGCGCCTCGAACTCGGCACGACGAACGGCTTCTGCGCCGTGGCGCCCGCGCGCGATCCCGCGGCGAGCAACGACACCACGGCAAAGTTCGCCGGCGAACGCCGCACCGAAGCCCCGGCGGAGTGCCCGCGCCTGCCGATCGGCATCCCGTAGCAGCTCCGCAACCGCGGGCGCATCCGGCACCGGATGCGCCCGCTGCGGAATGGCGATGGTCAGCATCCTGCAATCCGGTGGCCCGGCGGGCGGTTCTTGAACCGCCCCTTCGACGCCGGAATCGCAAAGAAACTGGCGTCTCCACTTGTTGCACGCGGCGATGCGTGTCATACGCGATGTATGACAAAGCGTCTCAACGCGCGACTCGACGACGACCTTGCCGAGAAGCTCGAGCGTCTCCAACGGCGGACCAAGAAGAACGTGACGGAGATCGTACGGGAGTCGATCGAACTCTACGCGCGCATGGCCGAGGACGAACCCAATCGGACGCGGAGTCGGTTCGAGTCGGCGGGCTTTGTGGGCTGCGCTGAAGACGACGCCGACCTCTCGGCCAGTTACAAGCGTCTACTGCCGGAACTCGCCAGGGCAAAGACCGATCGGCGATGATCATCGCCGACACCGGCTTCTGGTTGGCGCTAGGCAATCGGCGGGACCGCCATCACGACGCGGCACGCGCGGCGCTCGCCCGGCTCACGGAGCCTTTGATCACGACGTGGCCCGTCATGACCGAAACCTGCCAACTCCTGGCGGCACGACTCGGCGTCGATGCGGAACTCCGATTCCTCCGCGCCGCGCGCGACGGCGCGTTCTCGATCTTCCCGCTCGATGCGAGTCATTTCACCAGGATCGAGATCCTGGTGGAGAAGTACCGCGGCTTGCCGATGGATCTCGCCGACGCGTCCCTCGTGCTCCTCGCCGAAGATCTGGGCTCGGGCCGCATCCTTTCAACCGACACCCGTGACTTCCGGACCTACCGCTGGAAACGACGCAAACCGTTCCAGAACCTGATGCCCGGGTGACACGCGCTCACGCGCGTGTCACCCGCTGCCCGCGGTTCCCGTCAACGCGCGTTGTTCATGATGCGTGCGCGGCTGCTTCCGTTGAGTGTGGACTCGTCGAGGCAGTCGGTACTGCCGTCGTCCATCACGACGACCATGAAGCAGGGAATCGTCGACATCGGCAGCGTGCTGGTCGTCCCGGACACCAGGAGGGTCTGCCCGACGGCCGGAGGCGTCGGGTTCGGCCCCAGGGCCGCGGTGACGAACGAACACGGCAGTTCGGCGCAGTCGACGATCGATTGTAGTTCTTCGATCGTCGGCAAACCCCAGTCGCGATAGCCGCCGACCGCCGTCGCGCTCGACGCGCCGTTCAGACCGCCGAGCCAGGTGAGGAGCCCACCGTAGGACCGGTTCTCGTCGACACAACTCGCGCAGCCGGTTCCCGCCACCTGTTGCTGCCAGATCACCCCCAGCTCGGTGTCGGTCACCGTGCCGTTGCCGTTGTCGATGAAGCGCTCGCCGGAGAGACTGTCGCTCATGCGCGACGACAACCCGGCGACCTCTTGCGCCAACACGGTCGCATCGCCCGACGTGGGACACTGTCCGTCCGACTTCGCCTCGGCCGCGCCTACCTTCGCGGCGAACTTCGCCTCGCAATTCGCCAGTGCCGCCGTATCGCTCGGCGCGCCCGACTTGGCGGACTTCGAAAGCGACTTCATCCGGCAGGACGCGAGCTTGCCTACTTCCTTGAGCTTGGCCGCCTCACACTTCGCCGCCGGATCGGGGCCGGCGGACGCCGTTCCGAGACCGAAGAGTGTAAGAAACGCAGCGGTCGCAGGTAACCATCGAAACGTCGAGAACATAGATCCCCCCTGTTATGGGCGCCTCCCCAGGAGATGCTTTCGGCGCCGGACGGAGGGCTTATAGTCGGATTCGAGACGAACTTTCCAGTCCAAACAATAGGGGGCGCGTCAAACCCCGCGGATTCAACAAACCGTCGCGACCGTCTGTGGGCGGACCTCGGCGTCGCCATATCGCTCGAGGTAGTCGAGGCGTAGGCCGAGGCAGATGTTGTCCTTGTGGACACAGCCCGCACAGCGCTCGCCGTAGGCGTTGGGCGAGATGCGCGACTCCCACAAAGTGAAGGTCGAGCGCGGCGTGATGACCAGGACCTTGTCGTCGCGCAGGTCGGCGATGTGGTCCTCGTAGCCGGGCAGCATGCAGCGCGGGATGTGGCGCGATAGAACCGTCACGCCGAGTTGGCGGCCGCGCTCGAACGCCGCGACGATGCCGTCGCGCATCTCCGACACGGGCAACAGCGACTCGAGGTTGTCCTTATTGCGGTCGGACAGCGACACCAGCCACAGGTTGAACTTCTCGACGCCTTTTCCCGCCCAGTACTCGACGATGTCGGCGAGGTGCATCCAGGTGTCGTTCTTGATGATCAGATCACCGATCGGCACGCGGCGCAGCGCGACGAGATTGGCGACGCCCTGGTTCACCAGATCGAACGCATCCGGCCGGCCCATGATCCGGCCGTACAGCTCGGGCGTGTGCGCCATGAACGAGATGTGGAAGTCGGTCAGTCCGGAGTCGGCGGCTTCCTCGGCGTAAGCGCGGTAGGAGTACATCATCCCGTTCGACGCGACCTTGATCGACGTGTAGCCGCGGTCGCGGCACCAGCGGATCAGCGGCAGCAGGGCGCGCCGGATCGTCGGCTCGCCGCCGCCGAAGGCCACCTTCGTCGCGCCGCGCGCGCGAGCGTCGCCGAGGATCGACATGACCGCCGCGACCGGCATGTTCTCCAGCCGCATCTCGTCGGTGATCGAGCAGTAATCGCACTGGACGTTGCAGGCGTAGCCGATCTGCACGTCGACCAGGACGTCGGCGTAGTCCGACCAGGGGGAAGCGCCGCGCGTCGGACCGCCCGTCTCGGCGCGCCCGGTGGCACCCTGCGCGGAGGCCGCGTCCATTGCTCAGACCGCGCCGAGTTCCGGGCGCGCGCGCTCGACCCGCATGTCGGGTTTGTCCTCGCGGAACACCTGGAAGCCCTCGCACACCGTCGTCCACGGGCACTCGACGCAAACGTCGCGCTTCTCGCGCTTGGCGCCGAGCCACTCGTAGAGGTTGACCTGCTCGGGAAAGCGCGGATCGGCGGCGAAGATCATCGTCCGGCCGAGCTTCTGCAGATCGCCCGACACGAAACGTTCGTACCCCGGCATGGCGCAGAACTGCGCGTTGATGACGTGGATGTCGATCTCTCCGGCGTAGCGGTCGATGACGCGCATCACGGCGCGGCCCGTCTCTTCGAGCGGCGGCACGACATCCTCGTAGGCGCGGCCGAACGGTGTCGTGAACTGGAAGTTGATCTTGCTAAAGCCCTTGGCGATCGCCAGCGCGGTCAACGGCATCAGGTGGTCGACGTTGTCGCGCACGATCGTGACATTCATCCCGGTGTCGACCGTCTCTGGCCGCAGCGCCATGACGTTGTCGATCCCCTCGACCGTCTGCGCGAAACTGCCGGGGGCGTCGGTGGCGGCGTCGTGCACGTCCGCGGTCGCGCCGTGCAGCGAGATCAGCATGTGCGTGATGCCGCTCTCGACCAGATTCTTCGCCAGCTCGCGATCGCGCAGCAGGCGGCCGTTGCTGGTGATGTTGATCGAGCGGTAGCCGATCTCCCGAGCCAGGTGGATCGCGTCCATCAGGCGCGGGTGCATCGTCGGTTCGCCGCCGTCGATGTCGAGCTGGTCCGTCCCCTCGCCGCGGTGCTGGCGCAGGATCTCGTCGATCTTGTCCCACTCCATCGCCGCCGAGACGCGGTCCCCGGTGGCGCAGAACACGCAGCGGTTGGCGCACTTGTACGTGATGTTCATGATCAGCTTGCGCGACTGGCGGGCGGCGATCTTCATGTCGAACGCCGCGCGCGCGCTGGCGACGTAGCCGGGCGGGCAGTTGGGCGGGTCGTAGCACGGGCGGTGCTGGAACAGCGCGCCGTCCTTCAGGTCGACGCCTTCGGGCGGGACGAGGCCGAGATCGACGCACTGCTGGTGCAACTCGGTACCGCGGATCGGCGTCGCGAACTGCATCGACGGCCACGCGCCGTGGCGGTCGTACAACTCCCACGCCATCTCCAGCGTCGCGGTGACGTGCTCCGGCGTCTCCCACGGGAAGCCGATGATGTAGTGGATCATCAGCGGCACGCCGAGTTCGTTGCACCAGCCGGCGACGTCGTGGATCGCCTCCAGCTTCTGTCCCTTGCCAATGCGGCCGTCGAGGTCGCTCTGCGTCGCGCTCTCGGCCGAGATGCTGAGAACGCTGACGCGCCCCTGCATGAGGGCCACGCCCTCGCGATCGAGGTGGTCGGCGCGCATGCCGTTGGGAAAATCGTAGGTGAGTCCCAACTCGTTGAACATGCGCAGCATCGCGTTGAAGTCGGGGCGCACGTTGACCATCTCGTCGAGCACCATCAATTTGCGCGCGCCGAACGCCGTGCGCAGCAGGTACGCCCAGTGCGACAGGCGCTTGAGCGGGATCGGCTGATAGAGCTTGCGGCCGTTTTCGCGCCACCCGGGATTGCTCGTGCAGAAGATGCAGCGGTGCGGACAGCCGGTGCTGGTGAGGAACGAACGCGTGCCGCTGATGATGCCGAACGTGTTCTCCCACACGCGATCGCCGAAACAGCGGTCGAGAAAGCGATCGAAATGTCCGATATCGAGACCGTCGAGATGGTAGAAGGCGGACAGTGGATCGCCGCCCCGATCGCCGGCGTCGCGCAACACGACGCGCGAGCCGCGCAGTGTCGCCAGGTACGCCGGGTCGCCGAAGAAGCGCTCGCCCGGGTATTTCAACACGGCGTCGAGTTGCGGGTAGTCGCGCAGCACGCGATCGCCGTCGTAGTCCATGTAGTGCTGGCCGCCGACGTAACCGTCGCACAACAGGAACACCGCGTCCGGGTAACGCTCGCGCAGCGCCGGGATCAGGCGTTTGGTCTCGTCGTGCGCGTCCTCGATGCGCAGGAAGACCGACGCGGCGAGGACGATGACGTCGAAGTCGCGGTCCGGCGCGCCGGCGACGAACGCGCCGTGATCGACGCCGAGAATCCAGCCGCCGGCCTCCCGCCGGTGCCGGCCCGAGGCCGGCAGGGCGGTGGCGTCGTACACCTCGACCTGCGCCCCCGACCGCGCCGCCAGACCGGCACAGGCCAGGGCGCCGTGGTTGGCGAAGGTCGGGTAATCGATGAAGTCCTCATCGATCACCAGCGGCGGGTTGACGAACAAGATTCGCGGCATACTCAGAGCGCCCGTTGCAGCGCTTCCTGGCGCTGCTCGACCGACGGTTGCTCGGTCTTCGACCGCCGACCGCGCCGTGCCTGCAACCGCGCCAACAACTCCGGCGACGGCTCGTGGCCCAGCACCTTCACGATGACGTCGATCGGATCTTCGAAGATCGGCGACAGTTCGCGTTCGTCGTACGTACGCGCCATCGAGTACATCCCGGCGCAGATCGGGTCGAAGCGGCAGGTGTCACACGCGTCGGCCTTGCCGTGGAGGAATTCCTTCTGGTGGATGAAGCCCTTGAAGTCGAGAAAGCGGATGCAGCGCTCCTCTTCCTTGATGGTCTTGCGCGCTTCGGTGGACGCCCAGGCGAACTTTCGCATGTAGCAGAGCGGCACCCGTTCGGCCCGAAACGAGCGGCCGGTACTGACGAGGTACTCCATCGCCTTCTCGAGCGACACCTGGAACTCGTAGTGGCGCGGGATGCAGTCGGGGTGCTCCTCGGCGCGGTTGCCGTCGGGATCCATGTTGTTCCAGACGAAGTGGCGGATGAACGGGAAATTCTCCGAGATCCACTGGACGTTCTCGTGCAGGTGGTCGCAGTTGTAGACGTTGATCACCGTGTTGATGTCGCACGTGATGCCCATCTCCGGAACGTTGCTCAGGCATTTGACGAGGATGTCCCAGGCGCCGCGATACTGCGTGATGTAGTCGTGCACCTCGCGCCGGTAGCTGTGCAGCGAGACGTGGATATGCGTCAGGCCCGCGTCGACGCACTCGCGGAAGAAGGCTTTGTCGGCCAACTTCTGACCGTTGGTGATCATGCGGCTGAACAGCTTGCGCTCGCGCGCGTACGACAACGCCGGCAACAGCAGCTCCGAGGTGCTCGGTTCGCCGCCGGTGAGGATGACCCCGTCGTAACCCATGCCGACGAGGTTATCGATCTCGGCCCGCATCTGCGTCTGGTCCAGATGCACGCCGGTCGGCGGGTTACTGCAGAACTGGCACTTCTGGTAACAGTTTCGGGTCAGCTGCAGGTAACCGAGATTGGCCATCGTCTTCCCCTGGCGATCAAGCCGGCGGCGCGTCCCGCAACTGCTGCCAGCGCTGTTCGCGCGCCTCGCGAGCGCGACGCGACTCCACCATCAACTGCTCGTCCGGCATCGGCTGCGGTCCGTCGTAGCCCGGCAGACTCGGCGCCACCTTCTCGAGCGGCTTGCCGTCGCGCAGGCGCTGCGGCGGCTCCGGTCGCAGGCGCAACATCTGCGCCTCCGCCGACTCGGCCCACGTCCCTTCGCGCAGCGGCTCCAGCAGGCCGAATCCCTGGTCGCGCAAGAAGTTGATGTGCGCGCCGTCGCAGCGATCGTTGATGCGACAATCGCGGCAGCGCAGCGACTTGCCCCAATAACCCTCGACGACGTGCGTTCGCGCCAGGGCCCGCGTATCGACGCGCCCCGTTTCACTGTCGAACAGACTCTTCGCGAGCACCTTCGGCGCTTCGCGCAACTCCGCGCCCGGCGTCAGACAGGCCGGCAGGCCGCTGACCGCGATCGGCAGGTCGAGCTGCGCGAAGAACTGCTGAGGGTCGCGCACGTCGTCCGACGACGCGTCCTTGAGGAACTCGTGCCCCGGCTGATGCAAGCGAACCCGGTGCAGGTATTTCGAGAGGATGTCGCGGTGCTCCAACATCCACGGCGCCGTGCGCTGGTTCAGCTCGATCTCGACGTCGATGCCGAGCGGCAGATCCGCGCCGTCGAGCACCACGTCGAGCTGTTCCGCTTCGTGCAGCCGGAGCAGCATCGCGTTGCGAACCACCGCGCGGTCGACGAGACGAGAGACGCGCTGGGGCCGGACGTACAGCCCGATCTGCTCGTGCACCGGCATGCTTTCGAGCGCCGTCAGGTCTTCGACGTCGACGCCGAGATACGACGAACCGAACGGCAGTCCCTGCGGCGTCAGGTCGGCGTAGGCCCAGTCCTTCTCGTCCGCCTGCCCGATCGACCAGACCTCCCACGACGCATCGTTCTGCCGGCCGACGACGCGGTCGGCGGTGTTGCAGAAAGGCTCGATGAAGCAGTACTGGCACCGTTCCTTGTCCCGGCACTCGAGCGGCACGCCCTCGTCGAGGTATCGCTTGACCTGGTGGCGGCGGCCGTTGACCTCGTCGAGCATCTTGTGCGGATCCTGGATCAGGTCTTCGAGACCCTCCAGGTACTCGACCGGGAATCGGTTCGTCCAGATGACGACGCCCGGATGCCGATTGAGTCGGAACACCTTCTGTAGCCGCGGCAGGTGCTCGACCGGGTCGTAGAAGAGGTCGTTGCGGTTTTCGAACGCGACCCCCTGCGGAATCACGTGCAGCAGATCGAACTCGTGGACGCCGACGGACAGGCACAGATCGACGATCTGGTCGATGTACGCGACGTTCTGCTTGTTGATGCAAACGTCCACGTTGACGATGATGCGGCCCTCGCGAATGGCGCGCATCATGCCCTTCATCAGCTTGTGAAACGCGCCCTGGGTGCCGGTGAGGCGGTCGTGCAGTTCCGCGGTATGGCCGTGCAGACTGAACGTGATCTCGCCCAGTCCGGCCTCGACCGCGGCCTTGTAGAACTCGCGCTGCGAGAACATCAGACCGTTGCTGACCGTCTGGACGCGGTTGTAGCCGATTTCCACGGCGTAGCGGACGAAGTCGACGAACTTCGGATGTAGAGAGCCCTCGCCGCCCGACAAGATCACCTTGTCGGCGTGCAATTCGTCCCGCCCGCGACGCAACTCGCGCCGCACGTCTTCGTCCAGGAGGTACACGCCGCGCGGCGTGTCGGTATCGAGGCAGAACACGCAGCGGCTGTTGCACGCCGTGACCAAGCGCACCCAATGCTTCTTCACGTTGGCAACGCGCTCGCGCTCCAACATCCGGTCCTTCAAGTGTTGGCTGTCCATCTCTTTGACCTCGCTGTGCTTCGCCACCCTACCGCCACCCCCGGACAACCGGAAGCGGCGCAGATGTCTTCGCCGTCGCGGCACGCTTCAAACGCCCCGACGGGATCGGATCCACATGGCCGATGGGCCACACTTTTGCCGCGCACGATCGCCTGCTGGGCGACGTTCGCCGTCGCGGCGCGCGACCCTTCGCCGGCCGCGCCACAGCGCGGCAGCAGAGCCTCCAGGGCGTCGCGCACGGCACCCTTCGGCAGTTCACTCGCAACCTCGGCCAACGCGTCGAGAGATCCGCCGCGCGCCGACAAGCGGAAACGCGGCTCCCCGGGCAGCGAGCCGTCCGCCCACGCGGCGGCGAATCCGGCGACCGCGGTCGCGTCGTGCAAAACGGCGTACGCGCCGACGGGGACGCGAGCCTCGCCCCGCAAGCGCTCGACGGCGCGCATCGTCGCGGCGAACGCCCCGGGGATCCCACTGTGGGCGTCGTGTGTCGCAGCGTCCCAGCCGTACAGCGCAACATCGAACCGCTGCAGGTCCTTGAGCCGCCGGAGATCGAGCTCCGACCAGTCGACCACCGGGCTCGCCTCACCTGCGACCTCGACGCGGGCGAAGAGTCGCAACGCATCGTAGATCAACTGCGCGCCATGTTGGTGCGCCAGAAGATCGGCGCCGACCAGGCGCAACACCGCCGGACGGTAGCGCGCCGCCTCGACGAGGCGGGCGCGAATCACCCGCGTCGAAGCCGCTAACTCCTGTCCGTCGGCGGAGTCCTCCGCCGCATCGCCGCATGCCTCGCAGCGAACCCGGCGCGGTCCGCGCCAAGCGAATACCATCGGCGCCGTCGGCCGCAGCGCCTGCTGCTCCTCGACGTCCTCCTGCACACGAACGGCAACTTCGCGCGGATCGATGTACTCCTCCCAACCGAATCGCTCTACATAATCGCCCGGCGCCCCGATGCAGTCCGCTTCTCCCGGACATTCGGCGCAGCGCGCGCCGTCCGACGGCGCGGCGACGACGACACCGCTCGCGGCGACCCACACTTCGCTGTCGACAGCGGCGAACAGCGGCCGCAACCGCGGCGCCACGCAGATCGGGAAATCGCGCAGCGTCAGGCTCATGCGGCGCTCGAGCGCCGCCGAGGCGGCCTGCTCCAGGCTCGTTTGCAACAGAGAGAGACGCGGCGAAAGCGGAACGAACTCGACGCGGTCGACGTCCCGCTCTAGCAGCCGCCGAATGCACACCGACCGCACGCCGATCCGCGCCAGAACCTCCACGGTCTCGGCCAGGTGGGGCATGGTCGGCCGCGTGACGACGACCTCCGCGGTCACTGGAATCTCCGCATCCGCGAAGGCGCGGATGGCCCGTCGGGCCATTTTAAGAGCGCCGGGCTTGCGTACGACCCAGTCGTGAGCGTCCTGGCGGGCGCAGTGAAACGGCACGTGGACGCGCCGGACCCCGGCCCCGCGCAATTGTTTCGCCACTTCCACCGTGACGCCTTCGCCAGCCGTACAGATTCCGAGCCCATCCGGTCGGATCCGCACCAGGTCCGTCAACAGATCCAAGACGTCGCGACGCCGCAGCGGCTCCGCGCCACCGAGCAGAAACGCCCCGGCGCGCCCTTCCACGGACTGCGCCGCGGCCGCGATGACGTCCCTCTCCAGAGGCCGGTCAACCGGAGAGGATGCCTGCCGCCAGGGCACTCCGACCCGTTCGACGAGGGGCAAGCGCAAGTCCGCGACAGTCGTACGCGGATTGCGCTGCCGTGCGGGACGCGGCCCGCTGTGGTCCTTGATCTTCATCGATTGTCGGACGCCCGCGATCACTCGAAGTGCGCCTCGATCATTGAATTTCCAAGCGAAATGCCATCCGATCGGTGGTCTTGGGTCCGCTCCCACAAACGCTCGCGCGACCGGTCCCCAGCCCTACAACCCCCCCTGTCGCATCAGGGTCCGTAGCAGATCGGGAATTGGTAAGCCAACTCTTTCCTGTCGACCGTCGGAATCGTGCCCGCCACGGAATTCGGAGCCGGTGTCCGGCACAAATATCAATGAAGCCCCTTGGAAGCCCCTTGCACCTCGTACTCGAAAACATCCCCCTTTTGGGGTTGGCGAGTTTCCGGATTGTACTGCACGGACAAAATCTCTTTACTCCGCTCCGCCGCGCATGCTAGGCACGCCCCCTGAGACTATCCGTACTGTTACTTAGACCACAGGGGGGACTACTGTGCAGAATCCAGGCAATGACGCACTCTCTCGACGCGCGTTCGTCGGCAAACTCGCAACCGGAGCGGCGGGAGCCGCCGTTGCCTTAGCAGCGACCCGAGGTACCGCCAACGCGATGCCGCACAAGGGCTCTGGCGCCGCCATGGCAGCCGAGACCGGGGTCGGGATGGCGCCTCTCGAAGCAAATGCGGTGCCCGCACCGGCTCCCGAAGTCGTGCAGGAAGTGACCACGGTCACACCGCCCCCGTGGGAGATCATGCGGCCGCTGGCCGCGGGATCGGTCGTCGCCTCCACCTGGCGGGTGGTCGACCTGAGCGGGATCGCCGATGGGTCGTGCATCGTCACCCTCGGCAACCGCAATGACAGAACCCATCGCGTGCACGTATGCCGCAACGGCGGGGAGCCGCGCGGTCTCGTGTACACCGACCGCTTCGACCTCGTCGTGATGAACGGCGGCCGCGGCGATCTGCCGACCGAGGAAGGCTTTGGCCACGCGGTGGCATCCGTCGCGCACGCGATTGCGAACAACGAGACCAGCAGCGGCGCGGCCCATGTGGCGAGCGCTCTGTTGACGCAGACCGAACGAGAGCAGCGGTTCGCCGATTCGGCGAAGTTGCGATGATGGCCGCCGCACGTGGACCGTGCCGGGTGAAGGAGGGATGATGAGCGATCAGAAGAAGAACGGGCTTCCCGCGTTGCGCAAGAAACCACTGGACTTTTTGAGTCCGGCTGAGGCGCGACAGGCGGTAAAGCCGGTGGCGGCGCTGGATGCGTCGGAAGCCGCGCAAGCACTGCGCACCGAGCCGAACAGCGAGAAGATGTTGCTTGCGCAGCATATGTCGCACGCTTCGCACGGCAGCCACGGGTCGCACGGCTCACACGGGTCGCACGGCAGCCACGGCTCACACGGCAGCCACGGCTCGCACGGCAGCCACGGGTCGCACGGCTCACACGGGTCGCACGGCAGCCACGGCTCTCACGGGTCATGGTAAGGGGGGCGCGATGAGATCTACGACTCAGAAATGGATCGGCGGCGTATCGGCCGCCGCGATCGTCGCAATGCTCGGCTACTCTTCGAGCGCAGCGGCCCTGGTGATCACCGGAGGCCCCGTCTACAGTCTGCCGGGCGGCGGTAGCTGCACGGTGGCCAACGTCACCACCACCGGTACGGGCGCCACAGTGTCGTGCACCGGCGTCAACCTCGCCGCCCACACTCGCGTCTACTTCGGTATCAAGAACAACACGATCATCAACGGCGCGTCGACCAACGGCTCCGGCATCACCGGCGGCGAGCTGTTCACGACCTTCAACAGCGCCGGTGCCAGCAATATCGCCTACACGAGCACCTCGGCGATGGTTTCGGATTGCGCGAGCGGCACGTGCTCGACAGCGAACGGGGCAGTACCGCAGACGCTGAACATCACGCGCACGGCGGGTACAGCGACCGTGGTCGCCACCGGTGGCATTCCGGCCAGCAACGGCAACGGCGCCATCGAGAGATTGTTCCGCCTCGACAGCGGCAGTGCGTTCACGTTCGACATCGACATCACCGGCATCTCCGGGGCGTTCTCAGGTCAGCTCTGCGGCGTTTACGACGCGGCACATTCGACCTCGGGCAGCGGCGGTTGCGCCAGCCGCGTCGACTTGGCGTTTTACTACTCGGACTGTGGCGACGGGATCGTCGACAGCCCTGAACAATGCGACCTCGCCGGTCAAAACGGCGCGTCGACCTCCTGCTGCACGTCGACCTGCACGTTCCGCGCCGGCGGCGCCACCTGTCGAGGCGCTTCCGGCGTCTGTGACGCGATCGAGACCTGCACCGGCAGCAGCGGCACCTGTCCGGCCGACGTCTTCTCGAACAGCTCGACCCTTTGTCGCGCCGGATCGGGCGACTCTTGTGACGTAAATGAATTCTGCCCGGGCAACTCGTCAGCGTGTCCGGCCGACGACGCGCCGGGGAACTTCGGCGACGTCTGTAACGCGGGCTCCGGCGACCTCTGCGATCCGAATGAAACCTGCACCGGCGTTCCCGGCCAGAGCTGTCCGGCCGACAACGTCACCTCGGCGGGCACGCTCTGCCGAGCCGGCTCGGGTGACGCGTGTGATACGGATGAAACCTGCACTGGGGTCGCCAACCAGGCGTGTCCGGCCGACGATGCGCCGGGCAATTCGGGCAACATCTGCCGCACCGGCTCGGGCGACTCCTGTGACGTCGACGAGGCGTGTACCGGAACACCGGGTCAGACCTGTCCCGCCGACGACGCGCCCGGCAACGCCGGAAACGTCTGCAACCCAGGTTCGGGCGACTCCTGTGACCCGGACGAAACATGTAGCGGAACACCGGGTCAGGTTTGTCCGAGTGACACGGTAACCCCGGGCGGCACGCTGTGCCGAGCTGGTTCGGGCGACGCCTGCGACACGGACGAGTCGTGCACGGGCACCGCTGACCAAGCCTGCCCGGCGGATGATGCAATAACCAACGCCGGCAACGTCTGCCGTACGGGTTCGGGCGACTCCTGTGACGTCGACGAGACGTGCACGGGGACGCCTGGTCAAACCTGTCCGGCCGACGACGCGCCGGGCAATGCCGGCAACGTCTGCAACGCGGGCACGGGCGACCTCTGTGACCCGGACGAGACATGTTCGGGAACACCGGGGCAGACCTGCCCGAGTGATACGGTAACCGCCGGCGGCACGCTGTGCCGCGCCGGTTCGGGCGACGCATGTGACACGGATGAGTCGTGCACGGGCGTCGCGGATCAAGCCTGTCCGACAGACGACGCGCCGGGCAACGCCGGCAACCTCTGCCGCGCCGGTTCGGGTGATTCATGCGATCCGGACGAAACCTGCACGGGAACGCCGGGCGCGACTTGCCCGGCAGACACCGTGTCCTCGGTTGGCACGGTGTGTCGAGCGGGATCGGGCGACGCCTGTGACATCGATGAAACCTGCAGCGGAAACACCGGCGAAGCTTGCCCGGCGGACGATGTGGCAGGAAATGCGGGCAACATCTGCCGCACCGGATCGGGCGACTCCTGTGACGTCGACGAGTCCTGCACGGGAACGCCAGGTCAGGCGTGTCCTGCCGATGATGCTCCCGGCAACGCGGGCAACGTCTGCAACTTGGGTTCGGGTGACATTTGTGACCCGGACGAAACATGTACGGGAACACCGGGTGCGACGTGCCCGGGCGATACTGTGTCGCCTGACACTACCGTTTGCCGCGTCGCGGTAGACGACTGCGACGCCGCCGAGGAGTGCTCGGGCATCGCGAATCAGTCCTGTCCGGCCGATGGCTTCCAGCCGGCGGGCACCGACTGTCCCAACAGCAACCTGTGCGACGGGGACGAGACGTGCGACGGCAACGGAGCGTGCGTGGGCGGACCGACACCGGCCTGCGACGACGACAGCGCCTGCACCGTCGACTCCTGCGACGGGCTGTTGGGTTGCATCAACGATCCGATGGTCCAGACGGGCTGCATCGATACCTTCTTGAAGGGATCGCTGGTGGTCAACGAGAAGAACGCACTGAAGGAGAAGGTCACCGCGAAGTTCTCCAAGGGGCCGGCTCTCTCGCAGACCGACTTCGGCAACCCGCTTTCCGCGGGCGGCACGGCGTACGACATGTGCATCTTCGACGCCTCGGGTAACCTCGCCGGATCATTCCACGTCGACCGAGCCGGCGACCTGTGCGACGGCAAGCCGTGCTGGAAGAAGATCGGGCAGTTGCCGCCGACGGGTAAG
>Ga0307505_10000962_pt1 | contig 26552 bp, 20 predicted proteins | sample 23_S_MG_FD_202183 | JGI IMG/M metagenome (GOLD analysis project Ga0307505, IMG submission 202183) | Soil microbial communities from Populus trichocarpa stands in riparian zone in the Pacific Northwest, United States - 23_S | ecosystem: Environmental > Terrestrial > Soil > Riparian zone > Trees... | reverse complement strand
GAGAGTCTCTTTCCGGGCGCTAGTGGCCATGATGGTCGACGCGGATCTCGAGCGCCATCAGCACTCAGTTGCCGCCGACGACGCAGGTCAACTTAGCGTTACCCAATGACGGCCGGCCTCGCCGCTCGTTGGCTGCTCGTCCTTAGCGCGCTCATCCCGGCGGTTCTCATGGCGCAAGACAGCACTCACGGAAGGCACAGCACGCCGAGTCGCCGGCTGCATCCAGGGTCCGACGACGAAGGCTACCTCCGATATCTTCAGACGCTCGGATTGGTTCCCGGGCATCCGTGGTCGTTGCGAGCGTTCTCTTCCGTGGAGCTGGCACTGCTGGGGAGCACGGACGCCAACCATCCGCGCGCATCCGCAGTGTCCTTGCAGGTCACGCCCGGCCGCCTGGGCCGTTTCCATGTCGAGTTCGAGCCGATCGCGGTATCCGCGTGGTACAACACGTCGTTTCCCTTCGGCATCAACGACGGCGCGGTATGGATGGGAAGGGGGGCGACTGTTCAGGCGCAGTTTGGTGCCATCGGAACGATCGGACCGCTGCAGCTACGTATGGCACCAACTGGTTTCTGGACGGAAAACAGAGGCTTTCCCCTGGCGCCCACGCATCCGAGAGCGTCGATATTTGCGGATCCTCGGTATCCGACGAGTGTGGATCGTCCCCAGCGGTTTGGCCCCAGTTCCTACGGCCGTGGCGACCTCGGTGAGTCGGAGGTTCGGCTCGACGGCTTTGGGATGGCCGTAGGCTTGTCGCATGCGCGACAGTGGTGGGGGCCCATGTCCGACTTTCCGCTGATACTCGGCACTAACGCACCAGGGTTTGCGCATGCATTCCTCGGATCCACAAGTTCGATGAACGTCGGCGTGGGTCGGACGAGTTGGCGAATCATCTATGGACGGCTCGAGCAGACGCCGTACAGCCCCGACAGCACGGGAAGCGGTCGCCGCTTCGTGACTGGAGCGATCGCCGTCCTTCAACCGCGCGCGCTGCGTGGTCTTGAGATCGGCGCGTCGCGGTTCTACCACGTGGAGTGGCCAGCGGCAGGTTTGTCCAGCAGGTACTTCACGCATCTCTTCGAGCCGTTCCTGAAGAGCCGCGTCAGGCCACTCGACCCCGCGGGTGATCCCGGTGGCAGCAGCACGGACAATCAACTCGCGTCGGTCTTCGCGAGATGGGTGCTCCCGCGCAGCGGGTTCGAGGTGTATGGCGAATATGGGCGCGAGGACCACAACGGCACGTTCCGTGACCTCCTAGGTGAACCAGATCACGCCGCAGCATATGGTCTTGGCATTCGGAGGGGATGGCTTCGGTCGACGGATCTCGTGGCGGTCAGGGCCGAAGTATTCAATTTCCAGACGTCGACGCTGCAGCGACATCGCGGTCAAGAGGCATGGTACCGGCATGAGTACACGCCGCAGGGCCATACGCATCGCGGGCAGTTACTCGCCGCGGCGATCGGCGTGGGGAGCGGGGCCGGTGCTTCACTCGCGCTCGAACGTTTCGCCGCCACTACGGTGGATCGGGTGAGCCTCTCACGCTACGTAGTCGATAATCTGGGCGACGTGCGCAACACGGAAGCCCTGTACGCCATACATGGCGAGCATCGCTGGATGCCAAGCTCACGTGTGGAGTTCTTCGCCGCCGTCGATCAGGTGATGGCGTTGAACCGCTCAGGCGCGGACAACGCCGCTAATACGCGACTTGGCGTTGGTTCGACCTTTTTTCCGTGAGCATCGAAGCTAACCACGGGTCAGAACCGGAATCCCAGTGTGATCGGAATCGTCGTCAGCGGCTTCTCGCCGCCGAGGATGAAGTTCACTCGTGTTTCCGCGACCGAGGTAAAGGTCCTCACGGGCAGCTCGAGCCCGAGTCCGGCGGATACCCCGGGCCGAATTTTCAGATCGGTAGCTCGATAAGCCGCCAGCCCAGCGAGAACCGTGACCGCTGAGGAGCCCTGCGGCGAGCGCGCAACGAGCGTGGCACCGCCGATAGCGATGCGAACGTTGGGTGCATCGGCGGGCGCTTCGCTGCGACGCGGAAATTCCTGCATCGATGCCTCGAGGCGTACCGACACGGGTTGCTCGATGGCGCCAAAATCCGCAAACGCCCCCACGGTGTAGCCCGCGGCGTTCGTCCTGGCGAATTCTCGGACGGGAACGGCAATCCCGCCAGCGATGCCAAGCGATATGCCAAGCGCTGGTGGCGGAGGCGGCACGTTCTGCTGCGCGCCAGCGGGTGGGACTGCGGTGGCGGCCAGAACGACGATTAGTGCGATGCGCATGCGGGACGGGAGCGGTGAGCACCAAACATACAAGGTCGTCGCCAGGGATCGACAATTCGAGCACCAAGACGTGCTGAACTCACGGTATTCCATTATGTTAGACATTCCCTCGCGGCGCGGCTACCGCGCCCCTGTCTCGGCATCTCGAGGCTGAGCTTCCTTTCGACCAGAAGTATGAAGGCGCTCCTTTTCGCACTGGCGCTCAGCGCTGTAGGGTTTCCCGCATTGTCGCAGCAGAACACCGGTTCGCAAAGCCCCGGTGGCCGCTCCGCGACGCCGCCGCGCGGATCCAACGTGCCCCAGATGCCCCTGGGCGCCGATCTGCAGGCACTGATTCGCGGCAGCGGGCTGAGCGCTGATCAGATCCGTGCGAGGTTGCGGGCGCAAGGCTATTCCGAAACTCTGCTTGACTCGTACCTGGCGGGAGGGTCGTCACCGACGGGTGCGCCTTCGGACTCCGTGTTCGCCGCAATCGAAGCCCTCGGGCTGGGGGACAGCCTCCGGGTCGACTCGCTTCGCAATCGCGCCGGCATCCGCAAGTCGGCTCTCGACTCGGCGTTCGTGGATTCCGTAATGACGGCGCTGCGTGATGACTCCACACGCCATGTCATTCGTCAGGTCCTGCGCTCGCGCGAGATGGTCGCGAGCATGCACGACAGCGGCTTTGTCATCTTTGGCGCTGATGTCTTCGAGCGGGAAAGTTCCCTGTTCAACCCGAACGAGGCGGGACCGGTGCCCGCGGATTACCGCGTCGGGCCGGGTGATCAACTCGTCCTGGTTCTGACAGGCGACACGGAACGGTCGTATACGCTCCCGGTAACTCGGGAGGGGATGATCTTCGTTCCCGAAGTCGGAGGCGTTGCGGTCGCAGGGCTGATGATTCGCCAGCTGGAGGACATACTCCGGAGTCGTCTTGGCCGCGTCTATTCAGGAATTCGTAGCGGTACCAGTACGTCCGCGGTGACCGTCGCGCGACTCGGCTCGAGTCAGATCTCGGTGCTAGGCGACGTCAAGGCGCCTGGTGCGTACACGGTGTCAAAGCTCGGAACCATACTGACGGCCATCTACGCCGCCGGAGGTCCGACTGTGAAAGGTAGCTTCCGAAACATTCAAGTCCAGCGTGGCGGCCAGTCGCTGGGGAGGTTCGACCTCTACGATTTCCTCACAGGCGGAACTGCCCGTCGCGAGTTACGCCTCGAGAGTGGCGACGTCGTATTCGTCCCAGCGCGCGGCGCGCGAGTCAGGATCGCCGGAGCCGTAAAGCGAGCGGGTACGTACGAGCTCATGCCCGGCGAAACGCTCGCAGATCTCCTGCGGATGGCGGGTGGTTTTCGCGCCGAGGCGGACCAACGTCGCGTGCAGGTCGAACGCATCGTCCCGCCGTCGCAGAGAGTGGCCGCAGGCTCGGATCGGTTGCTCTTCGACATCAGCGGATTGTATCTCGACCGGTCCCCAGAGCCCCTCATCGACGGCGATGTTGTGCGTGTTCGCACGATCGCAGACCGCATCGCAAATAGAATAATGGTGCTCGGGAACGTCTGGACGCCCGGCGCGATTGCCTTTACGCCGGGGATGAAGCTTTCTGACGCGCTCAGTCGTGCTGGCGGGATCAAGCCCGACACCTATCGCGAGGCGATTCAGATTGCGCGTCTGCAGCGCGATTCCACGCGACTAATGCTGCGTATGCCTGCGCCTGGTTCAGATTCGATCGCCGCGAATGGTCATTCCGTCGACATGGAGCTCCAGCCCGACGACGAAATCCGGGTGTTTTCCGTTACGGAGTATCGCCCGCCGCGATACATCACGGTGTCCGGAGCTGTCCGTAACGGCGGTGAGTTTCCTTACCGCGAAGGCATGACCGTTCGCGACGCGCTCATGCTTGCCGGCGGTGTGGAGGAAGGGGCTCTGCTGCAGGAAGCCGAGATCGCTCGGATGCCCGAACATCGCGAGCGGGGGGCAACTGCGGTCACACTGCGCGTGCCGCTCGACTCGACGTTCCTATTTGATCGCGGTCCGGGAGGCGAGTACGCCGGGCCGCCCGGATTGCAGGTGCCTGCGCGCCGCGTCCCGGAAGTAGAGCTCAAGCCGTACGACAACCTACTCATTCTCCGTCAGCCAGACTGGGCTCTGCCCGAGCAAGTCATCATCGCTGGCGAAGTCAAATATCCTGGGAGTTACACGCTGAAATACAAGTCTGAGCGACTCGCTGACCTTGTGCAACGCGCTGGCGGACTGACGCCGGACGCCTATGCGAGCGGGTTGGTGTTCATTCGCCGTCAGGACCGGATCGGCAGAATTGGCGTAGACCTGCCGTCCGCCTTGAAGAACAGTCGCCATCCCGACAACCTGCAGCTCATGGGCGGTGACTCAATCACTGTTCCCACCTACTCCGCCGTGGTCACAGTAGAAGGCGAGGTCAATTCGCCCGTCACATTGGCCTACGTGCGCGGTGCGAGCATCGACTACTACATTCGCGCGGCTGGTGGAGGAACGAGCACGGCAGATGCGAGACGCGCGTACGTGATGCAACCGAACGGCAAGGTCCAGAGTCGATCCAGCTTCCTTCGGGTATTCTCAGCTCCACCGCGCCCGCTGCCGGGCAGCACGGTGACAGTGCCCAAGCTTCCGGAGAACGCACGCATCAATTGGGGAAGTGTCATTGGCACGACGACGTCCGTCGTGGGATCCGTCGTCGCAATCATTGCCATTCTCCGCAACTAAGGCGCACCTAGGACGGCGCGCCTGCGCACAGAAACTTCTCTAGTCGCGGCAACCATAGCACATGGTTCGGACGCACGTCGCGGTCTTCAATCCGGTGGCGTTCATCGGTGGCGCAGAAATCTCCCTGCTCGAGACTCTGCGATTCCTCCCGGATGACATTCATGTCTCGCTAGTGCTGCCAGGCGCGGGGCCCCTTGCGGACGCGGCCCGCAGCCTTGGCGCGAAAATCCATGAGCTCCCGGTGCCAAGCCGCCTGCACACGCTCGGTGAGCGGGACAAGCGGAGCGTGTTCGCAAAGGCATTATCTGCGGGACCTGCGATCGCTCGCGTGGCGTGGTACTTACGACAGTGGGTACGGAGCAATCGCGTCGACGTCCTGATGACGAACGGGATCAAGCCCCATGTGCTCGGGGGCTTGTCCGGGCCAGCGGCACCGATGTTGTGGTACCTGCGCGAAAGCCTGGAGAATCGTCCGGTCGGCACCGCGGCCCTGGCGGCCACGTCGTGGAGATGCTCAGGGGTGATCGCGATTTCGCGGTACGTGGCCGGGCAACTCGACCGTCCCCTGTTTGCCCGAGTGCCAAAGTGGGTGATCTACAACCCCGTAGACCTCTCGCGCTTTCATCCGAGCACTCCTCCGGCGTCCGACCTCCAGCGCGCATCGCAGAATGTCCGGTACGCGGTGGTCGGAGCACTCACGCCAATCAAAGGGCAGGACCTCTTTCTACGCGCTGCAAAGGAGGTGCTGAAGGAGAATCCCGACTCACATTTCTACGTTATAGGAGATAATCCGTACGCCACCGAGCAGGAGTCGTCCTATCCGGGCGAATTGCGGGCGCTCGTGCGCGACCTTGGCATTGAACGATCAGTCTTCTTCCTGGGCCATCGCCAGGACGCGGCTGCGGTCATTGCTGCGATGGACGTCATCGTTCAACCGAATCGCGGGCCGGAAGGCTTGGGTCGATCAGTGCTCGAGGCGATGGCCACCGCCAAGGCAGTAGTGGTGGTGAATCGCTGGGGCCCTGGCGAAGTCGTGCGCGATGATGCGACGGGGCTGGTCTTCCCGCACCTCGATGTGGTCAGGCTCGCTGAGGCCATGGCTCGTGTCGCTGATGCCGGGCTGCGGGAGCGACTTGGCCTTCGTGCACGTCAGTGGGCCGAATTACACGTCGACGCTGCCCGAAACGCCGAAGCCGTGGCGGTCGCCATGCGGACCGTGGCTAGCCGCGCATGACCTCTCGGCTGTCGATCCTCCACATCGGCAAGTTCTATCCGCCCGATCGCGGCGGTATCGAGGCCCACCTCGAGACGCTCTGTCGTCATCACAAGGACGACTTCGACCTGCGTGTGTTCGTAGCCAACCGATCACGACTTACTACGGATGAGCTGATTGAAGGGGTGCCCGTCACGCGCTTCGGAACGAAACTGCACGTAGCAGGAGCCTCAGTGACGCCAGCGCTGTTCACCCGCCTTCGCGACGCCAAAGTCGACCTGATTCATTTTCACGCACCGAATCCTCCGGCAGCCATCGCGTACCTTGTCAGTGGAGCGTCGGCTCCCTTGGTGATCTCATGGCACTCCGACATCGTACGGCAAAGGGTGCTTGGGGCCGCATTCTCGCCTCTTATGCAGTGGATGCTGCGCCGCGCGCGTGCAGTCATCGTGGGGTCGCGCAACTATCTCGAGACATCCCGGGACCTCACGTCACACCGTGATCGCGCGCAAGTGATCCCCTATGGCATCGATGTAGCCGACTTCGATCGAGTGCATCAGGCGTCAGTGGCGGCGATCCGGAAGCGCCATGGGTCACCGCTGGTCCTCGCGGTCGGTCGTCTCACGCGCTACAAGGGCTTCGAGTACCTCATCGCAGCGATGCGAGGAGTCGCCGCTACACTCGTCGTCATCGGGGACGGCAGCGAACGAGACGCCCTCGAGCGCGTCGCCGCATCGGCCGGAGTGGCAGATCGAGTAACGTTCGTTGGAGACGTGGACGATCTGGCGCCCTGGTACCAGGCGTGTGACCTCTTCGTGCTGCCAAGTGTAGAGCGCAATGAGTCATTTGGAATTGTTCAAGCCGAGGCGATGGCGTGCCGCAAGCCCGTCGTGAACACACAACTGACGAGCGGAGTACCCTTCGTGTCGCAAGATGGCGAAACCGGCATAACCGTACCGCCGCGAAACGCAGACGCACTCGGGCACGCGATCAACACGCTGTTGTCATCGCCGGCGCTCGCCGCCCGATACGGTGCGGCAGGAAGGCATCGCGTCGAAACCCTCTTCGACGCCCGGGACATGAGTTCGAAGATCGCGGCGCTCTACCGTGCGATCGTCCATTGAGGGAGCCGCATCCGGCTCGGGCTCAGACCCTGCATTCGATAGAGAGCTCCGTGCCGGAGCCAAGCATGCCTCGAAAGTGCCCAAAGGGTCGCAACAGGAAGCGCCTGCGTCGCGGCTCGTCCGGCAGACTCTCCGCCGCCACGACCGGCGAGAACGAATGCTGCATCCGACGAGGCGTGAGGCCGGCCGCCGCACATACAATGGCCAGTCCGCGGGCGCTAAAATGCCACAGGTGCTGCGGGACGGCTAGATGAGAGAATGTGGTTGGGGAGGTTCGCGCTACCCAGCCGCCAAAATCCGGCACCTCGATGATCGCGCGGCCATTTGGGGCGAGAAGGGCCCGCACCACCCGAAGCACGCCAACCGGATCAGGAACGTGCTCGAGCGTGTGCACCAGCGTGACGACATCGAAGCTCTGCGGCGTGAAACCAACAGCATCGAGTGTTGGCCCAAAACGCAAATCGGCGTGGGGAAGCGTCGACCGCACCGTCGGATTCTCAACAATGTCGAAGCCCGCCAACCTCTCGAATCCAATCGACCTGAGTAATCGAAGGTAGTGCCCGGTGGCGACGCCCACGTCGAGGATTCTGGAGGTCCGCGGCAGCATCAGCGGGATACGATACTTGAGCGGAATCGCGCGCGCAGTCACTGTTTCGACCGCTGAAAGAATTCCAAGCGCGAGTGGGCGGGGGATCGCTCCCCGCCACAGCGACTGGTTGAGCGCGAGCAGAGGACGCTCGCTCCGGACGGTCGCCGGTCGCGTGTGCTGCGGGTATTCCGCATACGCAGCGGCGAGCTGTGCATCCGTCGGGGGTGGCACGAGCCGGCCGGTGCCGCATCCGAGGCATGCGGTAACGTGCCCGTCGTAACCACTACGCGCGTCCTGAACGGCAAACGTGGTCGCTCGCGCAGATCCACACAGCGGACACGCGATCATCACTGGGAGCCGAAAAGGAAGCGGTCGAGCAGCTGGTGACAGCGCGTGCGAAACGCCTCACGTGAAAAATGCGATAGACCGGCGGGCACGACCCGCTGCCGGCGCTGGAGTGCGGCAAGGATGGCCTCGCGTATTTCTTCGGGCTTTCGCGGATCTACGACTGTGCCGAGTGCGCCGTTGAGCAGTGCTTCGCGACTCGCGTCGAGGGTGCTGCCGATCACGGGGACTCCTGTCGCAAGCGCCTCGAGATACACGATGCCAAAACCCTCGCCGTGACCGGGCATCGCAAAGACGTCGGCCAGCCGGTAATGATCGGCCTTCTCCTCTTCCGAGACGTATCCGGCGAATACAACAGCATCAGCAACGCCGAGGTTCCGTGCCTTCTCCTGGAGACGGGCGCGATCGTCTCCGTCTCCGACGATGAGATAGCTGAGTTCCGGAAGGCTGCCATGAAGTGTCGGCATGAGCTCGAGAAGCTCATCCACGCCCTTGTAGCGCTCGCGAGACGACAGCCGCGCGACCGTCAGAAGCACCCGCCGTCCGTCGAGCCCGTAACGACGTCGCAGATGCTGGGGCGCGGCCGCCGGCCCAAACCGCGATGCATCAACGCAGTTCGGCAGGATGAAGGTGCGATCGGCTGGGTGTCGGGACCACGCCACGAATCGCGAGAGCGAAAATTCGCTCACGGCGGTCACCACATGGATAAACCGCACCGCGGCGCGGTGCAGCGCTCGCCTGGGGGGAGACCATGCTTCCACTCCATGGATGACGAGAATCACAGGTGCGCCGCTTCGCCACGCCGCGAGAAGCGCCAGCGGGAGAAAGATGATGTGGCCGCAAATGACCCCGTCGTACCCGTCCCGCGCCGTCGCGCCCAGCGCGCGCCAGAGGAAAGCGAGATTCCCCCGCGACGCCGAGGCGTCATAGCGGACGCCACGAGGAACAGCGCCGACGTTCTCAGCGATGAATCGCGGCATCGCGACAACTTCATGGACGCGAGGATGTGCCGCTATCGCCTCGAGCAGCTCGCGATTGAACTGGGCCATTCCGCCGCGACCGCCATACGCGTCTGTCAGGAATGCCAGGACCCTGCTCATTGCGTCCGCGTCGTTGCCGGGCCGGCGGTATTGCGCATGAAGTAGAGCGCGACGAGGGCAAAGATGACGAGCTTGAACACCGACGCATACGTCAGGGAGATGTCGCGATCAACCACGAGAAAATAGGGCAGCGCGAGGACGAGCAGGGCGTGCAGCTTCATGGACATGCTGCGGCGCACGTATTCATAGAAGGCGCGGTGCAATATCCCCAGCACTGCCATCCCTGCAACGACCCCGATGACGCCAAAATTCAGATAGAACTCGCCGACCTGCGTTATCGCGATCGAGCCGCCGCCGCCCTGCCAGAAAGTCTCGCGAAAGTAGTCGCCGAGCCCCGTATCCGGCTTCCCCGGCCACAAGAGGCGAGGAATGAGCGCGGAGATCGGCATGAAGAAGAGAGTGCGCCCCCACTCGAAGGGGAGTTCTTCCGGAACCCGTGCCAGGATCGTGATGATGGAATCCGGACCATGGAACCGCGCCATGACCACGATGGAAATCAGCTCGGCAAACTGCTTGAAGAAGTCCCATGCACCTGGCGCGGCGCTACCCGTACGAGCGATTACCATGTTCCGCATCGTTTCCGGGGCGGACATAAGGGCTTGCAGGCCTCCGACATTGCTGCTCGCCGTCCATGTCAGCACCCGGAACGACAGCACCAGCGGCGTAATGACGAACACCACCAGACCTCCGGCGGCGGCGATGTGCCAGAACCGCACGCGGCCCCCGGCGTAGTGGTAGGAGGCCAAAAACGTCAGCAGGGCGATTGCCACCGGCTCGCGGTACCCGCTGAACAGCCCCAACGCGACCTGAACCAGCAGGAGGATGACGGCCAGACGCAAAGTGCGCGACTGACCCGCCCAGTGCTTTCGAAAGGCGGCCGTCGTGAAGAGAAACATCGCCAGGTAGCTGAGATTTCCGACCATGATGGCGATGACGGCTACGGTCTTCGAGAAGAACACGATTCCCGGAAAGACGATGCGAAGGAAGCTGACGCCCATTGCCAGCGCGTACAGGAAGAGCACTTGACGCTCGTCCGCTGGCATCCGCAGCCATCTGGCTTGCGGGATCGCGCTGCCAAGCGCCCGCGCAACGGGGGATACGTACGCCGCGACATACGCAAGGATGCCGATCGTTAGATAGTTCATCGCCCGCGTCAGGTACTGCAGATTGTCCCGCACGACAGGATTGAGCAGCTCCTGGTTCAGCTCGTAATGGAGGTACAGGCCGCGGAGATAGAAAAGTGCGTAGACGGCCACCACGGCCAGGACCGGCTCGAACGGATCCTTGTGCCACTTGAGCAGCAGCAGCGCGACGAGCAGGGTCGCATACGTGAGCTGCGACAACCAGAAGCCGCTGTTGTCCGGGGCGTGGACGAAGAGGAGTCCAATCGCCGCCGGGGACCCGACCAGCCAGAGCACCGCGAGCTGACGCCGCCGGGATGCCGGGGACGGCGCGCTCGGACTGACGGCGACCGGACTGCTCACGGGGTCGATCGGGCCGCCGCGTGAGAAGCCACGCTTCCCGACTCCGCCATGTGCTCGTACACGCGCAGGAGGCTTCGCATCACCGGCTGCGGAGAATAACAATCGAAGACGAGCGCGCGGGCGGCGGCTCGCATGCGCCTGCGCAGGGCAGCATCGCGAAGCAAGGTGACAGCACGGGCGACCAGAGCCTCATCGTTCTCTTCTACGAACAGCTCCTCCCCCTGTGTGTACTGGATTCCCTCTGCGCCTTCCCATGTGGTGACGACGGGCACTCCATAGGCCATCGATTCCAGCACCTTGACTTTGAACCCGCTGCCGCGCGACGGCGCGTACAGCATGACAGCGGCACGCGAGAAGAAGTCAGTCGGCTTTGGCAGGTTCTCGATCAGCTCGATGTCCGGTCCCGCTCCGTGCTGCGCGAGGTATCGTCGCGCGTTCCATCCCGCCACGAGCAGCTTCGCCCGCGGCACCTGCGCCTTGATGCGCGGCCACAGGTCCCTGAGCAGACGAACCCCTGCCGATCGCGATGGATGCCAGTGCATCGAACCGAACAATCCGACCACCGGGTCCTCGACGAATGGCTGCTCGGGATAGTTGCCCGGGTCGAGCGCGAACGGCACCGTCCAGTAGTTCGCCGCAGGATTGATCTCGCGGGCGCGCTCGGTCAGGCGTGGCGTGAACATGCGCATGTTGCTCGTATGACGAACAATGTGCATGGTTGCGCGCGTCATCTGCCAGTGGGCCTTGCGCTCTGCCACGGACAGATTGCGGCGATCCTCCCAGTCGATGATCTCGAAGTGATGAATGTTCAGCAGGCTGCGAGGGACATCCAGTCCGAGCCAGCCCGTCCAGAGCTGTTCGAGATGCAGAATGTCGTAACCGGCCGCCATATGTCGATCGAGCGCTTCGCGCACACCGTCCGCAGTGGCGGTCTCGCTGAACGGTCTGAGCACACTGCGCAGCTTGCGTCGAACGGTTCCCACCGACGTGCGCTGCTCGAAATGGGAGATCTGCAGGCGGCCTGGCGTCCCCGCCTCACTCAACAGGGCCTGCGCCTGGGTCAATCGCTCCGGCGCCTCGCTGGAAATCACGAGGCACCGCACATCGAACTGGCGGGCCAGCAGATCCTTCAGCAGGACGTAGAACCAGCGCGCTGCCGTGTCGCCAAAGGGGTGAGGCGCCGCAGGCAGGACGACGATAACTCTCATTGCGAGACGATGTTTCGGAGGCCAAAACGGTGACGGTGCAGAATAACACGGAGACCCGGACCATGCCTTGCCCCGCTGCCCTTCGGCCCGTTAGCATCCTCCGGCCCTTCTTCCTCTTCATGCGCGAACTCGTGGGGCGTGGTCCTCCACTCCTGATGTCGCGCAATTGGAATGAATACTGAACCTGCCCGACGCGCGTGGCGCCGGATCATGCCACTGTGGGGACGGCAATCCCTGCTTGGCTCCGGCGTCATTTCGACAGCCTCGGCGGCGTGGTCGGTGCTGTTGGCACTCGTAACGACGCCGCTGTTGATCAACGGCCTCGGGCTGTCGGCCTTCGGCGTTTATAGCCTGGCCTTCTCGGTGGTGGGCTTGGGCGCCTATCTCGATCTCGGGCTAGGCTGGACGTCCTCGAAATTCGTCGCGGAGGCAGATGCGCGAGGGGACGCGGCCCTCGTGGCGACGACCATTCGGGCATCACTCCTGTATCACGTCTTCATCGGCGGGCTCGTGCTCCTTGCCGCCATACCTGCCGCGCGATGGATCGCAGAGACGGTGTTGAGGTTCACCGGTGAAGACGCGGCCGACATGCAGGCCCTGCTCGCTATCGCTGCCGTGTCGTTCGTCGCCTCCAGCGTGAGCGGGGTCTTCGTCAGCGCGCTGCGCGGCGTGGGCCGGTTTGCCGTGGCGACCGTTGTCGCAACCTGCAGCATGTCTCTGTCGGTGGGACTTGCCGCCGCGGCCGCCGCGTTCGGCCTCGGACCGCGACCGGCCGCCATCGGACAACTCGCTGGTGTGCTCATCGGGCTCGCCGGTGCGTACCTGGCCTGTCATCGACTGATGCTGCCGACGACGCGCGGCGCAGCTGTGCGGCAGATGCGCCGGATGATGAGCTTTTCACTGTGGAACTTCGGGAACCGTCTCTGTCAGGCGATGGTCTTTCACGTGGACAAGATCGTGGTGGGTCGGCTCGCCGGCGCGGGCGCGCTGCCTTTTTACGTCGTTCCGATGAGCCTTGCCCAGCGCGTGAACTTCTTCGGCGGGCCGGCGGTAACGGCGATCTATCCGGCGGCAGCCGCAGGGCAGTTTCATCGCGACGCGTTCCTCGTGAGATACTCGCTTGCGTCACGGATCGTGCACGTGCTCACTGCCGCAGTTGCCTCCGTCCTCATATTCTCCGGCGACCGGTTTCTCGCGGCGTGGGTCAACCCACAGATGGGGATCTCGGGTGGCCCCTTTCTCGTCCTCTTTGCCATCGGGTACTGGCTGCTTGCCGTCGGGTCGTTCGATGGGGCGTGTGTCGAGGGGTGGAACCGGCCCCAGTGGACCGCGGGGGCCGTTTTTTCATCGCTGATCATCGGCACGCTGGTGACGATCGCGCTGATCCCGCAAAGGGGTTCCGCAGAAGCGGTTGCGATCGGCGTGACCGTATGGCTCGCCGGGACCGGCGTGGGCCAGATGATCGCGTGGTACGCGCTGGCGCGTTACGACGTGCGCCGATTCCTGCTTCGCACGGTACTGCCCGTCACGGAGATCCTTGTCCTCGCTGCGCTTTTGGGACGTTTCCTGCTGCCCTCCGTGTCGGCGCGGTTGTTCGTCATGATGGCGGTTCCGCTCATGATGGCTGTGCTCGCGGCGTATGGGGTCCTGCGCGTGCTCACGCACGAGGAGCGGCGGGGTTTGCTGGCGCGGGTATTGGGGTGGTTTGCCGCCCGCCGCAGTCGTACCTTGAGCGCGTCGGACACGGATGCGTCGGCTGCGACACCCGCCGTTCCTCACAATGGAGCCTGATCGTTTGACGAAGCCGCAAGGAGACGCCTCGAACCGCTCACAACTCGACGTTTGGGAGGGCATCTGGCGCAAGACGGGCCTGACGGAAAAGCGGGTTCGCGACAAGTTGCGGTTCGAACAGACGACGATGCGCTGGAAGGCGATCCGCAAGGCATTCGTTCGCGAATTCGGGTCCATTCAGGGGCTGCGGACGATCGAGCTCGGCGCGGGCACGGGCGACATCTCGATGCTTCTCGCGGCCGAGGGCGCGAAGGTGACGCTCTTCGATGCCAGTGAGCGAGCGCTTGATATCGCCCGATTCCAGCTCGGTGTCTTCGGCTTCGAGCCGGAATTCGTCGTTGGCAACTTCTTCGAGTTGCCGGATCAAGTCCGCGGACGCTTTGATGCGGCAGTCTCGTACGGCGTCGTAGAGCACTTCCGCGGCGAGGACCGGTATCTCGCGTGGAAGGCGCACGCCGACACCTTGCGCCCGGGAGGCATGGTGGCCGTCAGCGTACCGAATGCACTGTGTCTTCCGTATCGACTGAACAAATGGCGACAGGAGGTGACCGGGACATGGCCCTGGGGACTCGAGATCCCGTACACCCGCGCCGAAATGCACGAAATGGCGAAGCGGCTGGGCCTCGCAGCCTGGCACATCAACGGCAGCTCCTTTCTGCGCGATTGGGATCAGTTTCTCCTCACTCCGATCACCGCTCGGATCACCGGATTGACGGGATTCAGCTTCGAAAAGTGGACGCCGTTCGACCGCTGGTTCGGTCACGCTCAGACCCTTATCGGCCGCTATTCGAGTGACGTACGCAACGCGCCCCGCACACAATGCTGATGGGAGGCCGCACGCACGATCCGAGTGGGCCCGTTGAAGCCATCGCCGAGTGGGAGGAGCAGGCCGCACGACGGATTCTTGACGCGCGAGATGCCGCGGAACGCCGACGTGCATATGCCGAGGTGTATGACGAGGACAACGCAGTCTGGATGGCCCGCCACGGTGAGCGCGGAATCTCCGGGCACACCGCGCGAAATTCCTCGCTGCTCGCGTCGGCCTGTTCAGGATCGGGCCCGGTCCTCGACGTCGGAGGAGGGACGGGGATCGCGGGAGAAGCGTTTCCCGTGTCGCGCCAGTATGTCGTCTGCGATGCATCCGGGCTGGCGGCGGCGACCGCTCACGGACGCCCCGGCACACGAGTCGTTGGCCTGGCCATGGAGCTTCCCTTTGCCGCAGGCTCATTCGACGCCGTCCTAATCCTCGACGTCCTGGAACATCTTCATAGCGAAGACATCGACGCGTGCCTGCAGAACGCGCGCCGTGTCCTACGGAGACATGGCCGTCTGCTCATCGCGACCCCGCATCGGTTCAGCGGGCCATGGGACTCGCGCCGGGTGCTGCCAGACGCGCGCCGCCGCCTCGGGTTGCATCTGAACGAGCTCAGTGTCGCGGACATGATACGACTGACCCGGCGACACGGCTTTAGAACTGTCGGCTTTGAGACGCGGCCGGCGCGATCGACGCTCATGAGCGGCACAGGGGTCGGCGCGCGCGCGCGTGCCTGGGAACTGCTCGGTCGCGCGTGCCCGCCGCGCTGGCGCCACCGGTGGTGGCAGCTCGCGGTGCTGCTCGGCGAAGCCGCCTGAGGAAGCCAGCCATTCGCATCGGCTTCAACGTCCGGCATCTGTCGTACCCGGTATTTCGGGGGTTGCACCGATACACGGTCAATCTGCTGCGCGAGCTTTCGACCAGACCCGACATCGAACTCGTGCTCTTCACGACGACCCGTGAGCTGCCCTATGAAGAATTCCTATCTGGACTCGACGCGCGGGTGGTCGCCGTGCAAGCGTCGCGCGAAGCGTGGTGGGGCGAATGGGTGCTGCCACGTCAGCTGCGTCGGGAACGGATCGACGTCTTCCACGCCCCCGCCGATCGGGGTGTGCCACTCCTGTCGCCCTGCCCGACCGCCGTCACCGTGCACGACAGCTATGAGCGCTCTCACTGGCGAACGCTGTTTCCTTCGCTGAAGGAGCGGATGCACTACGCGCGGTGGGAACTGGCGAACCGGCGCGCCAGTGCGGTGATAACGGTCTCGGACACAACACGCCGCACGCTCGTCGAGCTCGGTGTCGCGCCTGACGAGCGGCTCCATCGGGTCTATCTCGCGGCGTCGCCGGAGTTTCAGCCCAAACGCGCGCCCAGCGACGCGCACGTCCTCGCGAAGTACGACGTGCGCCCTCCGTACGTCTTCTATGCCGGAGGCTACGACTCGCGAAAGAACGTGGAGTCGCTCGTCGAGGCGTTCGCACGTTCCGGGCTCGAGAATCACATGCTCGTCGTCGCCGCGGCTCAGCTGTTCCGTTTCCCACAGCTACTCGCTGACTGGCGCCAGCTCCCTGGCTTCGCACGGATGCGCTTCGTGCAGCCGCTCCCCCAGGAACTGCCGGCCCTCTACCGGAACGCGCAGCTATTCGTGAATCCTTCCACTTGGGAATCGTTCAGCCTGCAGCTGCTGGAAGCCATGGCGTCGGGCACGCCGGTTCTCGCCTCCAATCGAACCGCAATTCCTGAGATTGCAGGCGATGCGGCCATCTTCTTTGATCCCGCGGACATCGATGGTCTGGCATCGTTGATCACACGCGCGGCGGCCGACGACGAGCTCCGTGCCACGCTGCGCGCGCGCGGCTTTTCGAGGGCCCGGAAGTTCTCTTGGCAACAGACGGCAGACGAAACCCTCGCGATCTATCGTGCGATCGCGCGTCACGCATCTCACGCAGGCTGAGGATGCCGATGCTGCTCGGGCAGCTCATCCTCGAGCGTCGCATCGAGGCCCTGACGCAAGCTCGTGCGCGCACGCCAAGCGAGCTCCCTTGCGGTGCGGCTGACGTCCGCCACGAGGCTCTGACGCTCGACGGGGCGAATGCGAGCCGGATCGCGCTCCACGATCAGCGGGGCGCCCAGTATCTCGCGGAGAGTGGCAAGAAGATCCTCTACGGACGTTGGAACGCCGCTGCCGATATTGAGGGCCTCCGCGCTCCCTGAGTAGTCCCGCAGGCGAACGAGCGCGTCGACGATGTCGAGGACAAAGATGTAGTCGCGCTTTGGCGTCAGATTGCCAAGACGCAGCGCGCCACCGCGCCGGATGCCGGCCATGATGTCCGGGAGTACGTGGGGATTGGTCTCACCCGGACCGTAGATGTTGAAGAAGCGGGAGGCGATGAAGCGCGTCTCAGGGCGCCGCCGACCCGCGAGCCGCAACAGTTGCTCGCAGAATTGCTTCGACACGCCATAGATGTTGAGGCTGCCGACGGGATCATCCTCCCGATGCGGTGCATCGCTGGGTGCGTACACATCACCTGTGGACGCGAGCACGAACCGTGTGGTCGCGGAGGGCAGCGTGGCGAGCACGACCTGCGTCCCCGTCACGTTCACGTCCAGTGTTTGCTTCGGATCAGACTCGCACAGTGGGATGAAGTGAATGGCCGCCAGATGGTACACGGTGCTCGGCGACGCCTCGCGCATGACATAGGACACGAACGAGCCGTCGCGGACATCGCCCTCCCACAGCCGGAATCGTGCGTTCTCGTCAAAACGCTCGAGCGTTTGACGTTGGCCCACCGAGAAATTGTCGATGGCGTGCACACGATGGCCGTCGGCCAGACAACGCTCCACGAGGTGCTGGCCGACAAAACCGGCGGCACCCGTTATCAGGATCGAATCCACTGCACCAGTGTCGTTGGAGAGAACGTGCTCGTGAACGCTCGGTCGGAGGCGGTCAGGCGCGTTGCACGCGAGCCAGCGCGTCCGGCGAAGAGCCGCGTTTCGCGACCGAGGGGGGCGGAGCGGTCACTCGATCGACCGTCTGCAGGTTGAGCCAGGTCTCCAGCAGCGGCGCGAGGGTTCGCGCGACCATCTCGGCGCTCGACGGGCGCGAGTCTCTGATCTCGCAGGTGATCGCGACGACAAACTCCGATTCCGCTCCGCCACCCCGCACCGGATACTCGAAACGCCACGCGCTCTCGGGCGTGTCGCGACCATTCTCCCCCATAGGGCGATTCCGCCTCCGCGGATAGAACTCGATGCTGGAGAATCCAAACTGCTCGGCGTTGCTCAGGAGAATGGCATTAACCTGTTCCACCTGCCGCGCGCCCAGCACGGCGCGCTGCATGTCGTTCGCCCGCAACTGCGCACTCAGGACCCGTCGGGCACGAGCCGGCCCGGACATGAGGATCTGTCCGAGTGCCGGCAACTCCTGATAGCCGAGGAGATTCGTGAAGTAGATGACGAGAATGACCGTCACCACCGCGCCAATGGCCGACAACCACGATGCGACGAGCGGCGGCGCATAGGCGACGACGAGGCCGAAGCCGGCGAACGCCGCCGCGATCAGCCACATGAATACGGTCGTGCGTCGTTGCGACAAACCGAGGGCCAGCAGCCGGTGATGTATGTGCTGCGCGTCGGCACCCGACAAGGGTGCATTGCGCAGCCAGCGCCGAACCACTGCGAGCAGCGTATCCAGGAACGGCAACATGAACGCGAAGAGCGGTACGGCGACGACGACCGCGTGCTGCGGAACGGCGGCCGTGGCTGATCGGGCGAGCAGAACGGCCAGGATCAACCCAATGCTCAAGCTTCCGGAATCGCCGAGGAAGATTCGCGCGCGAGGGAAATTGAACGGGAGGAATCCGAGCGCTGCTCCCGCGAGTGCTGCGATCGGGATGTACAACGTCGGATTGCTGCCGTGCGGCACCGACAGCGCCGCCGTGGCGCATGCGATCAGCGCGATGCCCGTTGCCAGCCCATTCAGCCCGTCGATCAGATTGAAGGCGTTTGTCACCGCCACTATCCAGATGATCGTCAGCGGAACGGCCAGCCAACCGGTTGAGACCACGACGCCCGGCGCCAGCAGCAGGTGGTCCAACTGAAACCCGAACGCAACGACCACTGCCGCGGCTGCGGTCTGCGCCAGGAGCTTCACGAACGCTCCGACGCCGCGGATGTCGTCGCACAGCCCCACGCCGAACAGGATCGCGGAGCCCAAGGTCAGTCCCGCGAGCAGCGACCAGTGCTCATTGAACCGGTCGACGACAAAGAGCCCCGGAACAATCGTGATTCCGACCGCCGCAAACACCGCGAGGCCGCCCAACCGCGGAATCGGGTTTTCGTGAACGCGCCGTTCCCCGGGCTGGTCGAACAGCCTGCGAGTGACGGCCAGCGACGCGATCGCCGGTGTCAGCACGAAGCTGATCAGAAACGCCAACAGTAGAGCAGCGACTGCCGATTGCGACATGATTCCGCTTGTACGCGTATGGTGAGGGCGTCCCGGCCTCGCGGAGCTGCCGTCGGGCAACTTGCTACGGGGTCCTGAGAATACGCGACGGTGCGGTGCAACGCCAGTGCGCAGCAGGAGTTGCGGCGCTTCCCAAGGTCCGCCGCGACTGCCTGAGATGGCCGTGAAAGCCTCGCAGCGACACCGAACCGCGGCGCCTGGTCCACAATCGCGGTTAACCGGCGCGACCGCTATATATGGGGTACTCCCATCGTGTTTCCCACCATGGCCCTGCCCACGAACCGCTCCCCTTCGGATTTTCTTCCCCCATCGCGGCAGCCAGATCAGGATGGGGAGTCCCCTTGGGCGTCCGTCGTGGGCCTGATCAACGCCATTCTGCGCCGGCGAGGATGGCTCATTGGTGTCGTCGCCGTCGCCATGCTCCTCGGCTTGTGGAAAGCGCTGACCACTGACCCGACGTTCACGTCGGTTTCGACGTTCATGCCGGAGCTGCCACGCCAGGGGTCGTCGCCAATCTCTGGAATCGCCGCGCAGTTCGGTCTCTCCATCCCTTCAAGCGATGGCGCGAACTCTCCACTGTTTTATCCCGATCTGGTGCGCTCGCCACAGTTTCTCGGAAAGATCGCCGAGGCGAGCTATCAACCGACGCCGTCGGAACGCGCGCGCAGCGTAGGCCAGGTGCTCGTCGCCGACGTCGCCGAGCCGCGCATGCTTCGCGTACGCGCGGTCGAGGAACTTCAGAGAATGGTGGCCGCCAACGCCGCTCCACGCACCGGCGTCGTCACGTTGACGGTGACGACTGGAGATCCGCGGTTGTCGCAGCTCATCGCGAATGAGATTCTGCAGGAGATCAATCGCATCAATATCAGCCGGCGCCAGACACGCGCGGGGGCGGAGCGACGCTTCGTCGAGCAGCGCGTTCAGGAGGTGCGAGCGGATCTCCGTGCCGCCGAAGATCGCCTCCAGCGCTTCCTGGACGAGAACCGGGATTTCACGAAATCCGCGAACCTGCAGTTCGCCCATGCGCGCCTCGAGCGCGAGGTAATGCTGCAGCAGCAGCTGTTCGCGACACTCTCGCAGTCGTATGAGCAGGCCAAGATCGAAGAGGTCCGGGATACGCCGCAAATCAGCGTGCTCGGCGCGCCGGAGGTTCCCGTCCGGGCGAATCCACGCGGACGCCTTCGCATGCTCACGACGGCGCTGATTGGTGGTCTGCTCCTGGGCGCCGTGCTTTCCTTCCTCGTCGACGTCCTGCGGACTTCCAAGGGCACGCTCGGTCGCGAACCGCAATTGGCAGAGTTCTCCCATCTGGCCCACGAGCTACGGGAGGATATCCAGCGCGGGCGCCTCCTCAAAGCATTCTTTGGAGGCAAGCCGACTCGCCACGCATCCGAGGGGCACACGCACGGGCAGACGCGTGCTTGATCTGAAATCCCGCCTGTCCGTGCGGATTCGCCGGTTGCGTCGCTGGCACCGCATCCAGAGGATTTTAACCGAGAGCTCGGTGAGCGCGCAGACGCAGCGTCTTCTGGCTCAGCAGTACCAGTACGCCTGGCGATCAGCCGGCAAAGTGCCGCCATTCGCCGAAGTGGGGTTTCGTGAGTTCTCGCAAAATGGCGAGGACGGCATACTCCTGCTGATCTTCGCGCTGATCGGCACGACCTCGAAACGGGCGATCGAACTGTGCGCCGGCGACGGCATCGAGTGCAATACAGCGAATCTCATCATCAACCACGGATGGGACGCGCTGCTGGTCGACGGGGACGCGGCGAACGTCGCAACCGCCCAGACGTTCTACGCCGCGCACGGCAATACCGCTCTGTGGCCGCCAACCGTAGCCCAGGCGTGGCTGACCGCAGAAAACGTGAACGACATTGTCGCCAGCGCCGGCTTCAGCGGTCCCATCGATCTACTGTCGTTGGATCTCGACGGCATCGACTACTGGATCTGGAGAGCCCTTGACACCGTGCAGCCGCGCGTCGTCGTTGTCGAATTTCAGACCGCCTGGGGACCCGAACATGCGATGACAGTGCGCTACGACCCGCAGTTCATGCCGACGAACGGGCAGGGGGCTGGAGCCTCGCTCGCCGCGTTCGTCAAGCTTGGCCAGGAAAAGGGATATCGGCTCGTAGGCTGCGAGCGTCTCGGCTTCAATGCCGTGTTTCTGCGAAATGACGTCGGGCCCGACGCATTCCCCGCAGTTCCCGCGGCCTCCGCGTTCACTCATCCGCATGCCCAATGGTGCGTCAATCACTCGGCCCGCGTACTCGGCCTTTATGATTGGGTGACCGTGGATTGACATCACTTTATGCGCTGCGCGCGGTTCCGCGCACCGTCAACTTGACCGTCTACGCGTTTTTCCTCAACTGACAACAGGATCACTCTCTTGGCCTCAGTGCTAGTTACCGGCGGCGCCGGCTTCATCGGCAGCCACTTGTGCGAGCTGTTATTAGACCGTGGCGATGACGTTTCCATCATCGACAATCTCTCCACCGGTTCGTATCGCAACATCGCGCACCTGAAGGACAAGAAGCGGTTTCGCATCACCATCGGCTCGATTCTGGACAACGAGTTGCTGGAGCGTATGGTCGAACGGGTTGATACCGTGTTTCATCTCGCGGCCGTCGTGGGCGTCCAGCGCATCATCGACGCGCCGGTCGACACGATCGAGACAAATATTCTCGGTTCGCACAACGTGCTGAATGCCGCGGCCAAGTACCACAAGCTCGTGCTGGTCGCCTCAACCTCTGAAGTGTACGGCAAAGCGGTCAGCTACCCGTTTCGCGAGGACGACGACACGATCTACGGCCCGACGACAAAACGGCGTTGGAGCTACGCGTGCTCGAAAGCCATGGACGAGTTCCTCGCGCTCGCGTATGCCCAGGAGCGCGGGCTGCCGGTCATTATCGCGCGGTTGTTCAATACGACAGGGCCGCGTCAGACAGGTCGGTATGGCATGGTGCTCCCGCGCTTCGTGGCACAGGCGCTGCGCGGCGAGCCGATCACGGTCTACGGCACCGGGAAGCAGTCCCGCTGCTTTGCGGATGTGGCGGATGTGGCGTGGGCACTGCTCAACCTTGCGGATGAGCCCAAGGCGATCGGGCGGGTATTCAACGTCGGCAACCCGGTCGAGATCAGCATGGCGGACCTTGCGATTCGGGTGAAGTCCATCACGAACAGCACGTCCGAAATCCGCTTCGTGCCCTATGACGTGGCGTACCCGAGTGGCTTCGAGGACATGGAGCGCCGCGTCCCGAGCATCGATCGCATCGCCGAGCTGATCGGATTTCAGCCTCGGCTGACGCTCGACGAGACCATTCGCCGCGTGGCGGACGGGCTTTTGCAGGATCAGCCCAGCGTGGCCGAGGGATACTGACGGGGTGGGAGCGCCGATTCGGGTCCTCATCTCCGGCGTGTTCAGCCATGGCGCGCTCGGAGCCACATACGCCACGGCTTTCGAACGCCTCGGGTGCGAAGTCGTCAGGTTCGACTACGATGCAGCGTACTTCAGCAACCCCCTATCGCGCAATCGCCTGGTGCGGCGGCTGGTGCGGCGGCGCCTCTGGGACGAGATGAATGCGCTGACGATCCGTGCGGTCCAGGACGTGCGGCCGGCGCTGGTGCTCGCGATCAAAGCTTCCTATCTCGACGGCGAGAGCGTCTCACACCTCCGAGCGTCGCTCGGGATTCCGGTGGTGAATTACTACGCGGACAATCCGTACTGCGGCATTCCGCTGGATCCACGCAAGACGTCGGCACAACGCCGCGATCTCGTCGACGTTTTGCGCGCGTATTCCGCCGTGTTCATCTGGGGAAGGGCGATCGCCAATCGGCTCCAGGCTGACGGCGTGCAATCCTCCTACCTGCCATTCGCCGCGGACTTCGCCACGTATCGGCCTCCCACAAATCCTGGGGCGATGACTGGCTGCAGTGAGTGTGACGGGCAACACGACATCGTCTTCGTGGGGCAACACAATGCGAAGCGCGGCCAACACGTCGACGCGATTCGCCGACACGTAGTGAGCCTGTGGGGTCCGCGATGGGACCGTCTGTCACGAAGCGGCAGGGTGCGGCATCGCGTTCACCGCAAGCCGGCATGGGGTTCTTTTTCGTCGGACCTCTATGGGAATGCCAAGGTCTCACTCAACGTCGTCGACGACCTCAACATGCCTGGCCATAACATGCGAACGTTCGAGGTGCCCGCTAGCGGAGGCGTGATGCTTGCGCATCACACGCAGGAGCAGGAGGAGTTCTTTCCGGAGGGAGAGGCCGCATTCTACTATCGAACGCCGCAGGAGCTGGACAGCAAGCTGGATACAATCCTGCACGACCCCGGCCGGCGTGCTGCGGTAGCGAAGAACGCGCTGCGCATCGCGCAGCAGAACACCTACCTGCATCGCGCGGCGGACCTGCTGAAAGCGTGTGGCCTCCGCGCCGCATCGGTCGCAGGTGTCGGTGCCGGCAGCTAGCCCCCCAGCACGATCGCGATGACGCTGCGCATCGGCTTCGTTACCGGATCCGACCGATGGTGGCAGACGAGCCGCATTCAGGTGAAATACCTGAAGATGCGCTTCGACGGCATGGTCTATCCCGACACCTACGCCTTGCCGGCCTTGCTGGGCACGACCTGTGACTTCCTGACAAATGGCGATCGCGTGGGTCCCAGGGATTACGATTTACTCATGGCTGAACTCAATGCCTCGGATTCGCAGCTGGACTACCTTCGGGCACTGGTCGAAGCGGGGCGGCCGCCGGTCGCGGTGATCCCTGGCCCTCCGGAGATCATCGGCCGCAAGCTGAACGACCGCAAATTGCGGCTCGTCCGCGAGATCCTCTCGAACGCGGCGTTCGTGTGGTGCTATGCGCCATCCATCAAGACGTTTGCGGACGGCATCGCGGGCCACGCGCGCGCCCAAGTCATTCCGTGGCCGTTCGATGCGGAGGCGACGCGCAGAGCCGCCATACCGGAACGGCCGAAACCCGTGGAGAGCATTCACGTCCTGCTCGACGCACCGCTCCGGTTCACCGACATCGCGCACAACTACCCCTTCGTGCTCAAGCGAGCGGTCCAGATCGCGCTCGAAGCGGTTCCGGACGCGTCCCGATCGCGCTTCCGCTTCCATAGTGTCGTTTACACCAAGGAGGACGAGCAGCAGTTTCACGAGTCGGGCTTTGCCGATGGGCTCGCGGTCACCCTCGCGCCGAAGCGACAATACAAGCCATTCGTGCGTTTTCTCGCCGGCTGTGATGGCATCGTCAACCTCCTGAATGGCAATCCGCTGGGACGCGTCACCTTTTTGGCGGGAGCACTCGGCAAGCCTGGTGTGTTCAGTGACACGTCGGAGCTCAACCGCGAGCTGTACCCGCAGTCCACCGTTCCGTTGTTGGACCCGGAACGTCTCTCGGACGCGCTGACCATGATGTTCGTGAGCCTGGCTTCCGATGTCGCAGAGCCCAGGTGCAAGCCCGACATGGACGCTGTGAACCGCATCGGTGATTTTCGATCGAACTCGACGGCGCTGTTGGCGCTGGTGCACGAGGGCCTTGAAAGTCTCTCGAAAGCGGCTGTGCAAAATCACGCTGCTCTACACACTCGTCGCTGATGTGCGGCATCGCCGGGATTCTGACGGCTCGCCCTGCGGCCGAGGCTGAGCGACGCGCGCTTGGCATGCTGCGCGCCATCCAACACCGCGGGCCGGACGGCAACGCGGTATCGGTGACGGCGGTGTCGGGTTCGCGTGTGTTGGCGCTCGCGCACGCACGGCTGGCCGTGCTCGATCTCTCGCCCCACGCCGCCCAACCCATGTGGCACCGAAAGACCGGAAATGCACTGATCTATAACGGCGAGGTATACAACTACCGGGAGATGCGCCCGGAACTGGAGCGCGAGGGGTGGCGATTCACCTCCACCGGTGACACCGAGGTCGTTCTGGCCGCGCTCAGTACCTGGGGAGCGAACGCCATTACGCGCCTCGAAGGGATGTTCGCGTTTGCATTCTGGGACGCGGGCCGTGGGGAGCTGCTGCTTGGCCGCGATCGGATGGGGATCAAGCCGCTGTATGTGGCGCGCACGGCCGATGGCGTCGTCTTCGCGTCGGAAGTACGCGGGGTTGCGGCATCCGGGCTCGTCGACTGCATGATCGACGAATCCGCCATTGCCTCCATGCTGCATTTTGGCGCCGTCGTCGGTCCGAATACGATGTACGCCGCGGTCCGGTCACTCGTACCTGGGACCCTCATGCGGTTCGACCGCGAGGGGCGGGTGACGGAGCACGAGATGGCGTCGTTAGCCGACCTCGCCCTCGCCACGCCGCGCCATGTGCCGTTTTCCGAAGCGGTCGCCGAGTCGGGTGCCCATCTTGCGCGCGCCGTGGAAGACCAGCTCGTGAGCGACGTTCCGATTGGCGTATGTCTTTCCGGCGGAGTGGACTCCACGCTGATTGCGACATATGCCGCCCAGTCGCGCAAGCAGTCGAATCTCACGCTGCTCACGATCGACGGTGGTGAGAAGGGATTCACGGAGCGCGCGCGCGCGACACGGGTGTCTCGCAACCTGCAGGTCACGCATCGCGTGGTCGAGCTCTCGGCGTCGCAGTTGTTCGACTACCTGCCCGCTGCCGTCGCTGCGATGGATCAACCCACCTCTGACGGCGTCAATACGTTCATCATTTCGGCGGTGGCGCGGGATTTGGGCCTAAAGGTCCTATTGTCGGGTTTGGGCGGCGATGAAGTCTTCGGAGGCTATACGACGTTCTGGAAGGTGCCCTTCCTCTTCCGTCATCGGCGTCTTCTGTCCGCTGGCGCCCGGCTCGCGATGGCGGCGCGCATCTCGCGAAGCCCGCAGACAGCGAAGGTCGCCTCGGCGGATCGACTGCGCAGCTTCGCGGATGCCTACCTACTGCAGCGATCCATCCGATGGGAGGGCACGGGCCCGATCAGTGAATCGCCGCTGCTACGCTCAGCGCCAACGGACCTGCCGATCCGTGCCGCGCTCGAGGGTTCCGATCCGCGCGACGACTTTCGACGAGTGGCGTTGCTCGAGTCCAACTTCTACATGCGCAATCAGCTGCTCCGGGACGCCGATGTGTTCAGCTCCGCCCACGGTGTGGAGATGCGGGTACCGTTTCTCGATTCACGGCTCGTGCGCCATGTCTGGAGCTATCCCGCATCCCATCACGTCCGCCGCCGCTCAGGCAAGCGCATTCTCCGTGCCCTTGTTGCCGCGCAGTATGGCCACGCCCAGCTCGGCCGCAAGATGGGATTCGTTCTCCCGTGGGATGTGTGGCTGCGAAGCGACGTGGCGAACGACGTAGCCGACACGCTCCAGTCTCGCGAGGCCGCGCAGCATCTCGGCGTCGCGCCGCACGTCCTTCCTGACCTGTTGCAGTCGTTTCGCGCGAATCGCGCGGGTGT
>Ga0307505_10000961_pt1 | contig 26569 bp, 23 predicted proteins | sample 23_S_MG_FD_202183 | JGI IMG/M metagenome (GOLD analysis project Ga0307505, IMG submission 202183) | Soil microbial communities from Populus trichocarpa stands in riparian zone in the Pacific Northwest, United States - 23_S | ecosystem: Environmental > Terrestrial > Soil > Riparian zone > Trees... | reverse complement strand
ATGCCTGTCAGCAGGAGGTCCATCTGCGGATGGACGCGCACATCAGCCGACGAGAAGACGCTGATGCCCCTACCGGGGTCCTCGTCCGGGTATTCGGTTGCCAGCCGCCGGCCCAGGTTGTCCATCGCGGCCTGTGCCTGCGCGACGGTGACGCCGTCGTTGAGACGCGCCTTCACGAAGAAGATGCCAGCCTCGCTGGATCGCCGTGCCGTAGCCTGCGGCGGCAGGCCCATTACCATCGGTACTGCGGAAACGGGCAGCCAGAAGTCGGTGACGAGGCCGATGTTGAGCGTCGCGTTGTGGCCCACCGGCCCGACGCCGACGATCGTGACCGGAACTCCCTGCATGGTGATGGTGCGACCGACGATCGACGGGTTCGCATCGAAGCGCGTGGTCCACGATTGATGACTGACCACCGCCACGATGCCGGTGCCGGTTCGGTCTTCCGAGGCGTCGAACCAGCGGCCCAGAGACGGCTGCAGCCCCAGCACGGCCAGGTACGACGCCGTCGTGTACTCGGCGATACCGTTGCGGACGGCACCTCGATCGAGATAGGCCGCGGGAGTGGGCGGGCTGATGGCCGTCGTCCGCCAAAACACGCTGGTGTAGTCGGCGATGTCGAGATAGGCCGGGTACGAAGTAGCGCCCTGTCCACCCTCGCGACTGTTCTGATAGATCTCGACGAGGCGGTCCGGATTGGCGAAGGTCGACGGGCGAAAGAGCGTGGCATTGACGACGCTGAAGACCGCGGTGGTGGCGCCGATCCCGAGCCCGAGGATGAGGACGGCCGCGGCGGTGAAGCGCCAATCGCGGAGCAGCCGCCGGATGGCGTGTCGGGTGTCGCGCCGCAAGTGATCCACGAGCGCCGTGCCCCGCGCGTCGCGGCTTTGCTCCTTCAGCGATTCGACGCTGCCGAACATCCGCGCCGCCTGGTGACGCGCCTCGTCCTCGGGCACGCCTTCGGCCACGTGCCTCTCGACCTCGCGCTGGAGATGGAGGTGCAGTTCCTCGTTCAGGTCACGTTCGCGCTGATCCCGCCAGAGGATCGACCGCAGTCGCGAGCGCAGGATATGCCACAGTCGCATGGCCCTGAGTCCTTTCTCTACTACGGGTCTCTCTTGTAGATTACCGTAGTGAGACGGGAGCAGGGGCGCGAAGGTTCCCTGGGCTGCGGCGGCTCTACGCGGTGCCGTTCGCGTGGAGCGCCGCCTCCGTGTGGGTGAGGAGAAGGTCGGCTATCGCCTGGAAGGGCGATCAGGAACGAAGTGCCAGCCGCGAGGCCGACCGGAACTCAGGGGGCGGCCGACCGCCTAGGTGGACGTGCGGCGGACGTTTTCCGCTCGCGGTCCCTTTGGCCCCTGCCCGACGTCGAATTCAACGCTGTCGCCTTCCCGCAGGTTGTCGATCCCTTCGCCGTAGATCGCACTCTGGTGGAAGAAGTATTCCTTTCCACCCTGGCCCTTGATGAAGCCGAATCCCTTGTCCACTCGCAACGTGCCAATCGTTCCTGTCATCGTGTCTAGTACCTCACTGAATTCGTCCGTCGCATTTCAGAGCCCACATCAACGAGTTGGAACTGGGCCCTGCAGCAGGCCCCTGACCTGCCAGTCCGTCGCGTCCACCAGCGCCTGGTACTCGGCCTCCGCAATGGTCCGCTTGGAGTACCGGCACGCGGCCACGAACATGTGCTTCTCGTGGTGCCAGTCGCTCCTGGTCACCTCGCACTGGAAGGTCCCGCCCGATCCGACCGTCATCGTCAGCACGTCGCCCAGCTTCGGGATGGCCTCGACCTCGACGTTCTTGAAGAACCTGACCTCGCTGTTGACGATGGTTTCGAGGTCCTCCTTCCCCTCGCGGCGGACGCGGAGGGAAGGAATCCTGAGGCTGATCTCGAGCGTGTGAGTCATCTGATGGGCCAGGGGGCAGACCCGGCACTAGGGATTTTATTCCGTCGCAGCCGTGTCGAGACGAATAATCGACTTCCAGGCCTGATTTGCAGGGTCACGCGAGGATCCCGGGACGGCAGACGCGAACAACCTGCCGCAGTTCACCGACGCACCTGGCGGTCGGCGACCGGCGATGATGCCGCGCGCGGCCCCCCAGGGACCAGACGTGCGCCGCGTCGCCTTGCTCCATCAGAGCCAATCAGCCATCATTGCCGCTTCGATGCCGCGAACGCCCGCGCCGGGTTCCGCCGGCAGCGACAGCCAGTCCGGGGTCACCTCAGCGCAGCTGATTGCACGTGCGCGACAAGGCGACGCGCGTGCCATCAGCGTCCTCATGCATCGGTACGGCGTCGCATTGCGACGGTGGGCTCGGGGCCGTCTGCCCCGCTGGGCCCGAGAACTCAACGACACCTCGGACATCGTGCAGGATGCCCTGCTGCAGACGATTCGGCGTCTGGATCGCTTCGAAGACCGCGGGCATGGGGCACTGACGGCCTACCTTCGGCAAGCGGTGCTCAACCGCGTCCGCAACGAGATGCGACGCGTGTCTCGCCGGCCACCGCGGGAGGAGGACGATGTCGATGTCGCGTCCACCGCCCCATCTCCCTTCGAGGCAGCCATGACGGCCGAGCAGGAGCAGCGGTACAAGCGTGCGCTGACCGAGCTCTCCGACGAGGAACGCCTACTCATCGTGGGTCGCTTGGAGTGCGGCTACAACTACGTACAGCTGGCGCGGCTGTGTGGACGAGCCACGCCGGACGCTGCTCGTGTGGCCGTTCGTCGTGCCCTCTTGAAGTTGGCGGCTGGCATGACAGATGGATGACCGCCGGGTCGCGGATCTCGCGGCTGCCGTCGCCGACGGAGAGCCGATTGAATGGGATCGTGAGAGTCTTGGCCTTGCTGGCTACCAGGAACGATTGGCGCACCAGTTGCGCGCGTTGTCTGGCCTCACTGCCTCACATCCCGTCTCCAGCCCGACGGCCAGGCGCCTCGCCTGGCCGCTCGCGCTCGGCCGCATCGCGGCCATCGTCTGCTGTGCGGTCGGCGTGGTCGGTCTGGCGCGATTGATGTCGGGTGCGGAGGGCGGACGCTACGCATTGTTCATCGCCGTCCTTGCCGTCTTTTCGGGGTCCGCCCTGTATCTGGACATCGCCGGGCGAGACAGGCGGGCGCTTGCTTTGGCGCTAGGGTTCTGGACCGTAGGGGCTTCGTTTGCCGCGCGCGGGACAGTGGCGCTCGCCGACGCGTGGCCCTCCGTTGGCGTATTGTCGGTCGTGGCCGCGCTGCGCCCGGAGGCGTTCTTCGGCGGCGCGCTGTGGGCCTTCGCACGTGACTTTCCGAACGCATCCCGTGGGATGGCGCTCGATCGCGTCGTGCTTCCCGCCACGAATGTCGCGACCGCCGTCGGCACGGCGCTTTTCACGATCAACCTGATCCCCTTGGCAAACGCCAGTTTGAGCACGTGGCCTCCGCTGGCCGCCCTGACGTTCCAGCGGACAACGGGAAACACCGGCCTCTTCTGGAGCCTCACCTTCGGCCTCGCGCTGCCTGCGTTGCTGGTCATCGCCCTTCGGGCCCGCGCCGCGGTGAGTGCCGACCGGCCTCGGATTCGTCTCTTCATGTACGGCATCGCGGCCTCGGTCCTGCCCGTCACCGCCGAGGTCGTCGCCGAAAACCTCATCCCACCGTTCTTTCGCATCATGGACACACCCGCTGGCCGGTACTACGGCGGCTGGGTGGTGTATCCGCCGCTGTTTCTGTGGCCGATGGTGACGGCCTACGCCGTGGCCGTTGGTGATGTGCTGCCGCTTCGTGTGGCCCTGCGGCAGTTTCTTCGCCATGTGGCTGCCCGCTGGCTGCTGATTGCCCTTGCGGCGGCGCCGATCGTGGGTCTGGCCCGGCACATCGGCGGTCGTCTCGACCGGCCCTTGGGCGAGACGCTTGCTGCGCCTGGCGGTCCGGCTCTCTCGTGGCTGGCCGGGATTGGTCTTGCCGTGCTGGTCCTCCGAAAGGAGCTTCTGCGGACGCTGGACCGGTGGGTCACCGGCAGCCGCAGCGATCACGCCGTGAGCCTGGCCAGGTTGTCCGATCGCTTGCAGCACACGCGCACGCCGCTGGAAGTGACGGCCGTTCTGGCGCAGGCCGCGGAAGCAGTGCTGCAAGCGACGGCCGCGATACTGATCCTGCGGGACGGTTGGTTGGCGCCGGCCGACTCGCGGGGCACTCCCATCTCTCGCGACTCGATGTTGCCTGTCTTGCTGGAGGGAACCGGCGAACCCTGCGCGGTCGGTGAACACGCCAGGCGGTCGTACTTTCATCTGCTGTCGGCCAGCGATCGCACCTGGATCGAGGCGACGGGCACGGTGCTCGTCTTGCCGGTGTTTGCCGGCCGTCGCGGCGGTCCCCCCGTTGGCGTCGTGGCGCTGGGCCCCAGGGCCAACGCACTCTCGTTCACCGAGGACGACCGCCGGTTCCTGGTCGCGGCTGCGGCGGGAGCGACGCTGGCGTGCGAGGGGAAGCGGCTGACCCTTGATGCGTCCGCGGTGGCGACCGGGGTGGACGAGCCCGAACTGGCGTCGCAGTGTCTGGCGTGCGGGCGGGTCTACGGGTGGAACGAACCCTCGGCGTGCCCGTGCGGCGGCGCGTTGGAGCCCGCCGCCGTGCCAAGGACCGTCGCGGGGCGCTTCGACGTCCAGGCCCGTCTTGGCTCCGGGGGCATGGGCGTCGTCTACGCCGCCACGGACCGAACGCTCGGTCGCGTCGTGGCACTGAAGACGCTGACCACGCTCTCCGCGGGCGCGGCCGCGCGCCTGATGGTGGAGGCGCGGACCATGGCAGTCCTGGCCCATCCCGCCTTGGCCGTGCTGTACGGCACCGAGCAGTGGAAGGACACGCCGCTGCTCGTCATGGAGCATTTCGAGGGTGGTACTCTCGCGGACCGTTTGACGCGCTCGCGCCTCGCGCTGAGCGCCGCCGTGCAGCTGACCGCGAAACTGGCGGACGCCTTGTCGTACCTGCACGGCCGCGGGGTTCACCACGGCGACATCAAGCCCAGCAACATTGCGTTCACCGCGGACCAGCACCCGAAGTTCCTGGACTTCGGCCTGTGCGCTCCTTTTGTCGGCCCGAGCGCGTCGGAGACGGCGGCCGGCCGGTATTCGGGCCTCGAAGGAACGACCGCGTATATGTCGCCCGAGGTGCTTGTGGGTGCGCCGGTGGGCCCGGCCCTCGACTTGTGGGCCCTGGCGCTCGTCCTGTGCGAGAGCGTCACCGGGCACCGCCTGAAACCGGCAGGGATTCGGTGGGAGCACCTGCACGACCTCGAACGAGCCCTTGCCGTGGTCGATACCCGGGACGCTGGCTGGCTCCGGGGGTTCCTGGCGACGGCGCTCGCCCGAGACCCCAGGCGAAGGTTCCCGGATGCCCGCGCCTTCAGGCACGCGCTCGGCGCGGGTGGCGCCTGAGCACGCCACCGACCGTCCACCGAAATCGTCAAAAGGAGAGTCCATGCCCAAGAAGAATCCGACAGCGAATCAGGCACTCAAGTTCCTCTACGGACAGATCCAGGCCGGGTGCCGGGTCGTCGATCCGGCGTGCACGCTGGACGACGCCAACTTCCGCCTGTACCGCAACCGGTACCTGATGTCGTTCAAGGAGCGCCTGAAGCAAAAAGGCAGCTGGGACCGCGACAAGGAGGCGCTCATCAAGGCCGCCAAGCATCACGGCGTGATTGCCGCCTCGGTGGCGCAGTTCTCGGTCGACAAGACACAGGTGGTGTCGCTCCAGTCTTTCGTCAAGGCCGGCCACGTGATCGAGGTGGAATGCGAAGCCTATGTCCGGTCGCTCGCGGCACGCGCCGGAAAGAAGCCCGGTCCACTCGGAGGGCCCTGGTGCTGGTAGTTCGGCCGTCCCGATTCGTGACAGCGGACGGGTGGGTCTACCCGTCCGTGTCTCCTTTCGCGACACTCCGGTCATCGGGTGCCCTGGGGTCTGTTCGAAATGGGCCGTGTCGGTGTTTCCCCCTCATGAGCGCCACTCCTCGTCCTATCCGGGACGACATTCTCGAGGCTCTCCAGAGAGGTCGGCGCCGGAAGGTTCAAATGATGCGCAAGTCGATCGTGGCGTTTGCAGTCGTCTTTTCCTCGGCGACCTCGGCGTGGGCAGCGCCGTTTCTCGTCAACAGCACGTTCAACGCGGATTTTGCCGCGAGCCAGAGCCTCTGGAGCGGCGGTCCTACGGCTGGTCTCGACCGCCAGGGCAGCACGGGCGGTTCCGTGGGCGCGTACTACTCGGTCAGGGCCGACACCGGTACCGTCAATGCTCGCCAGAACGCCGGCATCGTGGCGAGTTACTGGACCGAGCAGACGGCCGGGACGCCTGTCCAGATCGGTCTCGACTTCGTCGGCGACGCGGGGGGCGGCTTCGTCGAGGCGCGGTTCGGTGCCGCCGCCGAGGCGGGAGTCTTCCTCGACATCTCGGGGTGCTTCGGCGCTGTGGTTTTCGGCGCTTGTGTGGGTATCCCGTACAACATCGACACGTCTATTCCGATCATCGACGAGGGCTTCTTCCTGAATCCCGCGACGACCCATACGCCGGTCATCGATGTGTCGCGCACGGCTCAGCAGGCCGATGACGCCTTTGGTGTCGGGACACTCAATACACCGCTCGGCAATCTCGGTCCGAGCATGAATCTCGACCTGGACCAGCGAATCACGTTCACCCCGACGGGGCTTACGGGAACGGCGTTCTATCGGAACCTCACGACCGGTGCCGTCGGGTCGACCGGCTTCACGATTCCGACCGATAGCCCGTTGAGCCTCCAGTTGGCGCTCGGCGTTGGAAGCTGGGAGATTTCGTTCCTCGACCTGGCCTTGCAGAACCTGTTCCGAAACGATATCGACTTGGAGCTGCGGCCCGCCTTCGACTACGTGGTGGGGAGCTGGCCTCCGGCCGGCAACGGGTTGTTCAGCTTCGGTCTCATCGACGAGACCTTCGCGTTGAATTTCGGTCTTGTGAGCAACCTGGGCACGATCCGCCTGGACGTGCTCGAGGCACAGGCGGTTCCAGAGCCCGCCACGCTGGCGCTGATGGGCGTGGCCCTGACGGTGTACTCAGTGACGCGGCGTCGCCGGAACGGGCGAGCCGTTCTGTGGCCGAGGTGAGAGAGAACGCCGTCGCGATCGCATCCCGGTGTCGATTGCGACGGTCCAACCCAACCACGAGCTGCTAGGGCGCCACGTCCACCAGGATCTTGCCGACGACGGCGCCGGAATCCTGCGCCTCGTGTGCCTCGGCCGCCTTGGCCAGCGGGAACCGCGCGCCGACGTGCGTGCGGTAGCGGCCGGCCTCCAGGCACGCGGTGACGTCGCGGATCGCCACCTCGTGCGCATGGTCGCCCATCGTGTAGACCAGCACGAAGTGCACGGTGTGCGAGTTTCGCATCAGCGTGAAGAAGGGCACAGGCGGTTGCGGGACGGGGCCGGCGGAATAGGTGGCGATGGCGCCGCCGACCGCCAGCATGTCGGCATCGGCCTGGATGTTCTCGTCGAAGGCCACCTCCACGATCCGGTCCACGCCGCGCCCGCCCGTGGCCGCGCGCGCGTCCTCGACGATCTTCTGCGTCTTGCGGTTCAGGATGAGATCGGCTCCGGCCGCGCGGGCTGCCGCTTCCTGCTCTGGGCGGCTCACGGTGGCGATAACCCGCGCCCCCGCCCAGTGCGCCAACTGAATGGCCGCGTGGCCCACGCCGCCCCCGCCGCCCTGCACGAGGACCGTGCGACCCTGGATGGGCCCGTCGATGAACAGGCACCGGTGCGCCGTTAGCGCGGGCACGCCCAACCCGGCGCCGGTGTCGAAGTCGACGGAGGCCGGCAGCCTCACGGCATTACGCGCCGGCACCACGACGAACTCGGCCAGCGTGCCGAACGCGCGCCCCAGGTAGGCCTCGTAGACCCACACGCGCTCGCCGACGCGGGAGGTCGGGATGCCGGCGCCCACCTGGTCCACCACGCCGGCGCCGTCTTGCCCCGTGATCATCCGGGGAAACGGCATGGCCGTCATCCCCAGCCAGCCCCCACGGGTTTTCGTGTCCGTGGGATTCACGCCGGACACGTGCAGCCGCACGCGCACCTCGCCGACGCCCGGCGCGGGCGCATCCATGTCGCCGTGCACCAGCACGTCGCGAGCCGGCCCCTTGCGTTCGAACCACGTCGCTTTCATGCGCGTCGACTCCTTGGCCTGGCATCAGCCTGGCAGATCGGTCATCTCAGGCTCGAACCCTTTGGCGCGCAGCCAGTCCCGCAGCGCCCACCCCGTGCCGGCGCGCCAGGCGCGGCAATCTGCCGCGTTCACCAACTTGTAGTCCACCAGCTCGTCGCCCAGCGTGATCGGCCCGGTCGTGACGACGTGGTAGGTCACGATCACCTGGTTCATGCGGCCGAACGGGTAGATGCCGATCAGGCTCGGGGTGGCCCCGTCCAGGCCCAGCTCCTCCTTGACCTCGCGCAACACCGCGTGCTCGGGCGCCTCGTCGCGCTCCAAGAAGCCGGCGATCAGGGCGTACCACGTCTCCGGCCAGGCCTTGTTGCGGGCCAGCAGGACCTGGCCGTCGTGCTCCACGACGGCCGCCACCACCGGGACCGGGTTGTCGTAGTGGACGAAGCCGCAGGCCTTCGAGCACCGGGCGCGCGCGCTCGTCGAAGCCTGATCCAGAGGGGCGCCGCACCGAGGGCAGAAGCGAAACGTGGACATCAATCCAGGAACCCGCCGGGGTCGCGTGTCGGTCATACTACACCGCGGAGAACGAGAGGCCAGGAGGAGTGGTGACGGGAATACAAGGCTCAAGGCCCAAGGCGCAAGGCCCAATCGTGGAGCTCGTGTCGGATCAAGGCTCAAGGCCCAAGGCGCAAGGCCCAATCGTGGAGCTCGTGTCGGATCAAGGCGCAAGGCCCACGGCCTGGATCGCCAGTGGCCTGATCCTGGCGCTAGGAGTGGTCGGCGCGCACGCGCAGCGACCGGCGCCGGCGCGTGCGGTGGGGATCGCATGGGCGACGATTCCGCCCGGCACGTTTCAGATGGGGTGCGTGCCCGGAGATCCCCGCTGCAGCTCCGACGAACAACCCCGGCACGCCGTCACCATCTCCCGCTCCTTCGAGTTGATGACCACGGAGGTGACCGTCGGCATGTTCCGCAGCCATGGGTTCGAAGTGGATGAGCAGCCCGTCTGGAGCCGCTCGGAGAACCATCCCGTGGTGGTCGTGACGTGGAGCGAGGCCAACGACTTCTGCGCGAAGATCGGCGGACGACTGCCCACCGAGGCCGAGTGGGAACACGCGGCGCGCGGCGGCAAGGACGGCTTCTTGTACCCGTGGGGCGATCAGGCGCCCACCGACGCCGCGGGCGCGGTGAACGGCGCCGCGTTCGAAGGCGATGCCGCGCAGCCCGTGGGGCAGTTCGCGCCCAACGCCTACGGCGTGTACGACATGGCGGGCAACGTCTGGGAATGGGTGTCGGACTGGGCCGGGATGTACACGGCCGAGACCGCATCCAATCCGACGGGGAGTGCCTCCGGCCGCGTGCGGCTGGTGCGCGGGGGCAGCTACGGCGACGACCCCAGCAACCTGCGTGTGTCCAATCGCACGCCGAACGCGCCAGATCGCATCAACCTGAACGTGGGGTTCAGGTGTGCCAGGAACGTTCGCTGACGGAGCAGGCGCGGCTCTTCGTCGCCTATCGCTTGCCGGAGCCCGTGGCGGAGGCAATCGCCGCGTGGCAGCGCCAGACCATCGAGGGCCAGGCCGGCGTGCGACCCACCAGCCCGTCGCAACTCCACATCACGATGGTGTTCCTGGGCAGTCAGCCGGTCGGCGGCATCGACGCCATCGCCGACACGGTGCGCCGTTGCCTCGTCGCGGCCCGTCGGCCCGTCTTTCACGTCGCGCGCTACCACGAGACCGCCCGCGTCGGGATGTTGAACCTGCAGGAGGAGCCGGTGGCAGGCGACCCCCTCGCCGGCCGCGCCAACGAATCCGCCGGCTGCTTGATGCAGGAGTTCCAGGCCGCCGGCATCTACAAGCCGATGTTTCGCGACTGGCGTCCGCACGTGACCGTCGCGCGGTTCCGCACGCCTCCGCAGCTTCGGCTGGACCCTCCGGCGCTGGGCTCCTTCAGCCCGATCGACGTCGTGCTGTACGAATCGATGCTCAGCCCCAGCGGCTCCTCGTATCGAGCCGTCGAGACGGTCGGCTTCGCGGGCTGATCGGACCGGGCGTCAGTCCACGGGCGGCGCCGGTCGTGTGTCGGTGACGGCCGCCACGACCGCCAGGAAGACGGCGCCCAGCCCCGTCGCGCCGCGTCGCCACTGGTGGAAGGCCGCCAGGAATCGCTGCTGGCCCAACGTCACCCGCTCGCGTCGCCAGACGCCGGCGGCGTATTTGTTGGCCTCCGCGAAGGTGGGGTAGATGTGGATGGTGCCCAGCAGCTTTTGCAGCCCCAGACCATGCGTCATCGCCAGGACGAACTCCGCGATGGTTTCGCCCGCGTGCTCGCCGACGCACGTGACGCCGAGGATGGTATCGGTGCCGGGCCGCGTCAGCACCTTCACGAAGCCATGCGCGTCGCCGTCGGCGATGGCACGGTCCAAGTCCTCCAGCCGATACGTCGCCACGGCGTACGGCGTGCCGGCTCGGCGCGCCTCGTCTTCGTTCAGCCCGACGCGCGCCACCTGTGGATCGGTGAAGGTGGCCCACGGCACCACGCGGTAGTTGGCCCGAAAGCGCCGGAAGGTGCCGAAGAGCGCGTTGACCGCCGCGTACCACGCCTGGTGCGACGCCATGTGCGTGAACTGGTACGGTCCCGCCACGTCGCCGCACGCGTAGATGTTCGGGTACGCCGTTTCGAGGAACGCGTTGGTGTCTACGGTGCGCGCGGTCGTGGAGCCGATGCCCAGCGTCTCCAACCCGTATCCCTCGGTGTTGGCCACGCGTCCCAGCGCCAACAGCAGCGCGTCGAACGCCACGGTGACCTCCTGGCCGGCGTGGGTCGCATGCAGCACCCGGTGCCCATCGACGAGTGCGCAGCGCGTCGCCGTGTGCCCGGTGCGGATGTCGATTCCCTCCGACGCGAAGCGGGCCTGGAGAACGGCCGAGGCCTCCGCGTCCTCGCGGTTCAGCAAGCGGTCGCCGGCCTCCACGATGGTGACGTCGCTACCCAGTCGAGCGAAGGCCTGGGCCAGTTCGCACCCGATGGGCCCGCCGCCCAGGACCAGCAGGCGAGCGGGACGATCCCGAAGGCTCCAGATGGTGTCCGACGTCAGATACCCCACGGCGTCGAGGCCCGGCAGCGGCGGCACCAGTGGCCGGGCGCCGGCGGCGATGACGATGCTCTTGGTCGTCAACGTGCGCACGCCGTTCGCGTCCCGTACCTCGACCGTCCACGGAGAGGTCAGCGTGGCGGCTCCCAGGCACACGTCGACGCCCAGCCGTCGATAGCGCTCCACGGAGTCGTGGGGCTCGATCGCCGTCACCACGCGCGCCACGCGGTCCATCACGTCGCGAAGCGTCGCCGAGGCGTGCGCATCTCCGATACCCCAGTCCCGCGCCCGCGCCACCTGCGACACCAGCTTGGCGCTGCGCAACAGCGCCTTGCTGGGCACGCAGCCCGTGTTCAGGCAGTCGCCGCCCATGCGGTGCCGTTCGACGAGCGCCACCTTGGCCTTGGTTACGGCGGCGATGTAGGCCGCCACCAACCCCGCCGCCCCAGCGCCAATCACCACCACGTTGTAGTCGTAGCGGGCCGGCCGCTGGCGCGCCCACCGGCGATACACCCGACGCGCCTTCACTGCCTCGACGGCGCGTCGCGCCACCAGCGTGAAGCCGGCCAGGAGGGCCAGGGCCAGCACCAGTCCGAGCTCTACGCGGAACTGGCTGAGCTGCGTGCCCGCGTACACGTAGATCAGCGTTGCCGGCAGCATGCCCACCTGGCTGATCCAGTAGAAGGTCCACGGCTTGACTGGCGTCAGCCCCATCAGCAGGTTCACGAGCCAGAACGGGACGACGGGGAGCAGGCGCAGCGTCAGGAGGTAGAAGGCGCCGTCTCGCGCGAACCCTTCGTCGAGCGCGGCAAGGCGGTGCCCGAAGCGACGCTGAACCCAGTCGCGGAAGACGACGCGCGCCGACAGAAACGCCAGCGTCGCGCCGACCGACGAGGCAAAGGACACGAGCAGCGTGCCGAGCGCCAGGCCGAAGAGCGCGCCGCCGGCCAGCGTCAGGACGGCCGCACCGGGCAGCGACGTGCCCGCCATCGCCACGTAGGCGGCAAAGAAGTAGGCGGGGAGGGCTACTGGGTGGGCCGCGCGAAACGCTTCGATGGACGCGCGGCCGGCCACCAACGCCTCCACGGTCAGGAACCGGTCCACGTCCAGGGCGAAGAAGGCTCCGACGGCGGAGAGGATCGCGGCGAGGAGGAGCCCTTTGAGGACCGTGGACCGCATGGGCAGAGGTTGAAAGAGGAGGTCCGCGCGGCCGCGCAGGACCTCCCCGGCGTTCAGGCTAGCGAGTGCCGCCGGTCAGGCGGGCGCGTGTGGCCGCACGGTCCACCAGCTGCCCGCGCAGGTACACGGCCGTGATCTTCCGCGTGTTGGTGATGTCGTCCAGCGGGTTCGCGTCCAGCACCAGAAAGTCGGCGCTCTTGCCGGTCTCGATCGTGCCCATGTCGGTCAGCCGCATGAACTCGGCGGCGTTGCGCGTGGCGGCGACGATCACCTGGGCCGGTGTCATGCCGGCCGCCACCATGTCGGCCATTTCCAGATGGTGTGCCCACAGCACGGCGCCGTCGGTGCCGAGCGCGATCTTCACGCCCGCGGCGTTCATCTTGGCCAGGTTGCGCGCCTGGATGCCGAAGGCACGCTGCGCGGCCGGGTTGTCGGCGGACGCGCCGGCTTGCAGCTTGGCCAGGTCCGCCGCGGGAACGCTGTCCTTCAGCCAGCTCAGGTCGGTGGCCACACCGCGATCGGGCAGGTTGGGCACCAGCACGAGCGCCCGACGCTGTTTGGCCATCCCCAGGAACTCCTCGTCGACGTCCACGTCGCGCACGCCGTGGGCAAACGCGTCGAGCCCGGCCTTCAGCAGGCCCTTGGCGTCGGACAGGTTGAAGAGGTGGGCGGTGACCCGCAGCCCCTGCTTGTGCGCCTCGTCGATGATGGGGCCGTAGAGTTCCGGCGGCAGCTTCTTGTACTTGCCGTCCCGGTCGTCCACCCAGATCTTCACGATGTCTACGTTGTTGGCCGCCAGTTCCTGGACGGCCTTGCGCCCCTCGGCCTCGGTGGTCACCCAGTAGGGCACGTCGGATCGTCCCGGCTCGGGCATGGTGATGCCACGTCCGGCGGTCCGGAAAAGCGCGGCCCCTGGGATTGGCGTGGCCCGCACCTGCAGGCCCACCTGACCCGTGTCCTGGCCCAGGCTCATCGCGGCCGACACGCCGTAGTACGTCTTGCCGGTCAACTGGGCGGCCAGGGCGTCGCGCTCGCTGGAGAGGTGGGTGTGGGTGTCTACGATGGCCGGCATCACGGTCTTGCCGGCCAGGCTGACCCGGGTGGCGCCCGCGGGTGGACGCACCTGGCCTGCCCGTCCGACGGCGGTGATGCGCGAGCCTTCCACCACGAAGGCGGCATTTTCCACGGCGGCGCCCCCGGTCCCGTTGATCAGGCGCGCCCCCTCGAAGAGCGTTGCCGCGGGCGCTTGCCCTCCCACATGGGTGGAGAGGACCACGGCGCCGGCAAGAACCGCGGCGCACGCAGCGAGCGCGCGAAGGTGTGGCGTGGTCATCAAGGTCATGCAACCTCCTGAAGGCGTGGGACGTCGGCTGGCTCGGGAGATTCTACGCCCATTGACCGCGCCCCGTGGTCGGCCGTAGCATCCCATCACCTCGGTTTGACGAGGGCGAGGAGGGTCTGGTCGGATGTGGATGGGTCGAAGCACGGCCGGTGTACTGGCGCTCGGCGCATTGGCGGCGATTGTCATCGGTTACGGGGACGTGGCCGAGGCGCAGCGGGGCGGCGGACAGGGTGCACGCGGCGGGGGCCCGCCCGCCAGCACAACCGCTCCGGCGGGTGTGACGCCGCTCCCGGTGGACCTGTTCACGAGCAAGAACTACTACCTGGACGAACAGTACTGGCTGGACCGGCGGTACACCCGGTGCAACACGCCACGTTCGCTGACCGATATGGTGCGCGACCAGCGCTTCGGCACGTGGGGCGACTGCAACCTGGATCGGGACGTCACGAAGATCGTCAGCCCGTATCCGTACAAGACCGCGAAGGAGCACTACGAGGCGCTGTTGGCCGAGGCGAAGAAGGCCGGCGGTCCGACCACGCACACCCGCCAGACGATGCCCGAGTGGGACGGCTGGTACCGGCGGCTGGCGCGGGAAGAGCAGTGGGTGTGGGGGCGCAACCTGCAGACCTCCACCATGCTGTCGCTCCTGACGCCGGAGTACCGCCGCCGGATGGTGCAGCAGAACTACCACGAGGTGGTGAACAACTCGCCGCAGTGGATGGCGTCGTTCTGCTATCCGGAGGGGTTCATGCGGTGGTACGCCGAGGCGTCACTGGGCGGCGACATCGAGATGATGGTCACGCCACATCAGGTGCAGTTCCTGTCGGGCATCGCCGACAACTTGCTGAGGCGCGTCCTGATCGGCAAGCGCCACGTGCAGCAGGTGCCGCAATGGTTTGGCGAAACGGTCGGGTTCTGGAACGGCAACACCCTGGTGGCGTGGACGGCCAACGTGCAGGGCTGGACGCTGTCGCACTCGATGTTCGAGTTCAGCAGTCAGATGGAGGTGGTCGAAACCTTCACCCCGAGCGCTGACGGCAAGACGATCACCGTGGCGACGACGTTCTACGACCCGGAAGCCTTCCTGCGTCCGCTCCACATGGTGACGCCGTGGGAGAAGCGGCGAGGGCTGGACGACCCAGAGGCGCGGTTCATGTTCGTGGAGTGCCGGGTGCAGAGCACCATCGTGAACGGCCCGGACGGCAAGCCCACGCAGCTCATTCCCGGGGATACTGGCTACATCGACTACTTCGGCCGGCCTTGGGCAGAGAATTGGGAGACGCATTTCGAGAAGGGCTGGAAGAAGCCCGGCCAGTAGAGGATCCTTGAGGAGGACCGACGTGAGGAATGTCATGGGAATCGCACGGGCGATGGGCGTGGTAGCGGCGGCGTGCGTGGCCTTGTCAGGCGCGGTGTCGGCACACCATTCGTTCGCGATGTACGACCAGACGACCACCAAGACGATGACGGGCAAGATGACGCGGTATATCCCGGGCGCCAACCATGCGCAGCTCATCTTTCAGTTGCTCGACGACGCCGGCAAGCCCGTCCTCAAAGACGGCAAGCCCGTGACGTGGGGCGTCGAGACCGGATCGGCCACCGCCATGGGACGTCAGGGCATTACACCCACCACGTTTCCCGAGGGCACCGTGTTGACCGTTCGGCTCTATCCGCTGCGCGATGGCCGGAACTTCGGCGCCCTGGCCGGCATGCTGGTCAATTGCGGGATGGAAGTGCCGAAGGGTGGGTGCACGCCCGCGACCGGCAAGCGGATGATCGGCGACGAGTTCGACGCCCGGTAAGACCGCCCCGACCCATCCCGACCCATATGCGCGCCACCGCGCGGCTGACCGTTGCCAGCCTCATCGTGTCGATGGGGCTGGCTTTCACCTTTTCCTCGGTGCCCGCCGCGCAGGCGCCGGCCACACCGTCCCCCGACGCGGCGGTCCCCGGCGAGCTGGTCGTCGAGCCCCCCACGCTCATCAACCTGGGCTTCGAGTGGTTCCTCGAAGGCGATGCCAACCGCAACGCCGTGGTGGACGTCGCGTACCGCCGACAGGGCGACACCGCGTGGCGTCCGGCGCTCCCGCTCTTGCGCATGGGAGGCGAACGCATCTATGCCGAGTCGCGAGTGGACGTCGTGGTGCCCGGCATGTTCGCGGGAAGCGTCCTGGACTTGCAGCCCGATACGGCCTACGAGGTGCAGTTGACGCTGGCGGATCCGGACGGCGTGCGGGGCGAGGCGCGTCGCGTCCTGACCGTGCGCACCAGGCCGGAGCCGAAGCCGTATGCCGGCGGCAGGATATTCCACGTGTACCCGCACGGCTTCACCGGTGCGAAGGTGGAGCCGGCGTTCGAAGGGCTGATGTGCGCGTACAACTTCTGGTGCGCCGGCACCGATTGGGCCACGTCGGGCCGCCCCCGCGTCCGCCCCGGGGACACCATCCTGGTGCACGCGGGCGTCTACAAGTACAACCGGTACGAGTACACGAACAACGCGGCCGTGAATCGCACCGTGCCGTTGGACGGCACATACTTCCTGACGGCCGACGGCACGCCCGAGATGCCGATCGCCATCAAGGCAGCGGGCGACGGCGAGGTGGTCTTCGACGGCAATGGTGCCTTCGCGATCTTCGACGTGCGCGCGGCCGACTACACCTACTTCGAGGGCGTCACGTTCCGCAACGCCGAGATGGCGATCCAGGCCGGCACGCAGTTCATCGCGGGCGCCAAGGGACTGTCGGTCACGCGCAGTCGCTTCGAGAACGTCGGCGCAGGCGTCTTCACCAACTTCGCCGGGTCCAGCAATTTCTACATCGCTGACAACACGTTCCTGGGGCGCAACGATCCGAACCATCTGATCGGGTGGGCCGGCGACATGTGGACGAAGTTCAACGGGGTCGAAGGCCAGGTGTTCCCGCCGAAGATGGCGTCCTACGTCGCCGTGAAGCTGTATGGCCCCGGGCACGTGGTGGCCTACAACTACATCGCCGACTTCCACGACGGCATCAACATCGAAACCTACGGGAACCCGGACGGGTCGGTGGCGAGCGGCCCCGGCATCCTGGACGGCCCGCGGTATCCGCCGCGCGAGTACTGGGACCGACGGCCCGTGGCCATCGACTTCTACAACAACTACATCACCAGCTCGCACGACAACCCGATCGAGGCCGACGGCGGGATGCACAACATTCGCATCCTCCGGAACATGTTCATCAACCACGCCTCGCACGCGTTCTGCAACCAGCCGGCGCTGGGCGGCCCCGTCTACTGGATCCGCAACATCGCGTACCACTTGCCGGCCGGATCCACGCGGCTGACGAACGGATCGGCGGGCGTGCTCTTCTACAACAACACCATCCTGGCCGAGACGCAGGCGGCGGCCACGTCGAACGTCCATTGGCGGAACAACTTGATGCTGGGGGAGAACGCGGCGCCCGCCATCTTCAACGTAACGACGATGACCAACTACACGTCGTCGGACTACAACGCCTTCCGGCCCAATCCCGGCGCCAAGGCTGCGTTTCAGTGGAACTCGCCGGCCGGCGCCGTGCGCGCGGACTTCACGGGCCCGGGTCACACCGCGGCGTTCGAGAACCGGACGTTCGAGAGCCTGGCGGCCTATAGCAAGGCCACCGGCCAGGATCAGCACAGCCTGCTCGTGGACTACGACATCTTCGTGAACGTGCCGCGGCTGGACGCGCAGGACGCCGCCACCGTGCAGAAGATCTACAAGGCGGAGCAGTTCGACTTCCGCTTGAAGCCCGGGGCTGCGCCGGTAGACCGCGGCGTGGTGCTGCCCAACGTCACCGACGGGTTCGGCGGGCGCGCGCCGGACATCGGGGCGCTGGAAGTGGGTGCTCAGCCGCCGCACTACGGGCCGAGGAAGTAGAGCGTCAAGGCCCAAGGCCGAATGAGGACTGCGACCACAAGCCGCTGACCAACTCCGTGTAGATTACCCACGGCCCGGCGGTGAGAGGTTCGTCCGCGCCCCCGCTGTGGAGGTGGGCGCATCCTCGTATCCCGATTTCCCCCAACGGCTTTTCGCTTGTCGGACAGCGACCGCAGATCGGACGCGATGTCGACGACACTGACGGTCGCTTCACCTCGGAGGATGTGCATCGGGCGGTATTTGCCGTGCCCCCAAAGCCAAGATGTAGGCGGCCGATTGCCAAGATGACTATTTCTAGTCATGATTGGCCCATGAAGCAAGTACGCATCGCGGACCTCAAGGCGCGGCTGAGCGAGCACCTGCGGGCCGTGCGTGCGGGTGAGTCCATTGTCGTGTTGGACCGTGACACCCCCGTCGCCCAACTCATTCCGGTCCGCGAGTCGCGAGCGCTACGGGTCCAGAAGCCGGCTCCGGAGGCACCGCCGCTTCATCGGATCAAGGTCCCGAAGCGCGATCGGCTGAGCGTGGATGTCGTGCAACTGCTTCTCGAGGAGCGACAGGGCCACCGATGATCGCCTACGTGGATGCCTCGGTGCTGCTCCGTGTCGCGCTGGCTCAGCCCAACGCCTTGCCCGAATGGCCCAGGATTCGGCAGGGCGTTGCCAGCGCGCTTGTCATGACAGAGAGCCTGCGCACACTGGATCGCCTTCGGCTTCGGGCGCATCTGAGCGACGCAGAGGTCGCGGAGCGCCGGGGCATCATCCTGGCGCTCGTTGGGTCGCTCGAGTTGGTCGATGTCGACTCGACGGTCCTCGAGCGCGCGGGGCAACCGATGCCGACGGAGTTGGGGACGCTGGATGCGATTCATCTGGCGACCGCGCTTCTGTGGAAGGAAATGACGAAGAGAGAGCTCGTGATGGCCACCCACGACGGCGCCCTTGCGCTGGGCGCCCAGGCACATGGCCTGCGCGTCCTGGGCAGCCCGCTCCCATGAGCGGATGCACGCCACCGCCCTGTTGGAGGCCTCTATGAATCGGCGCCTTGAGCCTCAGTCCCGGCACCCGGAAGGCTGACGTGGCGTAAAGGGGGATGCCATCCCGAGGTGCGCTGAGCGTGACGTCGTACTCGCCCTCCAGCCCAGTGTCATCGAAGACCGGCGCCTTCATCCAGGAGTCGCCCTCCCGGACCGAAGCGGACTCGGTAGGTTCTCCCGGTGGGGTCAAGCACCTCCCGGATGGAGGCCACCTCGAATGTTTGTTCTCCCACCGTGTCGGAGGAAACAACCTGGGCCGCCTGAATCGATACTCCAACCAGGCCGGCGGCGACGGCTTGCGCCAGCCACCACCTATTCAGGTGTCGTGGGCATTGAGCATTGGGCCTTCTGCCTTGGGCCTTCTGCCTTTGGCCCCCCTCCTCATTCCGGCAACGCCCAGGCGGTCAGCGTCGTGCCGGCCGGCACCAGCACGTGCTGGCGTCCGTCCACCACGTAGGTGATGGGCGAGGTGCCGTGCATGTTGGCACCCATCTGGTAGCGCCACAGGAGCTTGCCGCCCTTCGAGTCCAGCGCCAGCAGGTTCCCGTCGCCGTCGGCGCTGAAGATCAGGCCCGATGCGGTGGTCAGGAGACCTGCCGTGGACAGGTTCAAGTACCGGAACTCCCACTTGCGGTTCCCGGTGACCGGGTCGATCGCACGCAGCGCGCCGTACACCGGCATGTCGGCCGAGCGCACGCGCTGTCCCGCGCCGCCCGTGAAGCGCTCGCCGGCCTTGTACTCCGGCTTCCACGCGTAGAACGTCATGCAGGCTTCGCGCGCGTTGACGAAGAAGGTCTGCGTGCTGGGGTCGTACGAGCCGGGCCAGAAGTTGGTGCCGCCGGTGATGTCGGGGCAGGTGACCTCGCCCTTTTCGTCCGGCGTGTGGCCCGGCATCATCACCGGACGGCCATCGGCGCCGATCTCTGTCGCCCACGTGGTTTTCACGAACGGCTTGGCGACGATGATCTTGCCGGTGAGGCGGTCCAGCGTGTAGTAGAAGCCGTTGCGGTTCGCGAACATCACGGTCTTGCGCGCCTGACCGCCGATCGTGAGGTCTGCCAGGATGGGCACCTCGGTGGCGTCCCAGTCGTGCACGTCGTGCGGCGTGAACTGGTAATGCCACTTCAGCTTTCCCGTGTCGGCGTCCAGCGCCACCAGCGAATCGCTGTACAGGTTGTCGCCCAGCCGGCTCTCGCTGTGATAGTCCGGGCCGGGGTTGCCGATGCCGTAGAAGAGCGTGTTCTGTTCCGTGTCGTAGGCCCCCGTGACCCACACGCTGGCGCCGCCCGTTTTCCAGGAGTCGCCCGCCCACGTGTCGTTGCCGGGTTCGCCCGGGCCTGGGATGGTATAGAAGCGCCACGCGCGCTTGCCGGTGTGGGCGTCGTAGGCGTCGATCGATCCGCGGATCCCGAACTCGCCGCCCGCTACGCCGACGATCACCTTGTCCTTGGCGACGATGGGGGCAATGGTGGCCGCGTAGCCGTTCTTGTACTCCTCGAGCGTCGCGTCCCAGACGATCGCCCCTGTCCGCATGTCCAGCGCCAGAAGGTGCGCGTCCAGCGTCGTCATGAAGAGCTTGTCGCCCAGCATGGCGAAACCGCGGTTGACCAGGCCGCAGCAGGCCGTGAGGCCTTCAGGCAGTTCGCGGCGATAGCGCCAGATCTGTCTGCCGGTTCGCGCGTCGATGGCCCACGCGACGTTCAGCGGCCCGGTCACGTACAGGACGTTGTCGCGCAGGAGCGACGTGGTCTCGAAGTTTCCAATGACGCCCGTCTGGAACGTCCACTTCGGGATCAGGCGGTTGACGTTGGTCGGCGTGATCTGCGTCAGGGGACTGTGGCGATGGTTGGCGTAATTGCCGCCGAAGGTCACCCACCTCGAGCCGTCGGCCGGCAGGCCGGAGGCGATCTCCTGCGACGAAACGAGCGGCGGCGGAGCCTGCTGCGCCAGGAGCGCGACCGTGGCACACGTCAGCGCCACGGTTGCCAGGGCCACGCGGGTCATGAGGCGCATGCGAGTCTCCTATTGACGGACGGCGGGATCGAATCCGCGCAGGGTTTGCAGATAGCGCAGCAGGTCGTCCAGTTCCGGGTCGCTGAGCCTGGAGTGGGGGAAGGCCGGCATGGCGGACCGTACGCCGTTCTGGACGCTGGTCAACTTGTCCTTCTCGAATCCCTGGATTCGCTCGCGCACATCCATGATCTGGACCGAGAACAGATCTTCGTTCTTCTTGACGCCGACGATCGGCTGGCCGTTGGCGGGCGTCAGCGTCACCGGCTCGAATCCCGGCGCAGAGCCTTCGAGCCCGCCCCGGATGCGCAGCGCCATCATCTCGCGGGATCGCGCGGCGCCCACGCGAGAGAGATCGGGGCCGAGACGACCGCCGACGCCGTTGATGCGGTGACAGTTGGCGCACATCGCCTTGAAGGTCTTCTCGCCGTTCTCGGCAATGCCGCGCGGCGGCGTGGTCGCCGTCGGAGCGGCCAGCGTCTTGAGGAACGCGAGGATCTGCCACGTCTCGTGGTCGGACACCCGCGGGTTGGCCGGCATCTCGGTGCCGGGCACGCCGTTGCGGATGGTGTTGAAGAGGCCCTGGTCGCTGCGGCCGTTGGCCCACACCTGTGTGATGTCCGGGCCGCGCACGCCAGTCGCATCGATACCGTGGCAATCGCCGCAGCGGCCGCGGAAGAGACCCATGCCGGCCCGAATGGCGGTGGCCTCACCCTCCAGTGGGTTCTTGGCCGGCACACTCGGGACCGCCTGCGCCGACAGGGCGGCGGCGCCGGCGAAGCTCACACACGCGACGGCCAGCAGCAGTCGAAACACAGGCAGGCTCCAGTCCTCAGCGCGGCGTGGCCGCGGCCCGTTCCGCCTCCTGCTCGAGGCGCGAGCCGTCGAGCATTCCGCGCATGATGTGGAAGTTGCCTTCGTGGCAGGCGAACTCGTACAGCGTCTCGTCGCGCTGTTGCAGCGGCATCACCGCGGACCAGGGCGATGCCCAGATGGTGGGGTCGGCGAGCGTGATCCGATACTCCATGGCGTTGGGCGCCGTCCGCGTGAAACGCTCCACCACGCTCAGTCCGTCGGTGGCTCCCATGAAGTAGCTCTTGGTCGAGAAGCGCGTCGTCTCCACCACCAGCGTGTTACCTTCCCACCGCCCGCGCGAATCGCCGTTCCACTGCGAGAGCCGCGCGTCTATGTGGGGCCGGTCGTCGAGGGGGATGACGCGGGCTTCGTGCCCGGTCTCGGCATAGAGCACGACGTGGCCGGGCGCCTGCACGATCTGGTAATAGCTCAGATCGCCCGCGCCGTAGCGACCCCCGAGCCGGGGCACGCCCCATGACACGCAGCGCAGGGCGTTGCCGATGTCGGCCGGTGCGGCGGGGCGGCGAAAGGCCTCGGCCACCGCGGCCTGGCGACGGCGGCCTTCGGCGCTCACCGCCGGCAGTCGCCCGTCGGGGCGATCCACGATCAGCGACGTCCGGTTGTCGAAGGCCAGGTCGCTCATCCCCTCCGCGCCGTGGGTGGCGTTGGGATTGGTGTAGCGTTCCGGGTTGGCCAGCAGGGCCTGGAAGATGCCGTCGCCGACGGCGAAGTCGCCGCCCCCGGCCTCGTTGAAGAGACGGGCGGCGCGCCGTTTGAACTCCGCCACTTCGGCGTCCGTGAGGCTGGCGCGTCCTTCGAGGGCCTTCGGGCGCTCGAGCGGCGTGGCGGTGTTGCTGAGCCACACGCCCTCGAGGTCGGGCTGGCCGAACGCGTTCCTGGCCGGCGACCACGTCTGGCTGGAAGCCGGCTGGCTGGCCAGGAGCGCGGAAATCACGGCACCGCACACGAGAACAGTACGGTTGCTCATGGCACCTCCGGCGGTAATCTATCCTCCGGGCGAGGAGATATCAATGCCCAATGCTCAATGCCCAATGCTCAATTGGAGAATCGAATGAGGGGAATTGCCGCGTGGGTCGGGTTCATCCTGGTCGGAGGCTTGTCGACCGTTCTCGTGGCGCAGCGGCCGTCGGATCCGGCGCTGCTCGTACCGCAGGTGGCGGCTGCCCTCGACTACGTGGCGGTGCCCGACGCGGTGAGCCTGCCGCCAGGCGTCACGATGGGGGCCTCGGCCAGCGCGGCGTTCGACGCCGCCGGCCACCTCTACGTGCTGACGCGTGGTGCGCAGGCGTTCTTCGAGTTCGAGGCGGACGGCACGATGGTGCGGTCCTTTGGCGGCAGCATGTTCACGCGCGCGCACGGGCTGAAGATCGACGCCGCGGGGAACCTGTGGGCGACCGACGTGGGCGGCCATGTCGTCGTGAAGCTCGACAAGCAGGGGCAGGTGCTGCTGACGCTCGGCACCAGGGGCCAGGCGGGCGAGTGGAACGAGGCCGCGGGGTCGCGCAAGCTGAACCAGCCGACGGACATCGCCGTGGCGTCCAACGGCGACGTCTTCGTCTCGCAGGGGCACACGCCTGGACCCAACGGCGACGCGCGCGTCCTCAAGTTCGACAAGGACGGGAAGTTCCTGACCTCGTGGGGCGGGAAGGGGGCGGAGCCCGGCAAGTTTCAGGTGGCTCACGGGCTGGCCCTCGACGCGCGCGGGCAGCTGTGGGTGATGGACCGGGAGAACCAGCGCATCCAGGTGTTCACGCAGGACGGCACGTTCGTGCGGCAGATGAGGTACGCGGGTCTCCCGTGCGCCACCGTGATCGGCAGCAGGTACGCCTACATGGTGAACGGCTTTGCCGGCCAAGTGGTGCAGATGGATCTCGACGGCAACGTGCTGGCCGTCGCCGGCAAGCCCGGGCAGGGGCTCGGCGAGTTCGGCGAGGCGCACTTCCTGGCGGTGAGCCCGAAGGAAGAGCTGTACGTCGCCGACTCGGTGAACGGCGCCCTGGTGAAGTTCGTCAAGAAATAGCCCGCGCCCGTCGGGCGCCCCGCTACTTCGGTGTGGCCACGGCGCCCGCGCCGCCACCCGCATTGCGGCGCCCGTCGGTCAGCAGGTCCGCCTTCGAATCGGCCTCCGTCTTGTGAGGTGTGATCTTGTCCGGGTCCACGCGGATCATCAGATAGGTGATGTGGTCGTCGATCTTGGTGAACTGGTGGCCCGTACCCGCCGGAATCACTACCGCGTCCCCCGGCTTCAGCTCGTAGGCCACGCCGTTGCGGATGTCGCCGGCGTTGTTGCCCGGCCCGTTCAGCAGCCGCACCGTGGTTTCGGTGGCTGGCCGCCGCACCTTGCCAACCAGATCCGGTCCCAGCACCAGCGTGGCCGAACCGCTGATCACGTGGTACACCTCGCTGACCAGGTCGTGCTCCGCCACGGTGGCCTGGGGGTTGTTGATCTTGGTGCGGTGCACCACCGCCACGCCCACGTTGGCCTTGCCGATGTCCACCTGACGGACTTGCTGGTCGATCAGTTGGTTGGCCTTGGCGCGTGCCACATAGGCTTCGATCTCGGAGTTCGGAATGTAGGTGCCCGGACACATCGTGCATGAGGGCGCGATGTCCTGGCCCGTCGCCACCGCGGCGAACAGAACCACGACTCCAACAGTGATGGCTGCAGACAGGCTTCTCATCGGACCTCCTAATTGGGCATTGAGCATTGAGCATTGGGCATGATTCCGGCCCTTCCTTTGGCCTTGAGCCTTCGGCCTTGGCCTTGATCTTTACCCTCCCCGCCGCTTCTTCTTCACTTCTTCCCACCCATCGAGCCGCCGCTTGATCTCTTTCTCGAACCCGCGCTCGGTGGGCTTGTAGTACTTCGTGCCGGCAAGCGACGGCGGCAGGCAATCCATCGCTGTCGTGCCCTCGGCGTCGTCGTGCGCGTACTGATAGCCCTTGCCGTAGTCCAGCGTTTTCATCAGCCGCGTTGGCGCGTTGCGCAGGTGCAGCGGCACGGGCTCGGCCACCTGGGTCTGGGCGTCGGCCGCGGCCGCGTTGTAGGCCGCGTACACGGCGTTGCTCTTGGGCGCCGTGGCCAGATAGATCGCGGCTTGCGCCAGCGCCGTGTTGCCCTCGGGCATCCCCATGAAGTGGGCGGCTTCCTTGGCGGCCACCGCGACGACCAGCGCCTGCGGGTCGGCGTTGCCGACGTCCTCGGACGCAAAACGGACCAGGCGCCGTGCGACGTACAGCGGGTCCTCGCCGGCTTCCAGCATCCGCGACACCCAGTACACGGCCGCATCGGGGTCGCTGTTGCGCATGCTTTTGTGGAGTGCCGAGATGATGTTGTAGTGCTCCTCGCCGGTCTTGTCGTAGAGCAGGGCCCGGCGCTGGATGGACTTCTCCAGCTGCGCCAGGTCCAGCTGCCGCACGCACGTGTCTGGATCCATCGGCGCGGTGGCGGCCGCGAACTCCAGCAGGTTCAGCGCCGCGCGCGCATCGCCGTTGGCAAACCGGCCGATGGCGGGCAATGCTTCCGGGGCCACCTGGAGGTCGAAGCCCAGGCCGCGCTCGCGATTCCCGATCGCGCGCTCCAGGATGGCGACCACGGCCTCCGGGGTCAGCGGCTGGAGGACGAACACTTTCGACCGCGAGAGCAGCGCCGCGTTGACCTCGAAGGACGGGTTCTCGGTGGTGGCGCCGATGAGGATGATGTCTCCGGCTTCCACGCGCGGCAGGAACGCGTCCTGCTGCGCCCGGTTGAAGCGGTGAATCTCGTCCACGAACACGATGGTCCGCCGGCTCGTCCGGCGGCGCCGATCCTCGGCCGCGGCCATCACCTCGCGAATTTCCTTGATGCCGGACAGCACGGCGCTGAAGGGGACGAACGATGCCTGCGTCATCTCGGCGATGATGCGCGCCAGCGTGGTCTTGCCCGTGCCCGGCGGGCCCCAGAGGAGGAGCGACTGCAGCACGTCGCGCTCGATGGCCAGTCGAAGGGGGGCGCCCGGCGCGAGGATGGCGTCCTGCCCAACGATGTCGTCGAGCGTTCGGGGCCGCATGCGTTCGGCCAGCGGGGTGCCGGGCGTGGGGGCCTCGGTTCCGCCGGTCCGGCGGGGCGTAACGGGCTCCGGCTGATCGTCGAAGAGGGTGCCGTCGCTCATGGGCGATGACGACGCGCGGCGTACACCAGTACCCCCGCCGCGACAGATGCGTTGAGAGACTCCACTGGATCGGCCATCGGGATGGTGACACGGTGTTGGCACTTCCGTACGATCGCCGTCGGCAGGCCCTGTCCCTCGGCGCCGATCCACAGCGCCAGCCGGGCGTTCCAGCCAAGAGCGTCCGGGTCCACACCGCTCCGGGGCACGGCGGCCACCGACGCGAGGCCCAAGCCGTCGAGCATCGCCATGGTGGCGGTGAGGTCCAGGCCCGTGACCACTGGCAGGCGCAACGCGCTGCCCATGCTGCCGCGCAGGGATTTCCAGGAGAACGGGTTGGCGGACCCCGCCGTCACCACCACGCCGTCGGCTCCGCCAGCCTCGGCCGCGCGGATGAGCCCACCCACATTGCCGGGGTCCTGAACTTCGGCCGCCACCAGGATCAGCGCGTGCGCGGACGTGGAGAACTGCTCGGGCGTCGTCGCCGCGCGGCGTCCGATTGCGGCGATGCCGGACGGCTGCTTGGTCGGGCTGACCGACTCGAACACCCGTTCGTCCGCCGAGGCTACGTCCACGCCACGGGACTCGAGGAGATCCGCCAGCTGCGCTTCCTCGGTGCGCCCCACCAGCTTCGCGTTGGTGACGATGGCGGCTTCGACGACGAGCCCCGCGGCCAGCGCGTCCCGCACCAGGTGCGCGCCGTCGAGGAACACGCGCTCGCCACCAGGGTCGGGGTGGGCGGCCAGGTCGCGAAAATCGGAGACGAGCGGATTCTGTCGGCTGGAAATCGATCGCATGACCGTTATGCGGCCCTCGAACCGAATCTTGTACTC
>Ga0307505_10000960_pt1 | contig 26599 bp, 29 predicted proteins | sample 23_S_MG_FD_202183 | JGI IMG/M metagenome (GOLD analysis project Ga0307505, IMG submission 202183) | Soil microbial communities from Populus trichocarpa stands in riparian zone in the Pacific Northwest, United States - 23_S | ecosystem: Environmental > Terrestrial > Soil > Riparian zone > Trees... | reverse complement strand
AGCCCCTAACCCCTAGCCCCTAACCCCCTGATCCCTGAACCCTCACCCCTGGCACCTATCCCTGGCCCTTACCGCACTCCCGCAAGGAAGTCGAGCGCCAGCCCTGTCATGAGCCGGATTCCCACCGGCAGCGCCGCCTCGTCCGCCTCGAACAGCGGGGAGTGGTTGGCGGCCGCGGTGCGTGGATCCTTGTGCGCCGGCGTCACGCCGAGCGAGAAGATCATTCCCGGCACTTTCTCCGCGTAACGGGAGAAGTCTTCCGCGGTGGTGGTGCGCGCCTGCTCCGAGACGTTCGCGGTGCCGGCGGCGCGCTGCAGCGTCGGCACCATGCGGCGCACCAGCTCGGGATCGTTCACCGTCACCGGATATCCCAACTCGATGCTGACGGTGGCACGGGCGCCTGATGCCTCCGCGATGCGCTGCGCGGTGCGCGTGATGCGCTCGTGGATCTCGCTGCGCGCGTTCTCGCTGAAGGTGCGGATCGTCCCGATCATCACGGCGCTGTCCGGGATGATGTTGTGGCGGTTGCCCGCGTTGAACGCCCCCACGGTGACGATCGCATTCGCGCTCGACAGGTCCACCTGGCGGCTCACGATCGTCTGGAGTGCGAGCACGATCTGCGAACCGACCACGATCGGGTCCACCCCGGACCACGGGATGGCGCCGTGTGTCTGGCGGCCGTGCACGATGATGCGATAGCTGTCGGCGGAGGCGTAGATCGGGCCACCGAGGTAGGTCACCGTGCCCACGCGGCCCGGGAAGACGTGCAGGCCGAAGATCGCGTCCACCTTCGGGTTCTCCAGGACTCCCGCAGCGATCATCGGCTTCGCGCCGCCATCCGGCGGACTCTCCTCGGCAGGCTGGAAGATGAACTTCACGTTCCCCGCCAGGCGATCCTTCATGCCGGCGAGCACCTCCGCGGCCCCCATGAGGATCGCGACGTGATTGTCGTGACCGCAGGCGTGCATGACGCCGACGTCCTGCCCGTTGTACGTCGCGCGGACGCGGCTGCGGAAGGGCAGGTCCACCTGCTCGGTGACTGGCAGCGCGTCCATGTCGGCGCGGAGCGCGACGGTCGGGCCCGGGCGCGCCCCGCGCAGCAGGCCGACGACACCGTGGGTGCCACCGACGTTCGTCTGCACCTCGAGGCCGAGCGCCCTGAGGTGCTGCGCGACGATCCCGCTCGTGCGCACCTCCTGGTACGACAGCTCCGGGTGCTCATGGATGTCGCGCCGCCACGAGACGACGCGCGGCATCACGGCACCGATCCGGCGATCGAGGTCCGCGCGCACCGCGGGCTGCGAGGTCTGCGCCTGAAGCGACAGGGCGCCTGCGGCAAGGAGCGCGAGGGTGCGAAGCGAGTGGCGCATGGCCAGTGGGGCGAAGGTGATGTTGGTCACAGGGCAGGGTGCGACGAAACGTGACCGCTGGCCCGCTGGTTGCCAAGAACGGGATTCCCGACGGCGGGAAAGCGACACTGGGTGACATCAACTGCCATGCTTCGCGAATTCGTCGATCCGAAAGGAGTGCGCTGGAAGGTGTGGGACGTCTGGCCGACCGGGCGTGTGGCATCGGACGACGCCAGGCCCATATCCATGTTCCCCAGTATGGGGCTCTCCGGCGGCTGGCTGTGCTTCGAGAGCGCGACCGAGAAGCGGCGCCTGTCGCCGGTTCCCCCGGAGTGGGAGAATTGCGACGAGGCGACGCTGTGCGGCTTCTGCGATTGTGCCGGATTCATCACGCCAACGCCGCATGACGGCATGCCGCTCCCCGACCAACCTCCCGAGGTCTCCTAGGCGCGCGGGATCTCGATCAGGCGTTCCGGTGTCATCCCCTCGGCTTCCGCCTGGAAGTTCAGGACCATGCGGTGCGCGAGCACCGGGAGCGCCATCGCATTGATGTCGTCGAGGTCGGGGATGCCGCGGCCGTCCATCGCCGCGCGCGCCTTGGCGCCGAGGATGAGATACTGGCTGGCGCGCGGGCCGGCGCCCCAGCTCACGTATTTCTTCACGTTCGCCGTCGCCTCGGGAGCATCCGGGCGCGTGGAGCGCGCGAGCCTCACGGCGTAGCTCACGACGCTCGGCGGCGCGGGCAGCCGGCGGACGAGGTGCTGGAGCGCCTGGAGCTGGGCGGCTGACAGCACCGGTGAAACGCTGGCCTCGGTGTCTCCCGTGGTGGTGCTCACGATGCGCTCCTCCTCCTCGCGTGAGGGATAGCCGACCTTCAGCATGAGCATGAACCGGTCGAGCTGCGCTTCCGGGAGCGGATAGGTGCCCTCCTGCTCGATCGGGTTCTGCGTCGCGAGCACGAAGAACGGTTCGGGCAGCTTGTGGGTCTGCCCGGCGGCCGTCACCGCGTGTTCCTGCATGGCCTGCAGCAGCGCGGCCTGCGTCTTCGGCGGGGCGCGGTTGATCTCGTCGGCGAGGACGACATTCGCGAACACCGGGCCCTTGGCGAACTTGAAGAAGCGCCGGCCGGTGGCATGGTCCTCCTCGAGCAGCTCGGTGCCGGTGATGTCGCTCGGCATGAGGTCCGGGGTGAACTGCACCCGGTTGAACGAGAGCTCGAGCGCCTGCGAGACGGTCTGCACCAGGAGCGTCTTGGCGAGGCCGGGAACGCCGACGAGCAGCGCGTGGCCCCCGCCAAGCAGCGCGGTGACGAGGTTGTCGACGATCTGGTGCTGTCCGACGATGCGGCGGCCGATCTGGTCCACCAGCGCCTTGCGGGCCGCGGCGAGCTGATCGAGCAGCTCGACGTCGCGGTCGTCGTGCGTGCGAGCGGGAGAAGCCATGAGGTGTGGAAGGTACCCGGCCACTGAAACAAGTGGCTAGGGGACAGGGATCAGGGGTAAGGGTTCAGGGGTCAGGTGCTCTCGGGGAGGTTTGCGGCGCATGCGGGCAAATGGTCCGTGCCGGGATGAAACGATGATGGGCGAAACCGCCCGACCTGTATTCTCGGTCCATGCACGAGCCAATTCGCTGGTATCGCGATCTCGTCGTCTGGCAGCGGGCAATGGATCTGATCGACTCGGTAACCCAGGTGTGTCGCAAGCTCGACCGCGCGGACCGATTCGTGTATGAAACGCAGATTCGTCGCGCGGCGCTGTCTGTCGCTTCGGGGATTGCCGAGGGACACGAGCGCAATCACATCGCGGAGTATCGCCAGCTTCTTTTCGTCGCGAAGGGGTCACTCGCGGAGACGGAGACTGGCCTGATTTCGATACAACGCAACTGTGATATCGACGAGGCACTCCTCCAGATCTGCTTCGCGCAGAGTACTGAGACTCGTCTGATGCTGTACCGGCTGGCGAAGGTCCTGAAACAAAAAGGGCCGCGTGGCGGCCCCTGATCCCTGATCCCTGATCCCTGATCCCTGATCCCTAAGTCGCCAGCGCCTAATCCCTGGTTGCCACCCTGCTAGCGCCAATGGCGAACTGCACCCGCTCGGTCACCGGATAATTCTGGCTCTTGAGCACGGCCACGGCGGTGTACCGCCCCGCCTTGAGTGCCGGCGCCTGCCAGGTCTCCGCCACCGAGAGCGACTCGCCGCGGGACAGGAGCTTGTTCTGGAGCGCCTGCGTGAACAGCCGGCCCTGACCCCAGCGCCACACCTCGCGGCCGAGGGAATCGAGGATGGCGAAGTCGTGCGTCTGGCCACTGGGGAAGGTGAGCTCGATCGACTTCTTCCCCTGGTTCACCACCTGGAGCGCGAGGCGGAGGGACGCGCCCTCGTTCGTGACGTCGAGCGTCGCGGTGATGGGCGAGGCACTCGCGGCGGCCTTCGTGCGCTTCGCGAGCGGCGCGGCCTGCTGCGTGACGGTGTGCGTCGACGCAGTGCTCGTCGCGCTCGAGGTGCCGCTGTTGGCTTCGCTGCGCGCGCGTGGACCACACGCGAAACCGACAGCGCCGACGCACAGGAGTGTAATGGCCAACTGCGATTTCATGATGACAACTGGAGTGCGCCGCCGCGTGACACGAAGTGAGCAGCGCCGCTCACAAACGTGTGGGAGCCGAACTTATCAACTCGCCACTGGAGAGTCAACATCAGCTTCTGCCCGCAAGTGACGAATGCACGGTGACTTCCGTCACCCGCGGCTCTCTTCGGCATGTGTTCGGGAGGCGGTCGAATCACCACATGCTGTCGCCATGATGCATGCGAGCTTGAGAAAAATTTCACAAGCCCTAGTTTTGCTCTCGGCTTCACAACCAACGGGCGGCGCATTTGGCGCAGGGATCGGACGAAAAAACGCGCGATGCGGCGGCGGTGCAGGCGGAACGCGACCGTCTCCTGCACAAGCGTAAAGGCTTGTCCGGCAGCGAGTTCGCAGGGATCGGCGTGCAGTTCGCCGTCACCATCGTCGCCTTCGCGTTCGCGGGGATCTGGCTCGACCGCCGACTGGGTACGTCTCCCTGGTTCGTGCTCGTGATGGTGCTCGGTGGCGGCGCGCTTGGCTTCTGGTCCATGGTGCGTCGGGCGCGATGAGAGGGTTCGCGCTCTATGCCGCGGCGACGCTGATTGCGATAGCCTTGTTGGGCGCCATCGGCTGGGGGTTCGTCGCCCCGGCGGCGCGGGCAGTGCTCCTGGCGAGCGCTGCCCTCGCGATGGCGGTGCAGCTGATTGCGTATGGCATTGCCCGGCGATTCCTGCGCCGGAACATCATGGTCGGGTGGGGACTGGGCAGCCTGCTCCGCCTGGTCGTGCTGGTGACGTATGCAGTGATGGTGGCAAGAGTCTGGCAGGCCCCGCTCGCGCCCGCGCTCCTGAGCTTCGTGGCCTTCGTGTTCGTGACGACAGTGTTTGAACCGGTCTTCCTGAAACAATGATGAAGAAAGCGCTGGCGCTCCTCGTCCTGCTCGCGGCCATCGGCTCGCCCCTCCGGGCGCAGGCGCCCGCCGCCGCTCCCGCGCATCCGCCCGAGCACGAAGCGGCCGAGCTGGCGCAGAAGGCGGCGCCCGGCCCCGCCGACGTGATCATGCCCCACATCACGGACTCGAAGCACCTCGAGTTCCCCTGGATCTACGGCTGGGGCAACTGGGCCGGCCACGTGACGCTGCCCACCTGGAACGTGAACATCGCCGGACGCACGTTCGATGTCGGGCCGACGAAGCACGTCGTCTATCTCGCCATCTCCGGCCTGCTCGCGGCGCTCGTCGTCGTCGGCACGGCGCGGGCGCACGCGCGGCATACGCACGAAATCGGGCGGCCGCGCGGGATGGCCGCCGGCATGGAGGGTGTCATCCTCTATCTCCGCAATGAGGTGTACATGCCCGTGCTCGGCCATGGCGGCGAGCGCTACGTCCCCTTCTGCCTCACGCTCTTCTTCTTCATCGCCATCGCGAACCTGCTCGGGCTCGTGCCGTACGGCTCGACCGCGACGGGCAACATCGCGGTGACGTTGACGCTGGCGCTCATCACCTTCATCGTCGTCGAGATCGCCGGCATGCGGGCGCTCGGCAAGGGCTATCTCGGCACCATCATCTACTGGCCGCACGACATGCCATTGGCGATGAAGCTGCCGCTCTCGTTCGTGATGACCCCGGTGGAGATCATCGGCAAGTTCACGAAGCCGTTCGCGCTCACCATCCGGTTGTTCGCGAACATGGTGGCGGGGCACGTCATCATCCTCGCGCTCATCGGGCTCATCTTCATGTTCGGCTTCGGCGTCGCGCTCGCGGCGGTGCCGATGGCCCTGTTCATCATGCTGCTCGAGCTGCTCGTCGTGTTCATCCAGGCGTTCATCTTCTCGCTGCTCGCCGCGGTGTTCATCGGGCAGATCCGGACGGCGCACCACTAGTTCGGGGCTGGAGGCTCGGGTCCCGAGACCCCAGCCTCCGGTCTCCAGCACGTTGGCAGTACGTCCCTCGAGAGTCCGCTCAACTCGAGGGGCGCGTAAGCGGTCGAGCGACCGTTGAATCCCGTTGGGCCCCGGGGGCCCGCTGACGGGAAGCGCCGCAGGCCGGGCGCGGGCGACATCGCAGTGAACGTTCTTATTTCGGAGCAAGTGAAATGACGATTCTTCCCATGTTGCAGGAAGTCGCCAGCGCCGCCGGGTTCAACACCGCGTACGCCGGCGCGTGGGCGATGATGGGTGCCGCCATCGGCGCCGGCCTCGCCGTGATCGGCGCGGGCATCGGCATCGGCCGCATCGGTGGCTCGGCCACCGAGGGCATGGCCCGCCAGCCGGAAATCGCCGGGACCATCCAGACCGGCGCGCTGATCCTCTCCGCGCTCGTCGAAGGCGCCGCGCTGTTCGCCATCGTCGTCGCGCTCCTGATCTCGCTCAAGTTCACCTTCTGAGGCTGCAGGCGCTGGGCTCTCGGCATCGGGTGGTTGCCCCGGGGTGGCCGCCCGTTGCCGAGAGCCGAGTGCCGAGAGCACCAACCCACTGTCATGACACCGATCACATTCGTCGCCCCCGCGATGCTTGCCGCCGCCGCTGAGGGCAGCGGCCCGGGGCTCGTGAGCCTCCAGGTCAACCTCATGTTCTGGACGCTCGTGATCTTCGGGCTCCTGTACGTGATCCTGCAGAAGTGGGGGTTCCCGGCGATCCTCGGCGCCGTCGAGGCGCGTGAGAAGGCGCTCGCCGACGCGATCGAGGGCGCAAAGCGCGACCGCGAGGAGGCAGCCCGCCTCCTCCAGGAGCACCGCGCGCAGATCGAGGCCTCCCGCGGCGAGGCGCAGAAGCTCATCGCCGAGGCGCGCGCGGTGGCCGAGAAATCCCGTGCGGAGCTCATGGAAAAGACGCGTGCGGACCAGCAGGACATGCTCGCCCGCGCGCAGCGCGAGATCGGCGTCGAGCGCGACAAGGCCATCCTGCAGCTCCGGCGCGAGGCCGTGGACCTTGCCATCGCCGGCGCCAGCAAGGTGGTGGAGGAGAACCTCGACAGCGACAGGAATCGCAAGCTCGTCGAGTCCTTCCTCGCGTCCATCCCGGCCGGGAAAGCCTGATGCGCGACGCCACGATCGCCCGGAACTACGCCGAGGCGCTCCTCGTGCTCGCGCGTCGCGCGGAGGACCTGCGCGGCTGGGGGGTGCTCCTGCAGGGCATCGCCGATGCCATGCGCACGGACACCAGGCTCCGCGCGTTCCTCGAGACGCCACGCGTGGATGTCGCGGCCAAGAACGGCGTCCTGCGCAAGGCCCTGACGGATCGCGCGCCCGCGAAGTTCGTCCGCTTCGTCGAATCGGTGGTCTCGCACCGCCGCCAGATGCTCATCCCCCAGATCGCCATCGAGTACATGGACCTCGTGGACCACGCTGAGAACCGGATGCACGCGCAGGTCACCGTGGCCCGCGAGGGCGACGCGAAATCCTCCGCGCTCATCGCCGAGCGCCTCTCGAAGGTCTTCAGCAAGGAAGTCATTCCGCACGTCACGGTGGATCCGCGCATCCTCGGGGGCGCCATCGTCCGGGTGGGCGACACCGTCATGGATGGCTCGGTGCGGCGGAAGCTCGCCGTGCTCCGCCGCCAGATGATGGGGTGAGACCCTGCGCTCGCCAGCAAACCGACGCGTCCGCCATCACCGGCGGGCGCGTCGTTGTTTCCCCGTATTAAGTTGACCGGCGCGCGCGTGTTGGACTTGCCGAACCGGGTGCCAGACGCCAATGTGACCGTCCAGGCCGTCAGGCCTGCCCCACGCCCCTTCGATTTTCATGAGCGAGATGCAATTGACGACCCCAGAGACCTCTGCGCCCGTGGAAGGCGGGAAATACGTCTACTGCATCATCCGGAGCGACCAGCTGCGGGAGTTCGGCGGGATCGGCATCGGCGGCGGGCAGCGCGTGTACACCGTGCAGCACAATGACCTCGCCGCGGTCGTCAGCGACACCCCGATCGTCATCTACGACCCCACGCGCGAGAACGTGCTCGCCCACGAGTTCGTCAACGAGACGGTCATGAAGGAGCACACGGTGATCCCGATGTCGTTCGGCACCGTGTTCCGATCGGAGGACGACGTCACCGAGCTGCTGCGGTCCACCTACCAGGCCTTCAGCGAAGTGCTCGACAAGATGAAGGACAAGATCGAGTTCGGCCTGAAGGTGCTCTGGGACCGCGACAAGGTCGTCTCGTCGCTGGAGCAGGACAACGAGGAGATCCGCCGCCTCAAGGACGAGATCAGCCGCCATACGAGCAGCTCCACGTACTTCGCGCGCATGCAGCTCGGCCGCCTCGTCGAGTCGTCGCTCGAGGAGACCAGTCACCGCTACGTCGCCGACATCCACGAGTTCCTCAAGTCCGTGGCGGTCGCGAGCCGCAGCAACAAGCCGATCGGCGATCGCATGATCCTCAACGCCGCCTTCCTCGTGGATCGCAGCCAGGAGAACGCCTTCGACGAGCGCGTCAAGGAGATCAGCCGGAAGTACGAGGACATCCTCACGTTCAAGTACTCCGGGCCGTGGCCGCCGTACAACTTCGTGAACATCAAGCTGAAGCTGGAGCGAGCAGACTGACACGGGGCAGGGGGCAGGGGGCGGGGGACTCGGGACTCGGGACTCGAGTCTCCCGTCTCTCGTCCCTCAGCTCTCGCCCCACTCTCACATGGGCCTCCTCTCGAACATCCTCTTCTTCCCTGTCACCGGTCCCGTCGCCGGCATCCGCTGGTCGCTGAACAAGGTGATCCAGGTGGCCGAGGAAGAGCTCACGGACGACGCGCCCGTGAAGCAGGAGCTCATGGAGCTCCAGATGCAGCTGGAGCTCGGCGACATCGATGACGCCGAGTACGTGCGGCGCGAGTCCGAGCTCATGGCTCGGCTGCGCGAGGTGCGCGCCTGGCGCGAGCGGCTTGGCAAGGCGGTCGCGGGCGGCCCGGTGCGCGTCGCCGGTGAGGGCGACGACCCGGGCGCGTGAGCGCGGGTGACGCGCTCCTCGCGGCGCTTCCCCCGGTCTCCTTCATCGTCGGCAAGGGTGGCGTAGGGAAGACCACCTGTGCGGCCGCCCTGGCGCTGCGAGCGGCCGGCCAGGCGGACACGCTGCTCGTCTCGACCGACCCCGCCCGCGCGCTGCCGGCGGTGCTCGGCCAGCCCGTGGGCCCGCTCGATTCGCCGGTGACCGGCGCACCGCGCCTGAAGGCGCGGCAGCTCGAGGCCTCCCCGCTCCGGGACGCGTTCATGACGCAGTGGCGCGGCGTGCTCGCCACGATCCTGGACCGTGGCACCTATCTCGACGCCACCGACATCGACCCGCTCGTGGACACCGCGCTCCCCGGTGGCGACGAAATTTTCGCGACTCTGGAGCTGGCGCGGCTGCTCGCTCTGCGCCAGCCGGCCGCCCCGGGGGGTCTGGCGGCACAGTCCCGGCTCATCATTGATACGGCGCCGACGGGGCACACCCTGCGATTGCTCGCGCTGCCGCAGACTTTTCGCGCGCTCGTACAGCTCCTCGACGCGATGCAGGACAAGCATCGGTTCATGGTGCGCACGCTCATGCGCGGGTATCGCGCGGACGACGCCGACCGGTTCATCGGGGAGATGCGCAGCCAGGTGGACTCGCTCGAGGCGGCCCTGCGAGACCCCGCGCGCTGCGCGGCGGTGCTGGTCACCGGCTCCCAACCGGTGGTGCTGGCCGAGTCCCGGCGCTACCTCGAGGCACTGGGCGCGCTGGGCATCGCCGTGCGTGCCGTGGTCTGGAACGCCGAACAGGACGCTGGCGACCTCGCTGCCCCCAGCCATTTTGTCGTGCCCCGGCTCGACGAACCCCCGGTCGGCGTGGACGGCTTGCGCGGCTGGCTGAACGCCATGCGTCGTGGGGGCACGGCCGGCACCAGTACGACACGACCCAGGCATGCGCGGGCGAAGCAACCGGACGGCGGCCGTCCTCCGGTCGGGGACATCGAAGGCTGGCTGCCGCCGCTCACCATCGTCGGCGGAAAGGGCGGGGTGGGGAAGACGACGGTCGCGTGCGCCCTCGCCCTGGCGGCGGCGTCGCGTCACCGGACGCTCATCGTGTCCACCGATCCGGCCCCATCGCTCGCGGACGCGCTCGCGCAGCCGATTCCGGACGCCGAGACGCCCGTCACCGGCGTCGAGCGGCTCGTGGCACGCCAGATGGACGCCACCGCGGCGTTCGGACGCCTGCGTGACGAATACGCGGGGCGCGTGGACGCCCTGTTTGCGTCGCTCATGGGCTCCGGCGTGAACCTGGACCGGGACCACGCCATTGCCCGCGACCTGCTGGCGCTCGCGCCGCCTGGGGTGGACGAGGTGTACGCGCTCACCCTCCTGGCGGACGCATTGCTCGAGGCGCGCCACGAGCGCGTGATCGTGGACCCCGCGCCCACCGGCCATTTGCTGCGGTTGCTGGAGATGCCGCAGCTTGCGCTGGCATGGACGCACCAGCTCATGCGCCTCATGCTCCGCTACAAGGATGTCGCCGGCCTCGGCGAGACCGCGCGGGAGCTGCTCGAGTTCGCGAAGCAGCTTCGCGCGGTGGATGCCCTGCTTCGCGATCCGGAGCGCGCCGGGCTCGTGCTCGTGACGCTCGACGAGCCCGTGGTGCGATCCGAATCCGAGCGCCTCGCGCGCGCCGCCGCGGAGCGTGGCGTCGCGCTCCGGGCGGTGGTGCACAACCGCGCGACCGCCCGGTCACTTCCAGTCGGCGGGGCGCGTGTGCAGGTTGTAGCTCCCGCTCTGGAGCCGCCTCCGGTCGGCGCGGACGCGATCGGCCGATGGGCGGCCACGTGGACCGCGCTCGACGGAGGGGACGACACGCCCCGCACCCGATGACCGCTTCCAGTCTCCTCTACGTGTACGGGGTCGTTCAGCCCGGTTTCGACGCGTCATCGGCTCCCGCCGGCGTGGAGGAGCAGTCCGTGGCGGTCGTGGACGCGGGGCGCTACGCCGTCCTGGCCAGTCGCGTTCCCGGCGACGCGCTCGCTCCGCAGGTGGTGGAGCAGCGCAGCGGCGACATGGAGTGGGTGGGACCTCGCGCGCTGGCGCACGATCGCGTGATGACGTGGGCGCAGGAGCGCGGCGGCATCGTTCCGATGCCGATGTTCTCTCTGTGGAGCGACGAGGCCGCGATGCGCGCGTCCATCACGGGACGTGAGACGGCGCTCGCCGATGCGTTCGGGCGGATCGCCGGCGCCGACGAGTACGGCTTGCGCGTGCACCGGAACGAGCGCGCCATGCTCGAGCGCGCGCACGAGCTCGACCCGGCGATCGCGGCGCTCCGCCAGGAGGCGGATGCGGCGCCACCGGGGCAGCGGTACCTGCTGGAACGGAAGATCGCCGAGCAGTCGAAGCAGGCGGTGCGCGCCGCGAGCCAGCGCATCGCGAAGGACGCCTACGCGGCGCTCCAGCCGATCGCTCGCGCGGCAATGGTGCGTCCGCTCACGCCGTCGGCCGCGACGCCGGACGACGCGACGCTCGTGCTCAACGCCGCCTTTCTCGTGGAGCGCGCGCGCTTCGATGCCTTCCGCGCGGAGTTGACGCGGCAGCTCGGGGCCGCCGAGGCCCTGGGGCTGACATTCGACTTCACCGGCCCCTGGCCGCCGTACAACTTCGTCGCATGAACCACCCCGTCTTCGACGACGAGGACCTGCTCCCCGAGCAGCTGGTGCTCAGCGACCTGGTGAACCGCGTGCTGGACAAGGGGGTCGTGATCCACTCGTTCATCACGATCTCGATCGCCGACGTGGACCTCATCCAGCTCGACCTCCGCCTGCTGCTGTCGTCCGTGGCGGCCATGCAGCAGCGCGCCAAGCGTGCCGATTCTTCTCTACGGACTGACGCTTCCCGGTGACCCGCGCCCGGACGGGGCGGCGGGCGTGGGGGGCGTCGCCTGCCGGGTCCTGGCATGCGGCGAAGCCGACGCGATCGTCGCGACGCTCGACGCGAAGCCGGCGCCGGATCTCGCGGCCATTCGCGCGCACGATGGCGCGCTGCGGGCCTTCGTCGCCGCCGGCGCCTCCGTGGCCGCCGTGCGCTTCGGCCAGTGGTTCGACGACGAAGCGGGCTGCATCGCGGAGCTGCGCAGCCGCGCTCCGCGCATTGCGGCGCTCCTGCGTGAGCACCGGGGCTGCGTCGAGATGCGCGTGCTCCTGCCGGTGGAGGCTCCACGCGACGCGCCGGCGCCAGATGCGACCGCCGGCCCGGGGCGCGCCTACCTCGAGGCGCTGCGCGCTCAGGGGGGGGTGGCGCCGGCACTGGCGCTGCGCCCGATGCTCGGCCCGATGGTGCGTGGGGAGCGCGTGGAAGGTTTCGCCGCGCCGGAGGGCGCCCGAGGCGTGGCGTTCGCGCACCTCGTGCACCGCGACGACCTCGCGGCATACCGGCAATCGCTGCGCGAATCGCCAGCGCTCGCGGGCGCCCGCGTGGTGGGCCCGCTGCCGCTGTACTCCTTCGCCGAGCCGGCATGAGTGACGACCCGACGCTCGACGCGATCGAGGTCCAGCTGAACGAACTGTCGCGTTCGCTACCCGACCGCATCAATGCGCAACCCGACTCAGCCGCGCAGGATCTTGGGCGGCTCGTCTTGACCTTGGTGGAGGTCCTTCGTAAGGTCTTGGAGCATCAGGCGGTACGGCGCATGGACAGCGGCACGCTGTCGCCAGAAGAGATAGAACGGCTGGGCTTGTCTCTCCTGCGGCTGAGTGAACGCATGAACGAGCTCAAAGCGGCGTTCGGCCTGCGCGACGAAGACCTCGACATCGACTTGGGACCACTCGGCCGGCTTCGGTAGCCGGTCATATCCGCGGACGCGCCGTCATTGCCTGATTTTGCCAACCCCACCCGGACGCATGGCCTGGTCGACATCCTCGACCGCGTGCTCGACAAGGGCCTCGTGGTCGCGGGTGACATCAAGATCAACCTCGCGAACGTCGAGCTGCTCACCATCCAGATCCGCCTCCTCGTCTGCTCGATCGACAAGGCGCAGCAGATCGGGTTGAACTGGTGGCAGACGGACCCGCGATTGAGCTCCTCGAGAGACGGCACGCTCGCGTCGGGCGATACCGACGCGCGGCTCCGCCGCATCGAGGATCAGCTGGAGCGACTCACGGCCAGCTCCGACGCAAAACGGAAAGGGAAGTGACGCCGCAGTCAACCGCACCCTAAGGGAGATTTTTCATGGCTGTCGAGAGAACCCCCAGTGGCAGTTCACTCATTGATGTCCTCGATCGCGTACTCGACAAGGGCATCGTCATCGATGCGTGGGTGCGGGTCTCCCTGGTCGGCATCGACCTGGTCACGGTGGAAGCGCGCGTCGTCGTGGCGTCCATCGACACCTACCTGAAGTACTCCGAAGCCGTGGGCATCACGTCGCCGATTTCCCGCCCGCGCGAGGTCGGGGCCGGCGAGGCGGGTGACATCGATCGACTCCAGCGCGAGAATGCCGAGTTGAGACGGAAGCTTGACCAGTCGCGCGCATGACCGGATAGCAAGCGCGCCGGATCAAGCCGGTGATGACCGGCGGGTTGCCAGACTGCTCTCGGCACTCGCCGAGGCGCCGGACTACGGGTCAGCCGCCGTCTTCCTGCTCGATGAGCTGAGCCGGCTCGCGGGCGGAGCGCCTGCGGCGATCCTCAGGTACGTCCCCGGGAGCGAGTCCCTCGTGTTCGTGGCGGCATCGGGGCTCACCGCCGCCGATCGTCTCGAGTTCCCGGATTCCATCGAGGACCGCGATCATCCGCTCGTGATCGCCGCGCTCGCGCTCACTCCCGTCGTGCGCGAGTCGGATCGCGTGGCGCGGGTGGGACGCGTCGGGCCGATCCACGCCTGGACGGCGCTGCCGCTGCCCCAGCCGCACTATCGCGGCGCGCCCGCGCTGATCCGCGACGCGGAGCTCGCGTCGCGCCTGGAGCAGGCCGGCGCCCGGGCGGTGCCCCTGCGCGAGCGGGGCTTCAACACGGCGCCGGCAGGCGTCGTGGTTGTGGGCGCGGTGCTCGACGAGGTGCAGGTCGAGTCGCTCGCGGAGCTCACCATGATGGCGGGCTCCATCCTCGCCCGGCTTGCGTCGTTCGAGTGGTGGCGCGACCAGGGCGAGCGCCTGCAGCGCGATCGCGACCGTCTGACGCTGATGGTGGACTCGCTGCCCGACGCCGTCGTGATCACCAACGCGGCGAACGACATCGTCGCGCAGAACCGGCGCTCCGAGTACCTCCTGGCCTTCGGCGAGGACGACAGTCCCGGGCGCCGTCGGGCGGTGGAGATGAACAACCTGCTCTTCACCTCGTTCCTGTCGCGGGCCGCCATGGTGGGCGGCGGAACGCGGGGCAGCGACGGACGCGAGCTCAGCCTCGTGGATCCCGATGAGGGCGGCGACCTCCTCTTCGAGGTGCTCGCGCACCCGCTCGGCGAGCGGGTGGGCCCCGAGGACGCGGTGCTCTCCGTGCTCCGCGACGTCACCGACCTGCGTCGGGCGTCGCACGAGCTCGAGCGCCAGGTGCAGCGCGTCCGGCAGGCCGAGCTCAAGGCCGCCGGTGAGCGCGACCGCCTGAACCTGATCCTCGAGAACGTCGCCGACCCGATCCTCGTCACCGACAACGCCTCGAAGATCATCCTCATGAACGAGCAGGCGGAGCGCCTGTTCGAGCTGGAGGACGCGCGCTCCGCCCCGCGCAGCCAGCAGCAGGCGGTGCGCGGGAACGACACGCACTTCACGACCTTCATCTCCGATTTCCTGCTCTCGATGGACCGGTCCACGCAGGCGCGCATGCTGCTCACCGAGCCCGACTCGGGTGCCATGCTCCCTGTGGAAGTCGTCGCGGGCAAGATCCTCAACGAGCGGGGCGAGCCCATCGCCGTGGTGTCCGCGCTGCACGACCTGCGGCAACAGGTGGAGAACGAGCGGCTCTACGAGGAGCTCAAGCGCCTCAACATGGATCTCGAGGACCGCATTCGCTCCGCCACCGCCCACCTCGAGGAGCAGAACGCCCAGCTCCTGTGGCAGGCGCACGAGGTGGAGAAGGCCAACAAGCTCAAGTCCGAGTTCCTCGCGAGCATGTCGCACGAGCTCCGGACGCCGATCAATGCCATCGTCGGCTATGCGGCGCTTCTCCTCGAGGGCATGTTTGGCCAGCTCTCGGACCAGCAGCGCGACCCGCTCGACCGCACCCGCGCGGCGGCGGACCACCTGCGCGCGCTCATTGACGACATCCTCGACCTCGCGAAGATCGAGGCGGGCAAGATGCAGTTCAGCCTGGAACTGCTCTCGCTCACCGAGGTCGTGCGCGAGGCCAGCCAGCAGATGGAGCCGATGTTCAGGCGCAAGAGCCTCGCCTACACCGTGGACGTGGCCCCGGGCACCCCGCCCATCCTGAGCGATCGCACCCGGCTCAAGCAGGTGCTGCTCAACATCCTTTCCAACGCGATGAAGTTCACCAATCGCGGCGGCGTGTCGGTGGTGGTGCGCCCGCACGCCATGGGCATTCGCCTCGACATCAACGACACGGGGATCGGCATCAAGCCGGAGCACCTGTCCGTGATCTGGGAAGACTTCCGGCAGGTGGACCAGTCGCGCACCCGCGAGTTCGGCGGAACCGGGCTCGGCCTCAGCATCACCCGAAAGCTCGTGGAGCGCCTGGGCGGGACGATCAGCGTCGAGAGCATCGTCAGCGTCGGCACGACCTTCACGATCATGCTGCCGCTCGAGGCGCCTCCCTCGGGCGGAATGGATGCAACAGGTAGCCCTCTCGGCCCGTAGTCAGGTCAGGGCAACCTTCCGTCGGCCGCGCGCGTCCAATGCTCCGGATAGAGGTTGTCGGCTCTCGGCTCTCGGCTCGCGGAGTGTGCCGTTAGCCAGCCGATCTCACAGCCGAGAGCCCAGAGCCTACAACAGCATGTCCCTCCTTCGGTCCCTCCAGGCGGCGATGGTTTTCGCTGTCGTTGGCGCCAGCCAGGCGCATTCGCAAACCGTTGACATCATCCGGGGACGCGTCACGGGCCCCGACAGCCTGCCCCTCGAGAACGTCGTCATCACGGCCACGACGATCTCGGGGAACGTGAACCGCACCACCCGATCGGATCGCAACGGGCGCTATACGATCACCGTTCCCGGCGGCGACGGCGACTACATGGTGAGCTTCGCCGCGCTCGGGTATGCGGCGCGCCGCTTCCAGGTGAAGCGGGTGGCCGACGAGGAATTCCTCATCGCGGACGCCCGGCTCCAGAAGGTGGGAGGCGTGCTCGACGCCGTCGAGGTGCGCGCCGAACGGCAGCGGCCGCGGCGCGACGACGTCGCCGCCGATCCCAGCGGCACCGAACGCGTCATCAATGCCACCGAAGTTCCGGCGAACCAGATGGGAGACCTGGCCGCCATGGCGGCCTCGCTCCCGGGTGTGATGCCCACGACCAACGATGACGGCTCGAACGGCTATTCGGTGCTCGGGCTCGGCAGTGACCAGAACAATGCCACGCTCAACGGCATGATGTTCGGCGGGTCCGCGCTCCCCCGCGATGCCGCCATCACGTCGTCCCTCGTGACCTCCGCGTACGACGTCTCGCGCGGTGGCTTCAGCGGCGCGCAGATGAACATCCGCACCCGCTCCGGCTCGAACTTCATCTCGCGCACGAACAGCTTCAATTTCGACTCGCCCGCCATGCAGTGGAGCGATGCGGCCTCGCGGTCGCTCGGGCGCGAGTACATGAACGCCTCGCTCGGAGGGCTGGTCTCGGGCCCGATCGTCCACGACCGCGTGTTCTACAGCCTGTCATACCAGCTCGGCCGGCGGTCGAGCGACTACGAGACCCTCCTGTCGGCGGACCCACTCGGGCTCCAGGCCGCCGGTGTCTCGGAGTCCTCGCGGACATCGCTGCTCGGAGCGCTCCTCGCGCGCCAGGTGCCGACGTCGCTCGGCCTGCGGGACAGCCGCATCGGCGACAGCGGCATGCTGCTCGGCAGCGTCGATCTCACCTCCCCGAGCGCCACCAGCGGCCGCGCCATGAACCTGGCGTTCAACGGCAGCTGGGGGCGTCAGTCGCCGGCCGGCGGCACCGCCACCGAGATGCCGGCGTACGGCGGCGACCGCACCAACTGGAACTATGGCATGCAGGGCCGGCACAGCAGCTTCCTCCGCGGAGTGTTCCTCACCGAGTCGTCGGTGGGGCTGTCGGCGTCGCGTAGCGCGGGCGAGCCCTACCTGTCGCTGCCGGCCGGCAGCGTGCGGGCCACCTCGTCCTTCGACGACGGCTCGAGCGCCGTGGCGATGCTCGCCTTCGGCGGGAACCCGGGGATGAATTCGCGGCAGAGCACCCTGATGCTCCAGGGGCAGAACCAGCTCTCGTGGTTCAGCGCCAACAACAAGCACCGCCTCAAGCTCACCAGCGAGCTGCGCCACGAAAATGCGGAGCAGCTGCTTTCCCTGAACACGCTCGGGACCTTCACCTACAACTCCATCGCCGACCTGCAGGCGAACGCGCCGGCCTCGTTCTCGCGCAGCCTGGCCCCGCGGCAGCGCGACATGAGCCAGCTCGTCGCGGGCGTGTCGCTGGGTGACTCGTATCGCCGCACCGAGAATCTCCAGCTGACGTACGGCATGCGTGTGGACGGCAGCCGCTACCTCGGCAGCCCCGCGCGGAACCTGTCCCTCGATACGCTGTTCGGCATCCGGAACGACCGACTGCCGAACCGGGTGTATGTCAGCCCGCGCGCCGGATTCTCGTGGACCTACGGGCGCGCGCCCGAGGTGGCATCGTTCTTCGGGGCGCAGCGGGGACCGCGCGCCGTCGTGCGCGGCGGTGTCGGCCTGTTCCAGAACCTCCCGGGCACGAACCTCGTCGGCGCCGCGCTCGACAACACCGGGCTGCCGAGTGCCGTGCAGCAGGTGACCTGTGTGGGCGCGGCGACGCCCATCCCGGACTGGAACGCCTATGCCGGCGACGCGTCGCTCATTCCCGCCACGTGCGCCGACGGCTCCGCCGGAACGCCCTTCGCCAACGCGGCGCCGAACGTCAATGCGTTCAGTGGTGATTACGCCGCCTCACGCAGCGTCCGGTCAAACCTCGGCTGGGCGGGGCCGGTGCTCGGCAACCGCTTCTCGACCTCCGTGGACCTGACGTACTCGCTGAACCTGAACCAGAGCAGCCAGCATGACCTGAACTTCGCGGGCATCACGCACTTCGCTCTCGGCGACGAGGGGGCACGCCCGGTCTACGTGCCGACGACGAGCATCGTGCCGAACACCGGGCTCGTTGCTCCCCAGGGCGCGCGCCTCACGCCCCGCTACGCGCGGGTCAGCGAGACGCGGTCGGATCTCGAGTCGCGCAGCGCGCAGCTGAGCCTGCGCGTCGCCCCGGCGCGCTTCAGCACCGGCTTCACCTGGAACGCCTGGTACACCCTGTCCGACGTTCGGGAGGAGTACCGCGGGTTCGGCAGCACCGGGTCCGATCCACGCGCCATCGCGCGGGGCCGCGGAGCCACGCCCATGCATCAGGTAGGGTACAGCCTCGGCTACAATTTCTTCGATTTCCTGCGCGTGAGCTGGTTCGGCCAGTTCCGCTCGGGCCAGGCGTACACCCCCATGGTGGCGGGCGACATCAACGGGGACGGCTACTCGAACGATCGCGCCTTCGTGTTCGACCAGGGCGCCGACGACCCCGAGGTCGCCAGCGGCATGCAGGCGCTGCTCGCCAGCGGGTCGGCGTCGGCGCGCGAGTGCCTTGCCTCGCAGCTCGGACGCGTGGCGGCGCGCAACAGCTGCCGCGCGCCGTGGACGTCGAACGCCACGATGTCGTTCTCGTTCAACCCGCTCAAGGTGCGCATGCCGCAGTGGGCCACCCTGTCCTTCCAGCTCTCGAACCCGCTCGGTGCCGCGGACCTCCTCGTGAATGGCTCCAGCGACCTGCGCGGGTGGGGACAGAACGCGATGCCCGATCCGCAGCTGCTCTACGTGCGTGGGTTCGACGCGTCCGATCCCGCGAACCCCCGCTTCCGCTACGAGGTGAACCGCCGGTTCGGCGCCACCAACCCGGGGGCCAACCCGTTCCGCGTGCCTGTTGCCCTGACGGCGATGCTGCGATTCGACGTCGGCCCGACACGCGAGCGGCAGATGCTGACGCAGCAGCTCGATCGCGGCCGCCGCACGCAGGGGCAGAAGGCGCCCGAAGTCATGCTCCGGGCGATGTTCGGCAACGGCGGCATCCCGAATCCGCTGGCCACCATCCTGCGCGAGCAGGATACGCTAAAGCTCTCGAGCCCGCAGGCGGACAGCATCGCCACGATGAACCGCCGCTACGTCATCCAGCTGGACCGGATCTGGTCGCCGATCGTGCGCGACTTCACCGCGCTGCCCGACGACTACGACCACGACGAGGTGTACCACCGGTATCTCGTGGCCCGGCGGGAGACGGTGGACCTCCTGAAGTCGCTGGCGCCGCAGGTGAAGCAGGTGCTCACCGCCGAGCAGGTGCGCCGCCTGCCGGCCTTCGTCGCGAGCTACCTCGACACTCGCTACCTGGCGTCCATCCGCAACGGCACCGCGGGACTGGGCGGCGGCGGGTTCGGCGGCGGCGGGTTCGTCCCGGCCGGCGCCCAGGTGTTCATGGGCGGCGGTGGCGGCCAGCGCATCGAGGTCATCCGGCACTAGCATCCAACATCATTCATCCCATGAGAGCCATGTCGTCCATGATGAAGTTCCCCCTGCTCGCGACGCTGCCGCTGCTGTGCGCGGGCTCGATCGACGCGCAGCAGCCGCCGGCGGTGCGCCCACTCGGCCCGACGGTGGCCTCGAGCGCGGCGGAGTTCGGCCCCATGGTGTCCGTGCGACACCTGCGGAACGGCTCGGTGCTCGTGAACGACCTGCAGCACCGGCGCGTGCTCCTGCTGGATTCGGCGCTCGCCCGTGTGGCAGTCGTCGCCGATTCCACGCCGGCCACCGCCAACGCCTACAGCGGCCGCACGGCGACGCTCATCGCATTCCGCGGTGATTCCACCCTGTTCGTGGATCCGCAGTCGCTCACCATGCTCGTCATTGACCCGGCGGGCGAGGTGGGGCGCACCATGGCGCTGCCGCGCTCGCAGGACGCCATGATGCTCGGCAACGCGATGTTCGGCGGGGCGTCATGGGACGGGAAGGGAATCGTGTACCGCACCATGAACTTCCAGCGGATGATGATGGGCATGCGGCCCGGCGGCGCCGGGGGCGCGCCGCACATGCCGCAGCCACCGGACAGCACCCCCATCGTGCGCGTGGATCTCGCCACGCGCGCCGTGGATACGCTGGCGCAGATCAGGATTCCGCAGGTGAAGCTGGACATCCAGCGCGACGAGAACGGCCGCGTGAATGTCAGCTCGATCACGAACCCGTTGCCAACGGTGGATGACTGGGCGGTGCTCTCCGATGGTTCCATCGCACTGGTGCGCGGTCGCGACTATCACGTGGAATTCATCCGTCCCGACGGCACCCGCGCGAGTGGGGCGAAGGTGCCTTTCGAGTGGCGTCGCCTGACCGACGAGGACAAGGTGGCCTTCATGGACTCGGTGAAGGCGCAGCGCGAGCGCATGATGGCCCAGCTGTCCGCGCAGGACTCGGCGCGCGGCGCCGCCGAGGGCGGAATCCGAGGGGGCCCGCCGGGCGGCGCGGCACAGGGGCCCGGCGGAAGCTTCTCCATCACGATGGGGCCGGGCGGCGGGGGCCCGGGAGGCGGCGGGCCGGGCGCGATGGCCATGGGCCCGCGGAACATGCAGTTCGTCTCAGCCGACGAACTGCCGGACTACCAGCCGGTGTTCTTCGCGGGCGCGGCGCGCGCCGATGCGGACGGCAGGCTCTGGGTGCGCACCACCCCCACGAAAGCGCTTCCCGGTGGCCCGGTGTACGACGTCATTGATGCCACGGGAACGCTGGTGGACCGGGTGCAGGTTCCCCAGGACCGGCAGATCGTCGGGTTTGGCGCCGGCGGCGTGGTGTACCTGACCACCCAGTCCGGTCCCGTACGGACGATCGAGCGCGCGCGGTTGCGGTAAGGCAAGTCACAGGGGGCACGGTTCTCCACGCGGCCGTGCCCCACATCACATTTGTGGGCATTGCGTTTAGTTGGCGGCGGCAAAATCTTCGGTGCGTCCATTTCCCTCTCTGGAGGTTTTGCCATGCGTCGCTTCCCGGCGGCACTGTTGGTCCTCGCTCTTCTTGCTGTGAACACCCGCGACGCCGCGGCCCAGCCCACTGCTTCTGATGCAGCCGCGTACTCCGCGCTGTCTGCAACTCCCGTGGGCGCCTTTACACCGATCATGATGCAGCGCGATGCGGTGAAGGGTTTCACCACCGTGGCCGGCCGTCTCGGGATGTTCTCGCCCAAGACGGGTGACGGCAACACGTCGCTCGGTGCGTCCGGATTCTTCCGCGCCGGCGCGAACGCGCTCGTCTCCGGCACCCTCGGTTACACGATGGTCGGGTGCCCGAGCGGCGCCACCTGCGACAACGGCATGCTCGTCGGCGCCGACCTGCTCTCGGAGCTCTGGAAGAGCGCCGGGAACACGGGAACCAGCATGAACGTCAACACGCTGTTCAGCGCGGGTTGGAGCGGCTTCGGCGACGTCTCGTTCGCGTCGCTCGCAGCCGCCGTGCCGCTCACCATGACCATGGAGCAGGCGAGCAAGGCGCGCCTCAGCTTCCATGTCACCCCGGGCTTCGGCTGGGGACGGATGGCCGCCGATTTCGCCGGCACGTCCGTGAGCGAGAGCGGCACGCGGCCGATGTTCTCGCTCGGTGGCGCGTGGGTCGCGCCGGCCGGCTGGGGGGTCCACGTCGGCTTCCAGCAGGTGATGATCGAGGACGGTGGCAACACGATCGGCGCCGGCTTCAGCTGGAAGATGAACTGATCGCATTCGCGACGATTCAGGGAACGCCCGCTCGCAAGAGCGGGCGTTTCTCGTTTCGGGACAGGTAATCCCCGCATCATCGTTTCGTCATTGCGGCTTCAGGGCGGGTTCATGTCGTGAAGGTATCCTCGCCATGACCGAACCTGGAGGATGGCATGCTGCACCTCATGGAAAGCGCCGCGCGGCCCTCGCCGCGCCGCCGGGGATGGATGGCCCTGAGCACCCTGGCGCACACCACCATCATCGTGGACGCTTCCGGCGGGTGGAGCCGGCGTCCGTTGAGATCCTGCGCGCCTTACACGACCTCTTCGCCGAGGCGGTGCGACGCTGGCTGACGCGAACGCGCTATAGCCCCGCCCAGGCGTCAGGCGTGGAGGTCCGCCAGCTGGTGGAGCAGCGCGTCGAGTTCGACCTCCGCCCCTATCCCTGATCCCTGATCCCTGATCCCTGATCCCTGATCCCTGATCCCTGATCCCTGATCCCTGATCCCTGACCCCTGACCCCTGACCCCTGACCCCTGACCCCTGACCCCTGACCCCTGGGCGGTCAGTCCCAGCGTCCGGCGCCCTTCGAGAGCGCGTACCGGCCGCTGCCGAGGAACCAGATCGCGACGCCGCCGAGGAGGAAGAGCATCTCGAGCTCGATGTCCCAACCCCCGCCCTGGTTGAGCTTCGCGATCGCGTCGCGTCGCGCCAGCAGGACGGCCACCAGCATGTTGAACGCGATCACGAGCCCCGCCGGGCGGGTAAACTTGCCGACGAGCAGCAGCAGCGGGGCGATGATCTCGCCGACGTACACGCCGTACCCCAGGAACGCCGGCAGTCCGTGGGAGCCGAGCATCCCGGCCATCCAGCCGATGCCGTTGCTGAGCTTCGCGATCCCGTGCAGGATCAACAGGCCGCCGATCGCGAGCCGGAGGGTGAGCTTGCCGGCGTCGTCATGCCTGCTGGTGATTGCGGCGGTCGTTCCCATGCGCGTTCTCCGATGAGGTCTGGCTGGATACTACAGTACTAAGATAATTCGGGAAAGGGGCTCAGACGACTTCGACGAGGAGGGGTGCATGATCCGAGGCATCCCGGACGGGTTGCTCCGGGGTGAAGATCACCTCACACACCGCCACACGGTCCACATACCGCTTCGGGACGAAGGCATAGTCCAGTCGCACGTGCGGATCCCAGGTGGGGAAGGTGTAGCCAGGGCCCTGCGGGTGGAGGTGGCGCCAGGCGTCGAAGTATCCCTCGTCGAGCATGGTCTGGATGGTGTCGCGCGCAATGTCGCGACCGCTCAGCCACACCATGGCGCGGATCCACCGCGGCATGCGCTGCACCTGGAGCAGCTCGCCGGGCGCGAGGGCATTGAAGTCCCCGGCCACGAGGTGAAATCCATCCTGGTGCTCGTGGATCCCGTCGAGCAGCGCGCGGATCTCGCGCGATCGCTTGCGCTCCGACCACTTGGAGAACCACGCCACGAGGTGGAGGCCGAAGATGCGGCACTCCACGCCCTCGAGCGCGAGCTCGAGGAACGCGTGCCGAGCCATGGGCGGCTGGTGCCACGCGTGATGCACCACGGGGAAGCGCGAGATGAAGCCCATCGAGAACCGCGGACGCGCCCCCCAGTGCCGCAGTCCCGTTTCGCGCGCGAGGTGGGCGATGACGTCCGGGTGCGTGGCCTCCTGGAGGAGGACCACGTCGGGCGTGGCCGCGCGGATGACCTCCACGAGGGAGTGTTCGCGGCGCAGGCCGCCGAACTTGATGTTGTAGCTGAGCAGCCGCACGCTCACCGTGACGCCTCGCCCTCCACCATGAGGAAGTACGGCTGGTTCATGACCACGTCCCGGACGAACTGGAGCAGGTTGCTCGTGGCCTGGATGTTCACCGGGCGCCGCGCGATGGCGCACAGCGCGCTGCGCAGCGGGTGCAGCGTCGCCGAGGCATCCGGGTGCGCGTCGCTGAGCGGCGCGGTGTGCAGGCCGGGGATGTAGTGCACGTCGAAAAGCTTCACCATGTCACCGCTGACCAGCGTGAGATCGAGGTCACTCGTCCCGGGCCCATCGGCATCGAAGGGAATGTTGGTGTGCCAGCGGACCCCGGTGACGGCGCTGCCGCGCAGGATCACGGTGACGTCCGGCGGGATCGCCTCGCGCAGCGTGGCCAGGAACTGCGCGTAGCGTTCGTGGTCGCCGTCGAAGGCGAGACGGATCACCTGCTCGCGCACCTCGTCGCTCGTGAGCGCGGGTCCTGATGCGGCGGCGGTATCGTCAGTGTCGCGGGCTTCTGGTTCGGCCATATGGGTGGCGGTGGACTGGGGCGCCCGGATGACTGCGGGGCCAACGACCCGTCCGGTAACCGTCACCGATGCTCTGGCAACTCCCGCACCGAGATCGCGTCCACCCCTGCCGCGTTGCCCGTGACAGCCCGCCGGTGCGTGTCCACCTGGCCCAGGTGATACGCCAGGTGCGCCAGCAGATGCAGGCCGAAGGTGGTGGCGTGCACCTGGCGCTTCGCAATCGGCTCGGGGTAGGGGCCATTCAGGGCGCCCGGCGCCAGGCCGGCGAAGGTCCGCTCGACGGCGTCGATCGCCGCGTCGATCCCGGCCAGGAGCTCAGCGCGGGGTACGTCCCGGCGCGCGAATTCGGCGTCCCGGTCACGCACGTAGCCGGTGCGCCCGAGGATGGCGCCGACGAAGTGCTGAATGTTGCCGGCAAGATGCAGCGCGAGCGTCCCGGCGGTGTTCGGGACGCCGGGAATCGGACGCCAGACCGATGCGTCGTCCGGATACAGGTCGAGCTGCCGCTTCAGCGCGCGAAGCTCCCGTGTGAGGAGCGTGGTGAGGCTCTCGTTGATCATGGTCGCGAGCTTAGCGCGTGCCCTCAGGGCGCGCCATCGCCCTGCGCATAGTCCTCCTCCGGCTCGAACACCCCCTCCGCGCTACGGCCGAACAGCCGCGCTATCCGGAACGCCAGTGAGAGGCCGGGCTCCGCGCGCCCGGCCTCGATCGCATTGATCGTCTGGCGCGACACGCCAAGCCGTCGGGCTACCTCATCCTGGGTCCAGCGTCGCTCCGCCCGGAGCACACGAATACGGTTCCGCACGGGATAATTGTAAAGCCTACACGACGGAAAGACAATCAAACTTTACATAATCGCGCTTGCCTGGTACTGGTGGCTCTATCGGTGTCAGATACTGTCGGCTATCTGCGCCAACTCCTCAGCGTCACGCCACGCCGCTTCGAGCAGCGCCAGCTCGCCCTCCAGCGCGCGCCGCTCGCTCTCCTCGTGCAGCGACATCTCCAGCGCCAGGCACTCCGTGCCCGACAGACGCATCGTTCCCAGTCCGCGCCAGGTGTTGAGCAGCGAGACGAAGCGCTCACTTGCGCCTGCGTTCTCCGCCTCGCGAACCGTCGCCCGTACCGCCAGGCGGCGAACTCCGGTCGCAGCGGATGGCCGATGCGCACGAGCTCGGTGCCATCCGCCAGTCGCGCGAGACCGATGTTCGACGTCGTGCAGCGCACGCGCGTGGCGCGGAAGCGGCGCTCGCATTCCTCGATCGCCTCCCAGCGCTCCTCGAGCGGAGACAGGTTCCACCGTCCGCAGGCGCCGCACACCACCCAGAGGCGGCCGAGCGCCGCGTCGAACGCGAGCCGCCGGCCCACCGGGAACGGCTCGATGCTCTCGTTCGCGCCGAGCTTTCCGTGACAGAAAAGGCAGGTGGCGTACATGCGGCGTCTCTCGGTACAATAGGCGGCAGGGGGCGGGCCGCCAGCTTCTTCATCAACTCTTCATCTCGGCTCGTTGCTCCACGCCGAGGGGCGGACGATGGGATTGATGACGGGAGCGCTGTGGGCGCTCGCGATCCAGCAGCAGGGATTCACGACGCCACCGGCCGGGGACACCGCCGGGTACTGGCAGCAGCGCGTCGCATACACGATCACCGCGCGCCTCGACGAATCGGAGCAGCGCCTGCGCGCCAGCGGCACCCTGCGCTACGTGAACAACTCGCCGGACACGCTGCGCGAGTTGTACGTGCACCAGTACCTGAATGCGTTCCGTCCAGGATCGAAGTGGAGCGAGGCCGACGTGCGCGAGGGGCGCGTGCGCTTCCAGAATCTTCGCGACCCGGACTACGGCTACGAGCGGTTCACTGCCCCCGTGCGCGTGAATGGCACGGCGGTGCAGGTGAGCTATCCCGGCGCGCCGGACAGCACCGTGGCGCGCCTCGCGCTTCCCGTGCCGCTCGGGCCCGGCGATTCGGTGGACGTGGCGATGGCGTGGGACGCCCGGCCGTCCACGCTGCCGCGGCGGCAGGGGCGGCGAGGGCGCCACTGGGACTTCGCGCAGTGGTATCCGCGCATCGCGGTGTACGACCGGGGCGGATGGCAGCACAAGGCGCTGGAGCCTGCCGGAGAGTTCTACGGCGAGTTCGGCGACTACGACGTGACGCTCGTGGTGGCGCAGGATCAGGTGCTCGCGGCCACCGGCGTGCCCGTGGACGGCGATCCGGGGTGGGAGCGCGCGCGTCGCTGGGGCGCGGTGCATCCCACGCACGGTGCATACGGCCCGATGCCTGCGCCACCGAGCGCCGGCGGCGATGCGCACATGGCCGGCGTCACGGCGAAGCGAGTGCGCTTCATCGCGCGCGACGTGCACCACTTCGGCTGGTCGGCGTCGCCGCACTACCGCTACGAAGGCGGCGTGTTCGCGCGCACGCCGCCGCCTGGACGCGTGCGTGCCTGGGACAGCGTCGCCATCCACGTGCTCTACCAGCCCGGCGACGACACGACGTGGGGAGGCGGACGCGTCGTGCAACGCACCGCGAACACGCTCGCCTGGTTCGAGCGCACCCTCGGCCG
>Ga0307505_10000959_pt1 | contig 26616 bp, 19 predicted proteins | sample 23_S_MG_FD_202183 | JGI IMG/M metagenome (GOLD analysis project Ga0307505, IMG submission 202183) | Soil microbial communities from Populus trichocarpa stands in riparian zone in the Pacific Northwest, United States - 23_S | ecosystem: Environmental > Terrestrial > Soil > Riparian zone > Trees... | reverse complement strand
CGCCAGGCGCGCGGCCGGCCGGGACCGGCGTTGTACGCGGCGGTGGCCAGCACCGGGTGGCCGTCCAGGTCGTCCAGCACCATTTTCAGGTAGCCGGTGCCCAGTTGCAGGTTCATGTCGCGGTCGTTGACGCGTGTCGGATGGAAATCCGCGACGTTCATGCGGCGCGCGACGTAGCGCGCGGTGGCCGGCATCAGCTGCATCAGGCCCGACGCGCCGACATGGGAGCGCGCGTCCATGATGAAACGCGACTCCTGGCGGATCAGCCCGTACACCCAGGTCTCGTCCAGCCCCAGCGGCGCCGTGTACAGCAGCATCGCCTCACGGAACGGCGCCGGGAAGCGCTGCGTGAAGTCGAACTCGACGCGCGTGCGGTCCGACGTATTGATCATGCGATCCAGCAGCGCCTGCGACCGTGCGTATTCGGCGGCGGCCAGCAGCTGGCGGTCGCTCATGCCGCGCAGTTGCCAGTTCCATTCGCGGTTGCCCTCGGCACGCATGCCCAGCTCGTAGAACTTCAGCGCGCGCGCGAAGCCGGCATTCTTCGCCATCGGCGCCAGTTCCTCGGCGGTGGGCGCGAGTGCCTGCGCCGGCAGCACGATGGGCTGGCCCAGCTCCTCCGCGGCCAGCTTGCCGTAGAAGTTGAACTGCGGCGCGATCTGCGCGTAACGGTCGTGCGCCTCGGCTGTGCGGCCTTCCGCGGCCAGCGCGCGGCCGTACCAGTAGATCCACGCGGGATCGGCGCGCAGGTTGGCCGGCATGCGGTCGACCGTCGACCGCACCATGCGCCAGTCGCCGGCGCGCAACGCCGCGCGCACCTGCCACTCCAGCACTTCCTCCGCGCGCGCCGCATCGGCACCTATGCCGACGTGCTCGCCGCCGCGGCGGTACCAGTCGCCGGCCTCGGGCGCGAGGCGCAGCGCCGCCATGTGGCCGATGCGTCCCCACACGATGCCGCGCTGCTCGGGCGTCAGGTGCAGGTTCAGCGCGTTCGCGTACTCGGCGGCTTCCGAGGGGTTGTCGCGCGCCAGCCGCACGATGGCCACGGTGGCGAGCTCGCGCTGTATCTGTGTGAGCCGCCGCTCGTGCGCGACCAGGAAGGCCGCCGGTTTGTCGATGGCCTGCGCGAGCAGCTTCGGGTCCACCGGCTTGCCGCTCGCGTCCTGCGCACGCAGTCCGACGCGCTTCGCGGTGGCGAACTGGTTCTGCTCGACCAGCGCGCGCACGCGCTCCCATACCGAGATGCGGCCGTCGGCCAGCAGCGCCTCGGTCAGCGCGAGGCAGCCTTCGCCGGCGGAATCGCGCGTGTTGGCCAGCAGCTGCCGCGCGTCGCGTGCGACGGCGTCCGCCTGCGTGGCATCCGCCTGCGTGGCATCCGCCTGCGCATTGCGATACCGCGCCAGCGCCGAATAGCAGCGGAACTGACCGTCGTCCTGATTCCAGATCATCGGCGCGGTCTCGCGCTCGAAGCGCGTGAAGTCGCCGAAGCTCGCCAGCGCCAGACCCCAGTCGAGTCGCAGCCGATCGCTGATGTAGGTGTTCGGATGGCGCGCATGGAATGCCGCGACATCGGTTTCGGCCGCGGCGTCGGTGCGCAGCCGCGGCTGCAGCATCCAGTATTCGACGTAGGCGGCCAGCGGATGGCGCGCCAGCTGCGCCGCCAGCGCCGCAATCCTTGCGGTGTTGCCACGCTTCGCGGCATCGGCAGCGTCGACGAACGCCTGGTCGATCGCCGACAGCGGCGCAGCCTGCGCTGCCGCGGCCTTGGGTTGCGCCGAAACGACGTGCGGCACGGCGACGATCATGACCGCAGCCAGCAACGACGTATAGACTGCCGCGGGGACTGCAAGAAGGCGGACTGCAGCAAAGCGCATCGGGGTAGATTAGATCACGCAGGTGAGCGTTGGCGTGCGAATAGTCGGCATCGAGGAGCGCGTTTTCGGGTGACCGTTGGAAAACGATCCACAGGGAAAGTTGCAGCGGCAGTCTCTGCGTCAGCATCTGCTGGCCGAACGCGCGGCCATTGCCGATCGGCTGGCGCGCGAGCGTGAGCTGCAGCAGCACGTGGCCGAGTGGCTGACGCGCGCCGGCGTGCGTGCGCTGGCGTTCTTCTGGCCGATACGCGGCGAGCCCGACTTGCGCGACGTGGTTGCAACGTGGCTGGCCGCTGACGCAGGCCGCGTCGCCGCGCTGCCGATGGTGTCCGGTGAGGTGCTGGCGTTCCGCACGTGGACGCGCGACGCGCCGATGCGCGCGGCCGAGTTCGGCGTGCCGGTGCCGGCGCAAGGTCGTCCGGTGCAGCCTGACGCGCTGCTGATTCCCTGCGTGGGCTTCGACGCGCAGCGCTACCGGCTGGGCTACGGCGGCGGCTACTACGACCGCACGCTCGCGCAGTCTGTGCCTTGGCCGCTGACCATCGGCATCGCGTTCGAGAAGGCGCGCGTTGCCTCGATAGCGCCGCAGCCGCACGACATGCAGCTCGACGCGGTGATCACCGAGGCGGGCATCGAGCCGGCTTAGCGCAGCGCAGGGCCGTCCCAAGCAAGCTGCGCCGCAGGGCGAAGCCCGGAGGCTCAAATAGCGCAGCGCAGGGCCGTCCCAAGCAAGCTGCGCCGCAGGGCGAAGCCCGGAGGCTCAAATAGCGCAGGGCGAAGCCCGGAGGGTCCGCTCAGGTCAGCCGCTGCGGCCCGCGGCGGAACTCCTCGACGATCCACGCGGCGAAGGCCGCGACGTGCGGCACGGCGGCCCGCTGGCGGTTGATGATCAGGAAGTAGCGGTAACCGGTGGGCATGCGCAGCTGCGGGAACGGCATCACCAGGTCGCCGCTCGCCGCCAGCTCGTCGAGGAACGGCGTGCGCACCAGCGCCACGCCCTGGCCGCGCACCGCGGCCTGCACCGACTGGTCGACGTAGGTGAAATAGAGCCGCGCCGCGCCCTCGATATCGGGAATACCAGCGAACTCGCACCAGCGCGACCAGTTGATGTGCGGCGCGCTGGACACCGATTCGTCCATCGCCAGGATCGGCAGCGATTCCAGCTCGCGCGGATCGCGCAGCGCGGAGCCGCGCGCCGCGATCAGGCGCGGACTCAACGCGGGGCTTGCCTCCTCCGTCTGCAGCAGCGTGGCGTCGGTGGGCACGGCGGCGCCGGGCGCGAGCCAGCGGATCGCCACGTCCACGCCGTCGGCTTCCAGGTTAGTCATGCGGTCCGACGCGTCGATGCGGATGTCCACGCCCGGATTGAGATGCTGGAACGCCGGCAGCCGCGGCACCAGCCACAGCGACGCGAAGGACGCGTAGGTCGTGACCGAAACGCGCGGTGTCGCGGTGTCGCCGCGGATCTCGTCCACCGCGCGATCCACCGCAAGCAGCGACTGGCGCACGACCGCGTACATGCGCTCGCCCGCAGGCGTCAGCGCCAGCGCGCGCGTGCGCCGCTCGAACAGCGGTCGGCCGAGCTGCTCTTCCAGAGTCGCGATCTGGCGGCTGATCGACGATTGAGTGAGGTTCAGCTCGTCCGCGGCCAGCGTGAACGACAGGTGGCGTGCTGCCGCTTCGAAGCCGCGCAGCGAGGCCAGCGCAACCGCGCGCCGGCGGCGCTGACGGGCCGGCGGCTGTGGCTTCGGAGGTGGCGGCATGATGACACTATACATGCGATATACGCATGCATCGCCTGCGCGCTTTTCGTTTGTACTGTGCTTTTCAGAGGAGTCAAATGCCTCGCAGCGCAATAAAACGAATGCATTGCGCGCATATCGGCTGAAGGAGGTTCTATGGACTGGGGTCCGACAACGGTGCGTACCGTCGACCTGGGATACGAGCAGATGTTGCTGCTCGAAGGCCGTCCGCGCACTAAGGTCAAGGTGATCTACGGTGGTATCTGGCTGACCGAGGAAGGCCGGTCGCAGGACGTGTTCGCTGCCACCGGCGACGAAGTAGCGCTGAAGTCGCGCGGGCTCGCGGTCGTCGAAGGGCTGGGCTATGCACGCGTGGAAGTGATGGAACCGATGCACACGGAATTCGTCCGCGCGGCCTGGAGCCTGGTGAAGGGTCTTTTCGCCACCGTCACGCACGTGCGGCCGCGTATCGCGACCGCCTCTTCGGCGCCGCGCCTGAACTCCGGCGGCTGCCGCTCGTAGCGCGCCCATGCTTGCTGGGAGCCTCCGGGCTCCGCCCTGCGGCGCAGCTTGCTTGGGACGGCGTGCGCTAGCCCGGCGGCTTGTGCAGGCGCGCGACCAGCGCCAGCGACGCCTCGGCCTGATTCATCGTGTAGAAGTGCAGGCCGGGCGCGCCGCCGGCGAGCAGCTGCTCGCACAGGCGCGTGACCACGTCTAGGCCGAACGCGCGGATCGCGTTGCGATCGTCTCCGTAGCTTTCCAGCCGCCGGCGGATCCAGCGCGGGATCTCGGCGCCGCAGGCGTCGGAAAAGCGCGCGAGCTGCACGTGATTGGTGATCGGCATGATGCCCGGCACGATGGGCACGGTCGCACCCAGCTTCCAGGCGTCCTCGACGAAGCGGAAGTACGCGTCCGCGTTGTAGAAGTACTGCGTGATCGCGGCGTTCGCGCCGGCGCGCACCTTGCGCACGAAGTTCGCCAGGTCGTCGGCCGGCGAACGCGACTGTGGGTGGGCTTCGGGATAGGCGGCGACCTCGATGTGGAACGCATCGCCCGTTTCCTCGCGCACGAAGGCCACCAGCTCGTTGGCGTAGCGGAAGTCGCCCCCGCCGCCTGCGGCACCCGATGGCATGTCGCCGCGCAATGCCACGAGCCGGCGGATACCGGCATCCGCGTAGCCCTTCAGCAGCTCGCGCACCGCCGCGCGCGTGGTTGCGACGCACGAGATGTGCGGCGCCACCGGGTGGCCTTCGCCATGGATCTCCATCACGGTCTTCCACGTGCCTTCGCGCGTGGAGCCGCCGGCGCCGAAGGTCACCGAGAAGTACGCCGGATCGACGGTCGCGAGCTGTGCGCGCACGGCGCGCAACTTGTCTTCGCCTTCCGGTGTCTTGGGCGGGAAGAATTCGAAGCTGAAGTTCTGGGTGGTGTGCATCGGATTCGATTGATGAAACCGTCACGCGTCATCGCGCGGCGGTTCGGACAGGTGGCGTCGCGCGGCCTGCGCGAGCTTGTCGTCGAAGGTAGCGAGGGGGGCTCGCAGAGCCTCGGCGAGCCACAGATAGGCGGCGTCGTAGGCGGACAACGCATAGCGGTCGGCCAGCGCAGTCACGGCAGTGGTATCGACCGCGTGTCGAGCGATGTCCAGCTCCGCATAAAGCTGCAGCGCGGTGGCGACCTTGTCGGCGGGCTGGCGATCGCGACGCACCTTTTTCAGTGCGATATTCGCCATCTCGCAATCGAGCAGATGCGGCGCGGCCAATGCCCTGATCTGCAGCATCGTTACGGCGAGCGCATGGCGTTCTTCGCCGAACAATGCCGATGCCATTACCGAGGCGTCCACGACCACCGTGGGCCGCCGATGATAGGCACCGGCAGGTTCGGCGACGTGCAGCGTCGGCGCTTCGGGAGGCGTGACACGGCGGGAGCTCATTGGGGTACCTGCGCGCTGCGGTGCGAGCTTGCTTGGGACGGCCCGGCGCCGCGCTCATGCCCAGCGGCGTTGTCAGCGCGAATCGCGCATCTCGCGAATGTACGCAACCGAGCTTTCGGTGCCGCGCGGGAACAGCTTGCGGGCGCGCTCGGCGAGTTCCTCGATCGAGATGCGATTGCGCGGTGGAAGCACCGGTGGGGACGTCGCCTGTTCGTCCGCAGCTGCTTCCAGGATGCTCAGCAACTCGCGCTGCAGCGAGCGGCGATTGCGCTCGGCGCGCGCCCGCAGTCGGGCGGCGAGTTCCTCGGGGACGTTCTTCACCGACAGGTTGACGGCCATGGTGCCTCCAGAATGGATCCGACGGATCCATTCTGGATTCTCCCGTCGGGTCTGACAAGCGCTGCGGTCGAGCGCCTACTTCCGATCCGGCAGCAGCTTCGACAGCAGCCACGTGATCACGCTGTACAGCAGCGCTCCCAGCATGGCCGCCCAGAAGCCATTGACGTGGAATCCCGGCAGTACCGATGCGACGCCCCAGAACAGCAGCGCGTTGAGCACCAGCAGGAACAGGCCCAGCGTCAGGATCGTCACCGGCAGCGTCAGCAGCACCAGGATCGGCTTGATGATCGTGTTGACCAGGCCCAGCACCAGCGCCGCGATGGCCGCCGACTGCCAGTCCTGCAGTTGCACGCCCGGATAGAGGTAGGCGACCGCGAGCAGCGCGATCGCGTTCAGTGCCCATACCAGCAGCAAGCGCATTGCGGGCCCCCTGTCAGTACCGGTAGTGATCCGGCTTGTACGGGCCGGCGACATCCACGCCGATGTAGCGTGCCTGCGGGTCGCTGAGTTCGGTGAGCTGCGCGTTGAGCTTTCTGAGCTGCAGCCGCGCGACCTTCTCGTCGAGATGCTTGGGCAGCACGTACACGCCGACCGGGTACTTGTCGGTGTTGCCGTACAGCTCGATCTGCGCGATCACCTGGTTGGCGAAGGAGCTGGACATCACGTAGCTCGGATGCCCGGTGCCACAGCCCAGGTTCACCAGCCGCCCCTGCGCGAGCAGGATGATGCGCTTGCCGTCGGGGAAGATCACGTGATCGACCTGCGGCTTGATCTCCTCCCAGCGGCAGTCCTTCAGTCCGGCCACGTCGATCTCGTTGTCGAAGTGGCCGATGTTGCAGACGATGGCCTGGTCCTTCATCCGCTTCATGTGATCGTGCGTGATCACATGGTAGTTGCCGGTGGCGGTCACGAAGATGTCGGCCTTGTCGGCCGCGTAGTCCATCGTGACGACGCGATAGCCTTCCATCGCTGCCTGCAGCGCGCAGATCGGATCGATCTCGGTGACCCACACCTGCGCGGACAGCGCGCGCAGCGCCTGCGCCGAGCCCTTGCCCACGTCACCGTAACCGGCCACGACCGCGACTTTGCCGGCCACCATCACGTCGGTGGCGCGCTTGATACCGTCGACCAGCGACTCGCGGCAGCCGTACAGGTTGTCGAACTTGCTCTTGGTCACCGAGTCGTTGACGTTGATCGCCGGGAACGCCAGCCGGCCTTCCTTGGCCATCTGGTACAGGCGCTTGACGCCGGTGGTGGTCTCTTCCGTCACGCCCTTGATCTTCGCCAGGCGTGTCGAGTACCAGCTGCGGTCGGTGGCGAGCTTCGCCTTGATCGAGGCGTACAGGAACTCCTCTTCCTCGCTGGTCGGGTGCGCGATGACGCTGGTGTCCTTCTCGGCCTTGCTGCCCAGGTGCAGCAGCAGCGTCGCGTCGCCGCCGTCGTCGAGGATCATGTTCGAATGACCGCCGTCGGGCCACTCGAAGATGCGGTGCGTGTAGTCCCAGTAGTCAGCCAGCGACTCGCCCTTGACCGCGTACACGGCCGTACCGCCGGCGGCGATGGCCGCTGCGGCATGGTCCTGCGTCGAAAAGATGTTGCAGCTCGCCCAGCGCACCTCGGCGCCCAGCGCCTGCAGGGTCTCGATCAGCACCGCGGTCTGGATCGTCATGTGCAGCGAGCCGGTGATGCGTGCGCCGCGCAGCGGCTGCGTGGCGGCGAACTCCTCGCGGATCGCCATCAGCCCGGGCATTTCGGTTTCCGCGATGCGGATTTCCTTGCGACCCCAGTCGGCCAGCTTGATATCGGCGACGACGAAGTCGTTCGTAGCGGTTGTCTTGAGTACGGCGCTCATCTCGCGCGCTCCTTTGATCGTGAAAAAGGGAGTGTGCGAGCGCCGTTCGAACGGCCGCGCCGGGCGGCGCGGCGCTTCGAGCCTGGCGTGGGCGGGCGCCCACGTCGCAACGCTCCTCGAAGCAGGGTGGGATTCTACTGCAGCACGCCGCCCCGGCGTGCCGGGCACCGCCCTAACGCTGTCCTAACGCCTTACACCCTACAACGCCACCCGGGGGCCTTCACGGCAAGGAGCGGTCATGGGATCAGGACGAAACATCTGGGCGGTGGCGTGTGCAGCGACGATGCTGCTGGCCGGTTGCGGCGGCAGCGACGGCGGAGGTCAGCCGCCGGCCCCGATGCCTGTGCCGGTGGCGCCGCCATCCGCCGGCGTGGCAACCCTGAACACCGATGGCGGCAAGGTCACCGGCGAAGGCGCCGAAATCGTGATCCCGCCCACGGCCCTGGCTGAAACGGTCACGATCCGCATCGCGCGCGATTCGAGCGGCGCGCCGCCGCTGCCCGTGTGGGTGCGGCCCGCCGGCGACACGCTGTCGTTGACGCCTCACGGCGCCACTTTTGTCGAACCCGTGACCGTGCGGCTCGCTGCTCCGGACCTGGCGCTGCAGCCCAACGAGCGGCTGATGATCGCCAAGGCGCAGCCGGGCGGTAGCTGGGAGGTGCTGGGCGACACTGAACTGAAGGACGGCAAGCTCGAGGCGCAGGTGCACTCCTTCTCGTACTTCACCAGCGTGGTGGTCACTTACGCTCTGCTGCCCAATCAGATCACCGCGCTGCCGTTCGCGATGAGCGCCGTGAGCTTCATCTGCAACGGCGAGCCCTGCCCCCGCCCGACGATGATCAGCAACGAGCCGATCACGGCCACCGCCTCGGGCAATGGCGGCCTGCTGCCACAGAACTGCGTGAATCCCGAGATCTTCATGGTGCGCGGAGCCAGCCTCCTCGGGCAGACGCTGCCCCCGCTGGTGCCCGCCACGCCGTCGGTCGTCGTGCGCAGAAACGTCTCGCTCGCCGCGCTGCCGGTCTACCGCGACGGGGGCCAGACTTTCACCATGTACCTGCGCTGTGTCGACCCGAACACCAATACGGTCAGTCATCAGGCGCTGGGCGGGGGCAATCTGTGGGCGCATACCTTTCCCCAGTTTCCCGGTGCGCCCCTCGTGCGGCAATTTCCGTCGGCTCTGACGCTGGCGCCGGGCGAAAGCGCAACGCTGCGTGCCATATTGAGCGGCGGCAGCGCCGTCCTTGCCGGGCAAATGCATTTCGCGCCGCCGACGGCCACCGATCAGGCGGTGGTGAGTTTCGAACGGATGGGGCCGGATGAATCGTCCTGGCGCATCCTGAGCCAGTCGAACCAGATGGCGGCCAACCCGTCCCCGACGGGAGCCGTGGCCTGGGCGTACTGGAGCTTCGACTATCCGGTCGGACCGGTGGATGCGGCCGACAATGGCGCGCAGTACCGCATCCGCGCCTGCTACAAGGCACCGAGTGCATCCGAGACCCGTTGCGCGATCGGACCGGTGGCCGTAGTGACCGTGGTGCAGCAGGCGACGGCACCGGCTTTCACGCAGCAGCCGGGCTCGCAACTGGTGCGGCCGGGTGAGACCGCGAGCTTCAGCGCGGTCGTCGGCGGAACTCCCGCACCTACGCTGCGCTGGCAGACCCGCGCGAGCAGCGCGGCGGAGTGGGCCGACGTGCAGGGCGGCAGCGGTGCGGATACACCGAACTACACGACGCCCGTCGTCACGCTGACGGACAACGGCCGCCAGTACCGCCTGCTGGCCAGCAATTCTGCTGCCAGCGTCGGCAGCGACGCCGCCACGCTGTCGGTCAGCGCGGCGCCGGCGGCCCCCGGCATCGTCGCGCAGCCGGCGTCGCTGAGCGTCGTCGCCGGCAGCGAAGCGCTGTTTGCGGTGACCGCACAGGGCACCGCGGCACTGTCGTATCAGTGGTTGCGCAACGGCGCAGCGATAGTCGGCGCGAACGCCTCGCAGCTGAAGCTGCCGTCGGTGACAGCCGCCGATGCGGCGGTGTATGCGGTGGTGGTTTCCAACGCCGTCGGCGAGGTGCGCAGCCAGGATGCGCTGCTGGCCGTCACCGACGTGCCTTCCGTCACGCCGGTGGCACCGACGATCGTCACGCAGCCGGTCGCGGTCGCGGTCACCGAAGGCAATACCGCCACCTTCGCGGTCGGCGTGCAGGGCACCGGGCCGCTCGCCTTCCAGTGGCTGCGCAACGGCGCCATGATCGCCGGCGCGACGGCCGCCGCCTACACGCTGCCGGCGGCGGCGATGGGTGATGCGGGCAACTACAGCGTGCGCGTCAGCAATGCCACCGGTACGGTGACCAGCCAGACGGCGACGCTTGCGGTGGTGCCGACGGTGGTGCCGCCGACGCAGGAGCCTGTCATCGTCCAGCACCCGGGCGGCCTCGTCGTGGCGCCTGGCATGAGCGCGATGCTCGGCGTCACGGCCACCGGCAGCGGGCCACTGCAGTACCAGTGGTATCGCGGCGGGGTCGCGCTGGCCGGCGCCACGCAGGCGGTGTATGCGATCGGCAGCGCATCCGCACTGGACGCCGGCAGCTACCACGTCGTCGTCAGCAATGCAGCGGGTTCGGCGCATAGCGAAGCGTCGGTCGTCATGCTGCTGGGGTCCCCGGCGATCACCACGCAGCCGACTGCCGCGAGCGTGGCCGAAGGCGCCAGCGCCGCGTTCGGCGTGACCGCCACCGGCGACCACCTGCGCTACCAGTGGACGCGCAACGGGATCGCAATCGTTGGTGCGACGCAGGCGGGCTACACCACACCGGCCGTTGCGTCCGCGGACAGCGGCGCCGTGTTCGCCGTCATCGTCTACAACGGCGCGGGACTCGTGGTCAGCAACGGCGCCGTGCTGACGGTGACCGCGGCACAGCCGTCGCAGTGGCAGGCCGCGGTGCCGGTGGAGAGCAACTCCGTCAGCGCACAGTTTCCGCAGGTAGCGGCCAACGCGTCCGGCGCCGCGGTTGCGGTCTGGCAGCAGGGCTGGACCGGCCCGCTCGGTTTTCCGGTACTCAGCATCTGGGCGAGCCGCTACACGCCGGCCGGCGGCTGGGGCGCGCCGCAGCCGATCTCGGACGGCACCAATACTGCGCAGAATCCGCAGATCGCCGTAGACACAGACGGCAATGCGATCGCGGTCTGGCAGCAATCGGACAATTTCCGCGACAGCATCTGGGCCAACCGCTACACGGTCGCAGGCGGATGGGCAGCGCCGCAACTCATCGAGACCACCGACGGCAACGCCGGCAACCCGCAGATCGCCGTCGATGGCACGGGCAACGCCGTGGCCGTCTGGTGGCAGAACGTGAACGCCGCGCCCAGCAGTCCCATCGGCACGGCGGCGAACCGCTACATCGCTGGCAGCGGCTGGAGCGGCGCCGTGGCGATCTCGTCGCACGCCGGCAACGGCGCGACCTTCGGTCCCCAGATCGCCTTCGATGCCGCCGGCAACGCGATGGCGACGTGGTGCTGGTCGGGCGCCACCGTCGCCCCCCACATGTGGGCGGCCCGCCATTCGTACGCGGCAGGGTGGTCCGGGGCCATCGCCATCGATCACGCGGATTCCCTCGGATGCAGCACGTCGCCGAACGTCGCCTTCGACGCCGCTGGCAACGCCGTCGCGGTCTGGCATCGCAACAACGGCAGCTTCGAACAGGTGCGCACCAACCGCTACAGCGCGGCCGGCGGCTGGGGGACGGCGGACTGGCTCGCCGCGGCGCCGCCGAACTACTCGCGCAACGCGCGCGTCGCGGTCGACGCCAGCGGCGACGCGATCGCAGTGTGGGAGCAGCAGGTCGGCGCGACGGCCAATGCGCACGTGATGGCCAGCCGCTGGCGGCCGGCGAGCGGATGGGATGAGCCGGTATCGATCAAGACCGATGCGAACGGCTCGGCCTTCGGTCCGCGCATCGGCATCGACGCGGCCGGCAACGCTACGGTGGCGTGGTACCAGCGCGATGCGCTGAACATCGTCTACAACGTCTGGGCGCACCGCTATCAGCCGGCCGGCGGCTGGACCGACGCCGTGCAGATCGACGGCCACAATCAGGACGCGCAGCGGCCGGCGCTGGCCGTGGACGCGGTTGGCCGCGTGACCGTGGTCTGGGAGCAGAACACGACGACGCTGCGGCGGAACATCTGGGCCGCGGGCTACCGCTGAGGGATGGCTAAGATGGCAGCGCGCGCCCGGACCGGCGCGCGCGACTCTCCGTCCGGACGGCCTGTGCATTTGCTGCTCGCTCGCTCTCCTCACTGCCAGAATGGCGAGCGCAGGTTCGCCATCGCGCCGCGCGACGCCGCGCTGCTCGCGTGGCTGGCCATCGAAGGGCCGACACCGCGCGGGCGCCTCGCGCAGCTGCTGTGGCCCGACGCCGATGCCGAGGCTGCGCGCAACACGCTGCGCCAGCGGCTGTTCCAGATGCGGCGCTCGCTGGGCATGACGCCGGTCGAGGGCACGACCGTGCTGGCGCTGGCCGACGGCGTCACGCACGACCTTCGTGACGCCGACGACGTGCTCGCCGATCTGGCCGACGATTTCGGCAGCGAACTCGGATCGTGGCTCGCGTTGCAGCGCGAACGCCGGCGCCAGCGGGCGCGCGGCTCGCTGGGCGAACGCCTCGGCGCGGCGGAGCGAGAAGGTCGCTGGGACGAAGCGCTGCCGCTGGCCGCTGAACTGCTGGCGCGCGATCCGCTGTCCGAGGACGCCCATCGGCGGCTGATCCGCCTGCACTACCTGCGCCGCGATCGCGCGGCGGCCCTGCTGGCCTTCGACCGCTGCGAGCAGATGCTGAAGGACGACGTCGGCGCCCGCCCGTCGCCGGAAACGCTGGAACTGCTGCGGCAGATCGAGCAGGCCGACGAGCCGGTCGCCGCGCCCGGCGGCGCGTTGCCGGTGACGCTGCTGAAACCCCCGCGCGACGCGGGACGCACGGAGGAACTCGCCGCCGTGCTGGCTGCATGGAAGGCTGCGCAGCCGATCGTCGTGCTGGGCGACCCCGGCATCGGCAAGTCACGGCTGCTGCAGGCCGTCGCGGCGGCGTGGCGCGGCGCGCTCATCGTGCCCGCGCGGCCTGGCGATCGCGACGTTCCGCTGGCGGTCGTCACTCGCCTGGTCGACCTGCTGATTCCCGTGGCCGGTCCCTGGCTGCAGGGGCCTGACGGCATCGTGCTGCGCGAACGGCTGGCAGAGGCTGTGCCTCAGGAAACAGTGGGCAGTAGGGCACCGGCAATGAGCCCGCCTCCGATGATCAGCATGGCGCCGCGCCAGCTCGCGCCGCTGCTGCGCGGTCTGCTGAAAGCTGCGCTGCACGCGGCATCGACGATCGCGCTGCTGTTCGACGACTGGCAGTTCGCCGACGAGGCCAGCGTCGTGCTGCTCGACGAAGTGCTGGCCGACCCCGACCTGGCCGGGCTGCGACGCGGTTATGCATCGCGGCGCGCCGGCGATGCGCTGACCGCGGCGCGGGTGGCCGCGCTGTCGGCGCACTTGCAGTGGCATCGCGTGACGCTGCAGGCGCTGGGCGCGTTGCAGGTGGTGGCGCTGATCGAAAGCCTCGGCCTGCCCGGCGTCGATGCACCGGCGCTGGCGCAGGATCTGTGGCAGCGCGTCGGCGGCAATCCGCTATACCTGCTGGAGACGCTGCGCCACCAGCACGAGCTGGGCAGACCGCTGCGCGCGGCGGCACTGGCTGCGCCGCCGCGCGTGCGCGACCTGGTGACGGCGCGCGTCGCCGAGCTGCCGTCCGTGGCGCGGCAGCTGCTGCACCTTGCCGCGATCGCCGGGCCCGATTTCGGCGTGGAGCTGGCCGAAGCGGTATCGGGCCGTCACGTACTGGCGCTGACCGACGACTGGGCGCTGCTCGAACGGGCAGGACTGTTCGACAGCCGCGGCATCGCCCACGACCTGCACGCCGAAGGCGCGCTGGCCGTGCTGCCGGCGGCCATCGGTCGCACGCTGCATGGGCGCGTGGCGGCCTGGCTGGAAACACGGGCGCACGAGCCGGCTCGACTGGCGGCGCACTGGCGCGCGGCCGGTGACGATGCGCGCGCGTTGCCTCACCTGCTGGCCGCGGCGCGCCAGACCTGGGCTGCGGCGCTGGGCGACAGCACGTTTGCGCTGTTCCGCGACGCCGCTGCCATCGCGCTGCGTCTGGGCGATGCCGACCGCGCCTTCGACATCTGGATCGACACGGCCGACGCGGCCAGCGCGGTGGGCACGGTGGCACAGGTCCGTGAATGCGCCGAGGCACTGCGCACGCTCGCGTGCACGCCGGGGCAGCGGCTGCGCGCGCACTTCATCGACATTCTGGTGGACTGGGTCGACGGCCGGGTCGAGCAGGCGATAACACGCATTGCGCCGCTGCTCGGCGAAGCCATTGCGCTGCGGGATGCGCGGATCGAGGGCGAGATTCGCCTGGCCATCGCGCAACATGCCGTCGGTGCCGGCCACTTCGACGAGGCCGTACAGCAACTGGCGGCGGCGGCGCGGCTCATCGCCGACATTGGCCAGCCGGCGCGCGCCGCGTCGATCGCCGCCAACATCGGACAGGTGCTGTCGATGCGCGGACAGCCGCGTCGCGCGCTCGCCCAGCTCCGCCAGTACGATTACCCGCTGGTGCGCGACGAGCTGACCACGCAGGCGACCGAAGTCATGCAGCATGCGCGCCTGGGTGATGTGCAGTCAGTGCTCACCAAAGCCCCGCAGATAATGGAGCGCGCACGGCAGGTGTCGCTCAGTGCCAACGACGGCGTCATCATGCAACGCGACCTGGTCGAGGCGCTGCGCTCGTGCGGCGCGTTCGAGCAGGCGCTGCAGGTGTGCGAGGAACTCGCGCCGCGCCTGGATACGCGACACCCTCATGGACCCCTGACGCGCGCAACGCTGTACTTGCAGCTCGGACGCGCCGACCTGGCGCGTCCGCAACTCGAACGCGTCGCCGACGCGGGCGTGTTGTCCAGGCGCGTGCAGGCCCAGTGCGCGTTCCTGTGGCTGCAGGTCGCGGCCATCGGCGGCAACGGCCCGTTGCACTGGCCGGTCGATATGCTGGCCAACGCCGACCGGATGCTGGTGGCCGAGTGGCTGCTGTGGTCCGGCCTGGCCGGCCGGAGCCCCTGGCCGCTGGAGAACGTCGCGGCGCAATTGCAAAGGCTGGAAGAAGAGCAGGTGAACCTGTATGCGCCACTGATCTGTGCGCTGCTTGCATGGCGCCTGGCGCAAGGTGGCGATCTGCAGTCGGCGGATGCCCATTTGGCGCGACTGCCTTCCGTCCTGACCGAAGGTGTCGCGACGATGCCCTACACGGCGCTGTACGCGGCGCGCGCGCTGCGGTTGCTGGGCCGCATCCCGGAGGCGGTGGCTGTCCGGCAGCGCGGCGTCGACTGGCTGAAGCGCGCGATTGCCCCGGCAACGCTGGCGCCGTTCCGTGACAGCTTCCTGCAGCGCCATCCGCTGCATCGCGCGTTACTGACGGAAGCCGCGCGACGCACCTCTGCCTAGGCGGTCGACCGCAGTTCTCTCGTACAGACGCACGGCGGCCATCAGGTGCTGATGCGTGTACAGCTCGAATGCAGCCACACTGCGCGGCACTCGCGGCGCGTGCCGCTTCCGTGCTATTCAGTGGCCGCGCGGACGCTCCGCGCGAGGAGTGGCTATGGCAGTGGAAAGCAGCGCAGGCGATCTGCTGAAAGTGGTGGCGCTGCTGGGCGCAGCGGTGGTGATGGTGCCGCTGTTCCGCCGCTTCGGCCTGGGCTCGGTGCTCGGGTATCTGGCGGGCGGGCTGGCAATCGGACCCTTCGGCCTCGGCTGGTTCACGCACCCGGAGGCGATCCTGCACGTGGCCGAACTGGGCGTGGTGATGTTCCTGTTCGTCATCGGCCTGGAGATGCGGCCGTCGCATCTGTGGAACCTGCGCGGCGAGATCTTCGGCCTGGGCACGCTGCAGGTCGGCCTGTGCTCGGCGCTGCTGACGGGCGTGGCGGTGCTGCTCGGCCTGCCGCTGGTGCCGGCCTTCATCGGTGCCACCGGATTCGTGCTGACATCGACCGCCGTGGTGATGCAGGTGCTGGGAGAGCGCGGTGACATCGCGCTGCCGCGCGGCCAGAAGATGGTGTCGATCCTGCTGTTCGAAGACCTGCTGATCGTGCCGCTGCTGGCGCTGGTGGCCTTCCTGTCACCGACGATGGCCGAACCGACCGGCGGCACGCAGTGGCTGAAGGTGCTGATGGGACTGGGGTCGGTGGCCGCCGTCATCGTCGTCGGGATCTGGCTGCTGAACCCGCTGTTCCGGCTGCTGGCCGCCGCCAAGGCGCGCGAGGTGATGACCGCGGCCGCACTGCTGGTGGTGCTGGGCGCGGCGCTGCTGATGCAGCTCGGCGGCCTGTCGATGGCGATGGGCGCGTTCCTCGCCGGCGTGCTGTTGTCGCAGTCGGCGTTCCGCCATCAGATCGAGGCTGACGTCGAGCCCTTCCGCGGCATCCTGATGGGATTGTTCTTCCTGGGTGTGGGCATGTCGCTGGACCTCGCCGTGGTCGCGCGCAACTGGCAGCTCATCGTCATCGCGGTACCGGCCTTCATGCTGGTCAAGGCGCTGGCCATCTATGCGGTGGCCCGGCTGCTGCGTTCTGACCATGCTGAAGCACGCGACCGCGCGGTGCTGATGGCGCAGGGCGGCGAGTTCGCGTTCGTGCTGTACGCGGCGGCGGTCGGCACCGGCGTCATCGATGCGCAGGTCAACGCCAACTTCACGGCCATCGTCGTGCTGTCGATGGCGCTGACGCCGCTGGTCGTGATCATCATGGACCGCGTCAAGCCCAAGGCCAGGCAGTCGCTCGCGGGCGTCGACGTGGCCGACGGACTGGCCGGCAAAGTGCTGATGATCGGCTTCGGGCGCTTCGGGCAGGTGGTCAGCCAGTCGCTGCTGGCCCGCGACGTCGACGTATCGATCATCGACAACGACGTCGAGATGATCCGCAGCGCCGACGACTTCGGCTTCAAGATCTACTACGGCGACGGCACGCGCCTGGACGTGCTGCATGCATCGGGCGCGGCAACGGCGCGCGCCATTGCGGTGTGCGTCGACGACAAGGACGCGGCCACCCGTATCGTCGAGCTGGCGCGGCACGAGTTCCCGCAGGCGCGGCTGCTGGTGCGCTCCTTCGACCGCCAGCATTCACTGGAACTGGTCAAGGCCGGTGTCGACGTGCAGGTGCGCGAGACCTTCGACTCGGCCATGCGCTTCGGCGAGGCCGCGTTGCGCGAGCTCGGCGTGCCGGCCGATGAGGCGGCCGAGATCGCGGCCAGCGTGCGCAAGCGCGACGCGGCGCGCTTCGAACTGGAGATTGCCAGCGGCGACGTCAAGGCGGGCAGGCCGCTGCTGCGCGGCAACAAGTGGAAGCCCACGCCGCTGATCGAACCGCGGCGCGAGGGTCAGCCGCTGAGCGAGGAAACGCGCGAGGCCGCCGAGGAGGCGGAAGCCGCTGCGCAGGGCGAGCGCAGCGGCGCCTGAACCGCAGAATTGTCCTACGCGGCCCGCTTCTTCAACCCCGCGGCATCGGCCAGCGCGGCTGCCTTGTCGGTCTTCTCCCAGCTGAACTCGGGCTCGTCACGACCGAAGTGGCCGTAGGCCGCGGTCTTCTCGTAGATCGGGCGCAGCAGGTCCAGCATCTGCACGATGCCCTTCGGACGCAGGTCGAATTGCTCGGCAACCAGCTTGCTGATCTGCTCGTCGGGGATGACGCCCGTGCCTTCGGTGTACACGGTAATGTTCATCGGCTTGGCCACGCCGATCGCGTAGGCCACCTGCACCTGGCACTGGCGCGCGATGCCGGCGGCCACCACGTTCTTCGCAACGTAGCGTGCGGCGTACGCGGCCGAACGGTCGACCTTTGACGGGTCCTTGCCCGAAAACGCACCGCCGCCGTGCGGGCAGGCGCCGCCATAGGTATCCACGATGATCTTGCGGCCGGTGAGTCCGCAGTCGCCGTGCGGTCCGCCGACGACGAAGCGGCCGGTGGGATTCACCAGGTACTTCGTGTCCTTCATCCATTCCTTGGGCAGCACCGGCTTGATGATCTGCTCGATGACGGCCTCGGTGAACTCGGGCTTCATCTTGTCGCCCAGGCTCATCTCCGGTGCGTGCTGTGTCGACAGCACGACGGTGTCGATCGAATGCGGCTTGCCGTCGACGTAGCGCATCGTGATCTGGCTCTTGGCGTCCGGCCGCAGCCACGGCAGGCGGCCGTCGCGGCGCAGGTCGGCCTGGCGTTCGACCAGACGATGCGCGTAGTAGATCGGTGCGGGCATCAGATCGGGCGTCTCGTCGCAGGCGTAGCCGAACATCAGGCCCTGGTCGCCGGCGCCCTGGTTCAGGTAGTCGTCGCTGGCGCGATCCACGCCCTGCGCGATGTCGTTGCTCTGCTTATCATAGGCGACCAGCACCGCGCAGCCCTTGTAGTCGATGCCGTACTCGGTGTTGTCGTAGCCGATGCGCTTGATCGTGTTGCGCGCGACCTCGATGTAGTCGACGTGCGCGTTGGTGGTGATCTCGCCGGCCAGCACCACCAGGCCGGTGTTGACCAGCGTCTCCGCGGCGACGCGCGAGCGCGGATCCTGCGCGAGGATCGCGTCGAGAATGGCGTCGGAGATCTGGTCGGCGACCTTGTCCGGATGGCCTTCGGAAACCGACTCGGACGTGAAGAGAAAATCGCTGGACATGGTCCGCTCCTGTTCGAAAGTCTGGGGTGCGTTGCGCACTCCCTGGAGCGGCGACGCTTTAGCGGTATTTGCCCCGCGCAGTGGTCTTTCTCTGCACGGACGCGCCCCGCAAGTTGTCATTAACTCGGCGCCGCCCATTATAGATCATCGCGCACGGCGGGCCTGAGCCAGCGCAAACTGCCTGCGCTCAGCCGCCGCGGAGCGGGCGCGACCGGGCAAAATCCGCCGATGCTGGAAATGTTGTTCAAGGCCGTGGCACGGCTGCCGCTGAGCACCGTGCACGCGATCGGCGGCTTCCTGGGACGGGTCGTGTACTGGCTGTCGCGGACTTACAGGCGGCGGCTGCGCGACAACCTTGCCGTTGCGGGATACCGCGACCCTGCGCTGGTGCGCGCGGTGGCCGAGGGTGCCGGACGCCAGGCGCTGGAGACGCCGTGGATCTGGATGCGGCCGCGCGCGGAGATCGTCGCGCGCACGGAGGTAGCCGACATGTCCATCGTCGACGTGGCGCTGGCCGATGGCCGGCCGGTGATGTTCCTGCCGCCGCACCTCGGCTGCTTCGAGGTGACCGCGCAGTTCTATGCGGCCTTCCGGCCCGAGGCGCAGACGCGGCCGATGACGGTGCTGTATCGCATTCCGCGCAAGTCGATCCTGCGCGGCATCGTCGAGTCCGGCCGTGCTGCCGAAGGCCTTAAGCTCGCGCCCGCCGAAATGAAGGGCGTCCGCATGCTGATGAAGGCGATGAAGGACCGCGAGGTCGTCGGCATCCTGCCGGACCAGGTCCCGTCGCGCGGCGAGGGCGTGTGGGCGCCTTTTTTCGGCCGCTGGGCGTACACGATGACGCTGCCGGCGCGGTTGGCGCGGCAGTTCGACGCGATCGTGCTGTTTGTCTACGGCGAGCGGCTGGCGGACGGCCGCGGCTACCGCATCCATCTGAAGCGGCTGGAAGAGCCGTTCACTGGCGATGCCGCGCACGATGCGGCGGTGCTGAACCGCGGCCTGGAAGCGCTGATCCGCGAGCAGCCTGCGCAGTACCTGTGGGGCTACAACCGCTACAAGGTGCCCGCGGGCGCAGAGCCGCCGCCGGCCGGAGATCCGGCATGAGCGGGTCCCCGACGGTGGGCGCGCGGCTGAACGTCTGGGGTGCGAAGCTCGGCATCTGGCTGATCAACCTGACCGCCAACTGGTCGCAGGCGGCGCGTACGCGGCTCGCGCACGCGCTGTCGGATCTGGTGTGGTGGCTGGCGTGGCCGCGGCGGCACGTCACGCTGACCAACCTGCGGCTGTGCTTTCCCGACATGCCGGAGGAAGAACGCCGGCGCATCGGCCGCCAGACCTTCCGCGATCTTGCGCGTGCGGCACTCGATCATTCGGTGCTGTGGAACGCCGATCGCGCCTCCATCGAGCGCTATATCCGCATCGAAGGCGAAGAACATCTGCGCGCCGTCGCCGGGACGCCGGTCATCATGGTCGCGCCGCATTTCGCGGGCCTGGATTCAGGCGGCGTGCGCTTCAGCACGCTGTTGCGCGCTGCGTCCATCTATTCGCGGCAGAAGAACCCGGTGTGGGACGAATGGCTGCTGAAGGGGCGGCAGCGTTTCAATGATCCGATACTGCTGCCGCGCCAGGGCATCGACATGCGTGCGGTGGTGCGGCTGGTGCGGCAGGGTGTGCCGCTCTATTACCTGCCGGACATGGACCTCGGGCCGGTGAACTCGATCTTCGTGCCTTTCTTCGGCGTGCCGGCCGCCACGATTCCGATGGTTTCGCGCATCGCGCGCATGAGCGGCGCGAAGGTCATGATGGCGGTCACCGAAATGACCGACGACGGCTACGTGCTGCACATCGAACCCCCATGGCAGGACTTCCCGGGCGAGTCCGTCGAGGCCGACACGCTGCGGATGAACCAGGAACTCGAGCGCTGGGTGCTGCGGCTGATGACGCAGTACTTCTGGACGCACAAGCGCTTCAAGACGCGGCCGCCCGGCGAGCCGGACTTCTATCGTCCGGAGGTTGGCAGCAAGGCCTAGACTGCCGTCGTGAGACTTTCCTTCACCAAGATGCAAGGCGCCGGCAACGACTTCGTGATGCTGGACGGCGTCACCCAGCGCATCGACCTGACGCGCGAGCAGTTGCGGCGACTGGCGGACCGGCGCTTCGGCGTCGGCGCGGACCAGATCCTGCTGGTGGAGCCCGCCACTCGGGAAGATGTGGACTTCCGCTATCGCATCTTCAACAGCGACGGCGGCGAGGTCGAACAGTGCGGCAACGGCGCGCGCTGCTTCGTGAAGTTCGTGCGCGACCGCGGGCTGACCGGCAAGGACGCGATACGCGTGCAGACGCTGTCGGGGATCATCGAGCCGCGCATGACGGCGGCCGGCGACGTGACAGTGGACATGGGCGCTCCGGCGTTCGAACCGGCGCGCGTGCCCTTCGATGCCGCCGGCCTCACTGCGCGAGCCGAGCACGACGATGTGCTGTGGCCGCTGGACGTCGGCGGCGGCACCGTGTGGTGCTCGGTGCTGTCGATGGGCAATCCGCACGCGGTGCAGCTCGTCGCGTCGGTGGACGACGCGCCGGTGGCCGAGCAGGGGCCGCTGATCGAGCATCATCGGCGTTTCGCGCAGCGGACCAATGCGGGATTCATGCAGGTCGTCGACCGTGGTCACATCCGGCTGCGCGTGTGGGAGCGCGGCGCCGGCGAGACGCTGGCCTGCGGCACGGGCGCGTGCGCAGCTGCCGTGACGGGCATCCGCCGCGGGCTTCTGCAGTCACCCGTGCGCGTGGACGCGCGCGGTGGCACATTGAGCATCGCGTGGGACGGCGGTCCGGTGTGGATGACCGGCCCGGCGACGACCGTGTACGAAGGCAGTATCGACATCTGAGAAGCGTCTGGAAATTACAAGGGAACTACGGGGAGAGGACCCGCGCAATGCAGGACCACGACATCGCGAACTACCTGGCCGGGCATCCGGACTTCTTCGACCAGCATCCCGAACTGCTGACGGCGCTGCAGCTGCCGCATCCGCAGAACGGGCAGGCGATCTCGCTGGTCGAGCGCCAGTCGCTGATGCTGCGCGAACGCATCAAGACGCTGGAGGCACGCGTCGCCGACATGGTGCGCAACGCGCAGGAAAACGACGCGATCTCCGCGCGGCTGGTCGCGTGGACGCGTGCGCTGCTGCTGGAATCCGAGCCGGCCGCGCTGCCGCAGACGCTGGTCAGCTCGATGAAGGAGGTGTTCAGCGTGCCGCACTGCGCGCTGCGGCTGTGGGCGGTGCAGCCTGCCTATGCGGACCTGCCGTGCGCGCGGCCGGTGACGCCCGACACGGTGTCGCTGGCCAACAGCATGCGCGTGCCGTTCTGCGGCTCCAACGTGGGCTTCGAGGCGGCGAGCTGGTTCGAGGACGGCAGCAACGTGCAGAGTCTGGCGATGCTGCCGCTGCGCGTCGGTGCCGACGCGAAGAGCTTCGGCCTGCTGGTGCTGGGCTCGGCCGACAAGGACCGCTTCCACATCACGATGGGCACGGCGTTCCTCGAGCGCATCGCGGAGCTGGCCAGCGCGGCGCTGGCGCGGCTGCGCGCTTAGCTGCGAAACGCATGCCGCAGACCGCCGCCACGGCGCCCGCAGACGCGCCGCCTTCCGCGGCGCGGTCGTTGCCGGCTTCGGTGGTCGCGTTTCTCGAGGAGCTGCGCACGCAGCGTCGCGCTTCGCCGCACACGGTCGCGGCGTATCGGCGCGACCTCGCGCGACTGGCCGGCTTCGCGGCGGGCCGCGATCCCGCACAGCTGACGGCGCACGAAGTGCGCGCGCTGATCGCGCGGCTGCACAGCCGCGGCCTGTCGCCGGCTTCGCTGGCGCGCGTGCTGTCGGCATGGCGGTCCTACTTCGACTGGCGCGTGCAGCGCGGGCAGGCGGCCGCCAATCCGGCCGCCGGCATCCGCGCGCCGCGGCGTACGAAGCGCCTTCCCAAGGCGCTGGCGGTGGATCAGGCTGTGCAGTTTGCGGAAGGCGCCGGCGCGCGCGCCGCGACACTGGAAGGCAGCGACGGCGCCAAGGCCTGGCAGGCGGCGCGCGACCATGCGCTGATCGAGCTGCTGTACTCCAGCGGGTTGCGCCTGTCGGAGCTGGTGTCGCTGGACTGGCGGCCCTTCGCGGCGCAGGCCGGTGAGTCGCGGTCGGCGAGCTGGATCGACCTGGAAGCCGCCGAAGCGACGGTGCTGGGCAAGGGCGGCAAGACGCGCGCCGTGCCGATCGGCGCGGCCGCGTGCAAGGCGCTGCGACACTGGCTGGCGCAACGCGCGGCATTGCCGGGACGTGCCGGCGAGAACGCTCAGGCCCAGCGGGCGCTGTTCCTGTCGGCGCGCGGCACGCGGCTCACCGCGCGTAGCGTGCAGGCGCGGCTCGCGCAGCTTGCGCGCGAGCTGGGCCTGGGCGTGCACGTGCATCCGCACGTGCTGCGGCACTCGTTCGCGTCGCACTTGCTGCAATCCAGCGGCGACCTGCGCGCGGTGCAGGAACTGCTGGGCCACGCGAACATCGCGACCACGCAGATCTACACGCGCCTCGACTGGCAGCACCTCGCCAAGGCCTACGACGCTGCGCACCCGCGTGCGCGGCGCAAGTCATGAAGGCGCGGCCCACGCGCTCGAAGGCAGGAGCCGCACGCGCGCCGCAACGTACGAAGGGGCAGTCCGCGCGCGTAGCGCAGCGTACGAAGGCGCCGTTGCTGCACGATGCGTCGCCGCGCGCGCAGCGGCGGCCGGCGCGCGGTGCGGCGCCCGCCGCTTTGCTGCACGGTGAAGCGCGCATCGTGCTGCGCCCCGGCAAGGAGAAGTCGCTGCTGCGCCGCCATCCATGGGTCTACGCCAGCGCAGTGGCGCGCCTGGAGGGCACGCCGGCCAGCGGCGCCACCGTGCCCGTCGTGGCCGACGACGGCCGCTTCCTCGCGTGGGCCGCGTATTCGCCGGCATCGACGATCAGGGCGCGCGCCTGGACTTTCGAGGAAAGTGCGCGCGTCGATGCGGGGTTGCTGGCGGCGCGCGTGCACGCGGCCGTGCAGCGGCGCGCCGGCCTCGCGGCGGCCAGCAGCGCGCTGCGGCTGGTGTTCGGCGAGGCCGACGCACTGCCGGGCCTGATCGTCGATCGCTACGGACCGCAGCTGGTCACGCAGTTCCAGTCGGCCGGCGTCGATGCGCACCGCGACGTGCTGATCGCCGCGCTGCGCGAGGCCACCGGCTGCGGCGACGTCTACGACCGCAGCGACGGTGCGACGCGCACGCGCGAAGGCCTGCCGGCGATCGCCGGCGTGCTCGCCGGCGCCGAGCCGCCCGAGCACATCGAGGTCACCGAACACGGCCTGCGCTTCCTCGTCGACGTGCGCCGCGGCCACAAGACCGGCTACTACGTCGATCAGCGCGACAACCGCCGGCTGGTGCGATCGCTGGTCGAGGAGCGCGCCGCGGCCGGCGCCGCGTTGCGCGGCCTGAACTGCTTCTGCTACACGGGCGGCTTCTCCATCGCGATGCTGGCCGGCGGCGCGGCCGCCGTGCATTCCATCGATTCGTCGGCCGACGCGCTGGCCATGGCCGCGCGTCACGTGGCGCTGAACGGCCTGGATGCGCAGCGCGCCGTGTGGGAGGAGGCCGACGTGTTCACCGCGCTGCGCGCGCTGAAGGCCGCGGGGGCGCAGTTCGACGTCATCGTGCTGGACCCGCCGAAGTTTGCGTCCAGCCATCACCACGTCGAGCGCGCGGCACGCGCCTACAAGGACATCAACCTGAATGCGCTGCGACTGCTGGCGCCCGGCGGGTCGCTGCTGACCTTCTCGTGTTCGGGTGCCATCGACACGGACCTGTTCCAGAAGATCGTGGCCGGCGCCGTCATCGATGCGGATGTAGAAGCCTGGATGGTCGCGCGGCTTTCTGCGGGTGAGGATCATCCCCTGCTGATGACGGTGCCTGAATCCGAGTATCTGAAGGGCCTGCATCTGGTGCGGGCCGCCTGAGGCTCCATATAGGGCTCGGTTAGGGCGCCGGCCGGCCTCCCTGAACAGGTCGGCCCGATCCACTAAACTTGCGCCCCTTCTTTTCGGCTGCCGGCTCGCGCCGACGGCGCCCGGGAAATCCCTGATGAACGAAGCGAAACTGGTGCCGGTGACCGTACTGACCGGCTTTCTGGGCGCGGGCAAGACCACGCTGCTCAACCGCATCCTGTCGGAGCAGCACGGCCACAAGATCGCCGTCATCGAGAACGAGTTCGGCCCCGAAGGCATCGACAACGAACTGCTGGTGACCGATACCACCGAGCAGATCGTCGAGATGAACAACGGCTGCATCTGCTGCACGGTGCGCGGCGACCTGGTGCGCATCCTTGCGGACCTGAAGCGCAAGCGCGAGACGAAGGAGCTGGCCTTCGAGCGCGTGATCATCGAGACCACCGGCATGGCCAACCCCGGTCCGGTCACGCAGACCTTCTTCATCGAGGACGACATCGCGTCGTACTACCTGCTGGACAGTGTCATCACCGTCGTCGACGCCAAGCACGGCCACGACACGCTGGATGCGCAGGAGGAAGCACAGAACCAGGTGGGCTTCGCCGATCGCATCCTGATGAGCAAGACGGATCTGGTCGACGCCGGCGAGCAGGCGTCGCTGCGCGAGCGGCTGGTGCGCATGAATCCGCGCGCGCCGATCACGCCGGTCAACTTCGGCCAGGTGCCGCTGAAGGATGTGCTGGACCTGCGCGGCTTCAACCTGAACGCGATCCTGGAGATCGACCCGCAGTTCCTCGCGGCCGAGCATCCGGACGCCGCGAAGGGGCAGGGCAATGGTCACGACCACGGCCACCATCATGACCATGATCACGTGCACGACGAACACTGCGGTCACGACCATGATCACGACCACGGCCATGCGCACCACCACCATCACGACGACGCGATCAAGGCCTTCGTGTTCCAGTCGCCCAAGCCCTTCGACGGTGCGCGCTTCGAGGAGTACATGGGCGCGCTGACTCAGGTTTACGGCCCCGACATGCTCCGGTATAAAGGCGTGCTTTTCATGAACGGGACCAACCGTCGCATGATCTTCCAGGGCGTGCACATGCTCATGGGAGCGGACGTCGGAAAGCCCTGGGGCAAGGACGAAAAGCCCGCCAGCAAGATCGTGTTCATCGGCCGCAACCTGCCGAAGGACACGATACTCAAGGGACTCGAGGCCTGCCTCGCGCGCTGAGTTCCTGCCAACAAGACACGAGGTCACACACGATGGCTGCAGCAAAGAAGGCGGCGCCAAAGAAGGCAGCCGCCAAGACCGCGCCAAAGAAGGCGGCGACCAAGCCCGCGGCAAAGAAGCCCGCGGCCAGGAAAGCAGCGCCCGCGAAGAAGGCCGTCGTCAAGCGGCCGACCCCCGTGAAGGCCGCGAAGCCTGCCAAACTCGCTAAGGCCGCGAAGCCCGTGAAGGCGGCGAAGCCGGTCAGCAAGGCCGTCAAGCCCGTCCCCGCCAGGCCTGTCGCCGCCAAGCCCGTCGCCGCCAAGCCGGTTGCTCCGGCCAGGCCGGCGCCCAAGGCAGCACCGGCGCCGCGGGCCGCAAGGCCTTCGCGCACGCCCCAACCCGTTGCAGCGCCGGCAATCACGGTGCCGACGCCCGAGCCCGCGCCGGTGGCCATCAAGCCGGCGCCCGTACCCAGTCCCAAGGATCTGGCAGCAGCACATGAGTATCTGCTGTCGCGGTCCGCCACGCGCAGTGAGGAGCCAGTTTTGGTGAATGGAAGGAAGTTGCCGACCGAGGGCGAGCTGCTGAAGATGCCCGAGGCCGACTACATGAATGGCCAGCAGCTTGCATTCTTCAAGTACCAGTTGCAGCAGATGGAGAGCGAACTGCTGCAGAACGCCGACGAGACCACCGAGCATCTGCGCGAGACCGTCATCGTTCCCGATCCGGCCGACCGCGCGACCATCGAGGAAGAGCACGCGCTGGAACTGCGTACGCGCGACCGCGAGCGCAAGCTGCTGAAGAAGGTGCAGCAGGCGCTGGCGCGCATCGAAAGCGGCGACTACGGCTACTGCGAGGAAACCGGCGATCCCATCGGCATACCGCGACTGCTGGCGCGCCCCACGGCC